>Ga0315268_10001777_pt1 | contig 24744 bp, 21 predicted proteins | sample C1_top_MG_FD_204535 | JGI IMG/M metagenome (GOLD analysis project Ga0315268, IMG submission 204535) | Sediment microbial communities from Yellowstone Lake, YNP, Wyoming, USA - C1_top | ecosystem: Environmental > Aquatic > Freshwater > Lake > Sediment | place: USA: Wyoming | collected 2017-08-01
CCGACCCTTCCTCCGGCCCTAGGCTCGGGACGACCTCAAAGCAAAGCCCAAGCCCAGTAAGGAGTTCCTTGCGCCTCGGGGAGGCCGACGCCAAGATGATCCTCATGGTCGGCGTCGGCAAGGAATGGCTCCAGGCAGAAGCCTCACCAGTTCACCCTCCAACGACCGCTCGTAAATTCTTGGGGGTCTGAGTAAATCCTTTGCCGGAACAAGGGATTCCAATACCCTGTTTCTGCCAATCAATCGCGCGGCCGCCCGTCTTTCGCGGGTTGGTCGCGCTTCTCAGGGCCTGGCTCTGAGAGACGCGCCGAGTCGCCCGTAGGCGTCGACCAGTCCGGCATAGGATGTCTCGGCCCGGAGGCGGTCGGCATCGACCTGGCCCGAAAGGTAGCTCTTGAGCGAGGTCAGGTTGGCTTTCGCGGCGGACAACTGCCCGTCCACCGCTTCCCCGAGGGCCTTGAGGTCCTGCGGCGCGATCAGCGAGGCGAGGCCGGATTTGGCGCTGTCGACGGTCACGATGAGACTGTCGACGCTCTTCGCCGCCTCGGTGCGGTTCAGGGCCCCGGAGCGGTACTTGTCCCAGATGTCGCCCTCCACCCGCAGGCAACTCGCTAGGGCGTCAAGACCGCCTTTCAGCTTGTTGAGGTAATCGACACTGCTCCCGCTGATGGTAACGGGACTCGCGTCCAAAGCCTCGTTGCCCACAAAGCAATCCGGGTAGCCCTGGGTCTTGAGGCGACCTTGGGCCGACTCGGCGACATCCTTGCGGGTTACGGTCGCGGCCCGGACCTTGTAGAGGTTCGTGCCGGCCGTGGGCGCGAGGACGAAGCCGGGGTAACCCTTGCCGGCCAACTCGGTCGCGGCCTTGTCGGCATTGGTTCTGGCGCCGTAGGCGCCTATCTGAACGAAGTAGATCGTCAGCGGGCTCTGTCCACAGGCGACCGACCCCTGGCCGCCTCCGGCCGGGACCGCGCCTCCTCCCGATGAACCCCCAGTACCCGGGTCTTCGCCGCCCGGGGCGCCCCCGCCCGGAGTGTCGCCGGACCCGTCTCCCGCGGACGGACCGCCGTCGCCGATCTTCTCGCTCAGCGTCGCCAGGATGTAACGCCCGAGAGTGAAGCCCGCGCCGATGCAGAGGGCGGCCAGGAGTAGGAAGACAATGAATACCGCTATCCCGCTCGGACCGCGGGAAATTGCCGCTTGCCGCACGGGTATCCGCTTGCGGCCAATCGCCATCGGGCGTCATCCTCTCGGCTGCTCTTCGGCTCGGCCTGGCGCCGGGTCAATCAGGGATTCTTCGGCCGCCTTGGCCCGAGACCTGTCAGGCGCCTTCACCGGAGTAGGCCGTGCGCCGGAAGAGGGAACGGGCGAAAGCGACGTACTCGGTCCGGGACATCTCGGGCCGGAACTCACGGCGAACGGTCTCGGCCTCTTTGGCCCCGTCGGCCAGAAGGTCGATGACCGACATGGCCACCGCCTCCGCCGGGACGATGTAGGCTCGCTCCGCGTCGACCACCCTGAACTCCGTCGAGTGCGGGCGACCCGACACCCCGGCGCCGTAAGGGTGAAGGGCCGGCATGACGTGGGAGATGTCCCCCATGTCGGTGGAGCCGGCCATGTGCCCGCCCTCGATTACGTCGGAGGCGCCGACCAACTTCTCAAGATTCCTGCGATAGACGCCGGCCAGCCGCGGATCGACCTTCATGGGCAGAAACCCGGGTAGGTCCTGAATGTCGACCCTGGTCTCCAGGGCCAGGGCCCCGGCCTTGAAGGCCCGGTCGACTTTGGCCGAAGCCTCGCGGATGGCCGTGATGGTGCGTCCGCGGACGTAGGTCTCGATGCGGACGTCGGCGGGAACGATATTCACCAGGTCGCCGCCCTTGGTCACAATGGGGTGGACGCGGATGGAATCCTCGTCGCGGAAAGTCTCGCGGAGGGCATTGATGCCCGCCAAAGCCAGCATGGCCGAGTTCAAGGCATTGGCCCCGCTCCAGGGAGCCGCCCCGGCGTGGGCCTCGCGGCCGGCGTAGCGCACGAATTTGCCGATGAAGCCGTTGGACGTCCCGCCCACGGACAGGCGTGAGCCAGGGATCCCGCCGCCGTGGACCAGAATGGCCATGTCCACGTCGTCAAACTCGCCGAGGCGCAACAGCTCCGGCTTCCCGCCCAGAAACTCGATTTTGCCCTTCTGGCGCAGGGCCAGACGGTACTCGATCTCGACATACTCCTCCGCCGGCACGGCCAGGAAGGCGACCGACCCGCCGAGGCCGTCCAGGACCCCGGGCGCGGTGAGACCGATGGCCACCCCGGCCAGCACGGCCAGTTGGGCGTGGTGCCCGCAGGCGTGGGCGGCGCCGGTGACGGGGTCGGCGCAGGGGTGGCCCGGGCAGGTGATGGCGTCAAGCTCACCCATAACCGCGACACAGGGCGGGCGGGGGGAGGCGTTCGCGGCGCCGGCCGCGGGCGGACCAACGGCCTCGGGCGCGGCGCCGGCCGGTCGCGAAGCCTGTCCGGCAAGTGGCGCCCGTCCGGAAACCACGGCCTTCACGCCGGTTAGGGCCAGGCCCGTGCGGACCGGCAGGCCGAGGTCGCCGAGGAAAGCGGCCATCCGGGCCGATGTGCGTTCTTCTTTGAAACCCAGTTCAGGCATTCGCCAGAGGTCCTCGGCCAAGCCGATGATATCCTCTCGCCTAGCCCGAATGGCGGACACCGCGCGTTCCTTGAGCGCGGCGGCGGCCGACCTCGCCATTACAGGTTCACCTCGACCGTCTTCAGAACCTGACCCTTGGAGTCCACGAAGACGACTGTGGAGACTCCTTCGAGCCCAGATCGTTCCACGGCGGCGGCGGCCTGAGGATAGGTGATGACCATCGTGACAAAACCGGACGGCGCCGGGTCGGTGAAGGCGACCTTGACCCGAAGGAGGCCACCGGGCGCGGGCTTGCCGCCTGCCCCACCGCCCCCAGCACTCTCCAGGACCACATCGGTGACGGCCACCGTATACCCTCCCGTCCGGCACTCACCCCGGTGAACCGAGAGAAGGATCTCGCGCGACAGATCCACGCCGGGCGAGGCCGACCAGGACGATACCCCGAAGGCGGCTTCCACTTCCTCGGTCGAACGCAGGACCAGATAGGCTGGCTCGGTATAGAAACGTAACGGTTCGGCGGATCTGAACTCCACGCGTTTCCAGCGCGGCGCCACAGTGACACCCCCTGCGGAGGGCCTCTAGCCGCACCCCCCGTGGAGGGTTCAACTTCGGTCTGGGGTCTCCCTTCTCGCCAAGCGCGACTGCGGGCATGGCGGCCGGGCGCGAGGAGTCGCTCCATAGCTCATCGGGACAGATCTGCATGGCGTTTTCGAGGTCGATAGCCGCCCCGTTGGCCAGAGTCTTTCTATTCCAGGGGCGCGATCCTCTGCAGTTCCTGCTGTGCCCGCGCCCTCTCCCAATCAAGATGGAGTTCTTGCCGATGGAGTGTGGCCCACTCGATCACGAGTCCCGGCTTGATGACGATACCAAAGAACCGGCTGATCTCAGGCACGGGAAGACTCCTGGCTTAGCGCGGGGAATATCTCGTCCGGCCTCTTGCCCGTCACTTTGAGGTGGAGGGAGTCAGGGCAGAGGTCAACTTTAACGCCCCAGACAAGCTCGCCGGAAGAGCCGATTCCAACATGCTCGAAAGAGCGCCGATCGCGCCACAGGGCGAATACTCCCTTTCCGGCCAGGTTGGCAAGGTCCACTGTCCCACACACGCCATCGTCAAACTCCAACTCCAGGCGATATCCTTGTAGAGCCTTGACCTTGAGGACCTTGCGCATCACCCGCATCCTCCTCTCCCCCCCAATAGTATCGTGGACCGGAGCGCGTGGAAAGTAACGCATGGGGTACTACGAAAAGGACCTTCATCGGTGCTTGGCCTCGAGGTGGCGCTTGTAGTCGCTTTCGGACACCTTCACGCCGGCCAGAGCTCCCAACAGGGAGCGAATGCGAGGGGTGATCTCCTTTCGGTCAGGGTCGCTCTCCTGCTCCAGGAGAGAGAGGGCCTCGTCCAGCCGCAACGTCAGCCTCCCGTGCATGGCCACGGCCTCCTGCCCTACAACTCACAACGAAAGCGTACGTCATTGGGTGCCTGAGGTGTCGGATGAGCCAGCGCTGTGGTGATTGGCCGTTGAGGGGCAAGCGAAGCCGGTTCCTTACTGCGTCAGCACGACGTACGCCAGCCACATGACGGTAGCAAGGAACGGCGCCAGGGCCGCCACCGCAAGCAGACGGCGCCCTCTCCCGACGGCGGCCACCGAGACGAAGTTTAAGAAAGCCAGCACGGGAGCCCAGTAGTGAAAGCGTGGAAAATGGAACAGATACCACAGAAAGGGTAGGGCGATCAGACAGCCCACTAGGGTGAACAACCACTGCCGCCTGGCGAGTCCGAGACCGACCAACACGAGGGCAACGACGACGGCCGGCCACCCAATGATGATCTGGGGCCATGACATGCTCACCCTACCACCTTTCCGGAGACCTTGCGGCTAACGGCTTCTGGCAAAAGATCATCGAAGTCAGCGCTTGGCTCGATGTCGTAGTACAGGTGCCACTTGCTGTTCCGGTCGGCGGTTGCGGAGTTGCCCCTGACCGTGTGGAACAGCCGAATCTCGTCACGCGCGTAAGGAGGTAAGCGGCGCTCACAGAACCCCGCAAGCTTGCGATCAATGAGCTGGCGGACAAGGATGGGCAACGGCACTTGCGCGACCCTCCTTACCTGATATTACGCGAAGCGCCTACTTCCAGTCCATCGAGAGCTTCCGATGGTGGGCGACGCAGTCACGGAGGCACAAGTTGATGAGGGTCTGGTATGGACCCAGATAACAAAAGGAGCAGGCAGACACGCGCGGTCTATCTCGACGCGGTCCGCCCGCTCCTCAAGCCGGCGCCTCGTGGTTCCTTCGGCGGCAGGTTCGAGCGCCACTTACGGGCTAACGGCGAGCCCCGACTTCGGCATGTCACTGGTGTAGAACGGCGCGAACTCGCCGGTCTCCGCGTTGACCCGGTAGACGGTCGTGTCGAAGGTGGCGAAGAAAGCCTTCCCATCCCCCGACCAGGTCGCCCCGAGCAGGCTGTACTTGGAGATGACTTCGGTCTCGGCGACCTTGCGGCCCTGGGCCGGGTCGTAGAAGTAGACGGAGCTCACCGTGCCGCCATCGGACGTCTTGTCATTGATGATGACCGCTACGATGTCGCCGACCGGGGACCACCAGCAGGTCCGGTCGAAAATGCTCGTGGGGATGTCGGTGTGGTCATCAACCGCCGAGATTGTCCCGGAACCCAGGTCGAGAAGCGAGAGGTCGTCGTGAGAGTATTCCGGCGACGTGCCGTCGGCGCCGTCGTCCGCGCACTCATAGGCGACGAAGCGACCGTCGTAGCTGACGGCCACGGTCGACGCCTGGTTGGCGATCCCGGCCACGGTCCGTGCCTCGCCGGTCCCCGGGGCGTAGGCGATGAGGGTGGAGTTGCCCATGATGTCGGAGTCACTCGAGGTCTGGTCGCTGCCGGGGCCACCGAAGATAATCTCGCCGCGTCCCGGTATCGGCGCGAAGACGGGTTCCCCGTAACCGATGTCCTTGAAGACCGCGGTCGAGCCGTCGACCGGGGCGATGGCCAGCGAGACCATGAAGTCCAAGCCGTTGCGAATGTTACGGTCGGGGTCGGCGATATAAGTGTAGAGGACCGTCTGGGAATCCTCCGACCAGTAGAAGAACCGGTCCCGGCCCTCGAATCCGTGGTCGCCCCCAAAGGCGTAGACCTTCGGCGGCATGGCCAGCGGGGTCACCGTCCCGGCCGACAGATCGTAGACATGGTAGCTGCCCGCGGACTCGCCGGTGGCTTCGTCGTAGACCTCACGGTAAGTGGCGACTTTGGTCCCGTCGGGTGAGAGCCGCCAGACCAAATCGTCCAGGCTGAGGGCAAAGTACCGGGTGAGGTTCTGCCCGCCCGCGTCCAAGGTGCTGATGACGTCGCGGAAGGAGAACGAGTCGTCCGGCGAGTCGAAGCTCGTCCGTAGGGCCAGGACGAGAAGACCGCCCGGAAGACTCGTGGGGAGCCCTTCGCCCGGCGCTCCGGTGACCAGAGTCAAACCACCCGACGACCCGCCTTGCTCTCCGCCCGAGCCGCCGGTACCCCCAGCGCCGGCGGTCGAGCCGTCTTGCTCTCCGCCGGACCGCTTGCAGCCCACACCTGCAACCAGAGAACCGAGGAGCACCAACCCCACAACCAGGAGCACCCGCGTCAGTCTTGTTCCTCCGACTAGCTTCGCCTTGACCAATCCCTGCTTTCCCCCTTCGAGATGACCCCCCCTGGGCCCACACCGCTGGTTACTCCCGGTCTGAGCATTCTCCTCCATAACTGTGCAGAGGAAGGCAGGGCTGGCTCGGTCACGGCCCTTTGAGAGACGGAGCGTCACCTGACAAGGAGGCGATGACGCAAGGCGGGCTACGCTAGCACCTCGGCCGCAACCTTCCGGGCCAACCCGACCTGGTAGAGGGAGCCGGCCACGCAGACGACGTCGGCCGGAGTGGCGGCGGCCATGGCCTGGCGCAGAGCCTGACCCACGTCGGTTGTGGCCGTCACCGGAAGGGAGGGGGACGCTAGCCGGACGCGGCGGGCTAGCTCCTCGGGGGACATGGCTCTCGGGCTTTCGGGAGGGCAGGTCCAAACGGCGGTCACTTCGGCAAGCTCGGGTGGCAGGACGAGGGGCAGGTAACCTTCGACATCCTTGTCGGCCAGGAGGCCCAGGACGAGCAGTATCCGGCGGCCGGGCAGAACCTGCCGGATGGTGGCGGCGAGGGCCCTCGCGCCAGCCGGGTTGTGGGCCCCGTCGATCACAATAATCGGGCGGGTCGGTCGGGGTGGACGCGACGGGCCCACATCGCCCCCGATACCGGCGTCGCCCGGAGAGGCGCCGGTCTCGCATGGGGAGGCACCCTCGGCGCCGAAGACCTCAAACCTTCCCGGCCAGACCGTCGCGGCCAGCCCCGCCCGCACCGCCCGGTCGTCGACGGCCGGCGCCAGGCCCCGCTCCTTGAGAACTCCGAGGGCCGTGAGGGCCGTGGCGGCGTTGTCGAGCTGGTGGGACCCCAGCAGGGACAGGCAAAGGTCGTCAAGGTTCGGAAGCCCCGGGCCGCCGCGGTAGTCGAAGTGCTGCCCGGCCAGGGAGACCGAGCGGAAGACCGCACGCCCGCCCGCCACATACAGCCGGCACCCTCTCCGCCGAGCCGTCGCCGCCAGCACGTCCAGAACCTCCGGATCCTGGGGGGCCGAGACAATCGGCGCCAAGCGCTTGATGATCCCCGCCTTCTCGGCGGCTATGTCGGTCAGGGTCGGTCCGAGGCGATCGGTGTGGTCGAGGCCGATGGACGTAATCACCGACAGGGCCGGGCGATCGAAGACGTTGGTGGCGTCCAGGCGGCCGCCCAGGCCCACTTCGCAGACGAAGAAGTCCACGCCGTGCCGGGCGGCGTGCAGAATGGCCAGGGCGGTGACAAACTCGAACTCGGTCACTTGATCGTCTGGGTCACCGCTTTCCGCCAGGCGCCGAGCGGCGGGACGGGCGACCTCAAGGATGAGATGGGCCGCCTCCTCGGGGGCAATGGGGCGGCCGTCGATCTTCATCTGGTCGGCGAAATCCCAGCAGGGTGTAACGTAGAGCCCGGTCCGGTAGCCGGCGGCGGTGAGGACCGAGGCCATCATGACGGCGACCGAGCCCTTGCCGTTGGTTCCGGCCACATGAATGGTTCTGAGAGCCAACTGCGGATCACCCAGGACCCCGAGTAGGCGCCGCACGCGCCCGAGACCGAGGTGGCTGCCAAAGGCGGAGAGGCTCCGGATATAGGCCAGGGCCTCCTCGTAGCCGGTCCCGCCGCCACTCAGCCCGCCACAATCGCCTCCTCCATTCACCGCGTCCTCACCTCCTTCTTGGGTGGCCGTGGCCGGGCTTCTTTCCCGCCGCCCCCATCGGCGCCGCACGCCCTACCGCCCCGCCACCGCCTGCCTCGCCGCCGCGCGGGCCTCCCCGAGGAGGTAGATGGAGCCGGCCAGGCACACGACGTCCGCCGGACCCGCCTCGGCCAGGGCCGCCCGCAAGGCGTCGCCGACGTCCGGGACAACCATCACCGGCAAGCCTGGACTCACGGCGGCCACGCTTCGGGCCAGGTCGGCCGGCTCGCGAGCCCGCGGGTTCGACGGCCGGCAGGCAAAGACCTTGACCACCTCGGGCAAGGCCGGCGGGAGAAGCGGGGAAAGGAACCCGTCCGCGTCCTTGTCCCCGAGGATACCCAGGACGAGCAGGATGCGGCGACCCGGCAGCAACTGCCGCAACGCCTCCGCCAGTGCCTTCGCCCCCGGCGGATTATGGGCGCCATCGACAACTATCGTGGGGCCGGCCGGGCCGGTCCCGCCGGCATCGGGGCCCGCGTCCGGGTCGCCCCGGCCCCCGGCTTCGCGCACGCCTTCGAAGACCTCAAACCGCCCGGGCCAGACCGTGCGAGCCAGGCCTGCCCGCAGGGAGCCTTCGTCCAGGGCCGGCACACGGCCGGCCTGGCGCAGGACCCCGAGGGCCGTCAGGGCCGTGGCCGCGTTGTCGAGCTGGTGGGACCCGAGGAGGGGAAGCTGGAGACCCTCAACCCGAGGGAACCCCGGACCGCTGAAATCGATGATCTGTCCGGCCAACGAGGCGGAGCGAAGGGCGACCAGGCCCGCGCGGGACGCGAAGCCAGGGGCGATCGCGCCGGCCCTTCCCGCCAGGTAGAAGGGACACCCCCGCCGGCGGGCCGTGACCCGCAGCACGGCCAGAGCCTCCGGGTCCTGGGGGGCCGAGACCACCGGGGCCAGCCGCTTGATGATGCCGGCCTTCTCGGCCGCGATGGCCCCGACGGTCGGACCCAAGCGATCCGTGTGATCGAGCCCGATAGCCGTGAGGATCGAGACCAGGGGACGGTCGATGACGTTGGTGGCGTCGAAGCGCCCCCCGAGGCCGACCTCCGAGACGAGGAAATCCACCTTGTGGCGGGCGAAGTAGAGGAAACCCAGGGCCGTGGTGGCCTCGAACTCAACGACCTGATCGTCTCGGCCGGACACGGCCATTCCGGCCGTCCCGCTCCTTCCGGCCGGGGGCGACATCGCCGCGACCGCCGGGCGGACATGACCCAGGACAATCTCGGCCGTCTCCTCCGGGCTAATGCAAACCCCGTCCACGCTCATGCGCTCGCCGAAGTCGGAAAGGTAGGGCGAAACGTAGAGGCCGGTCCGGTAGCCGGCCGCGCTCAGGCACGAGGCGACCATAGCCGCCACCGAACCCTTGCCGTTGGTCCCGGCGACGTGGATAGTCGGGAGCCCCAGATGGGGATCACCCAGGGCGGCTAGGAGCCGTCGCTGCCGGACGAGGCCGGGGCGGCTCCCGAAACGGTAGAGGCTATGAATGAACTCCAGGGCTTCGGCGTAGGCGCCCGGCACGTCGCCACCTACTTTCCGGCGGCCTGCTTGAGCGAGGACAACCGCTCGCCGAGCCTCTGACACTTGAGTTCGAGTTCGGCCGTCTTGGCTCGCTCTTTCTCGACGACCGGGGCCGGGGCCTTGGTCACGAAGGCCTCGCTTTCGAGCTTGGCCTTGGTCCGCTCGAGGTCCTGTCGCGCCTCGTCGAGTTCGCTTGAGAGGCGGGCGATCTCCTTGTCGAGGTCGACCAGCCCTCGAAGGAGGAGGTGGATCTCGACACCCCGCGTCACGGCCGTGGCGGCCTGCTTCGGACGGCGGGTCAGGACCTGTTCAACGGTCAACTCCGAGACCAGGGCCAGATCGCGAATGAAGGTCGCCCCGGATCGCACGGCGGCGTAGGTCTCGTCACCGGCGGCAACCAGGATAACCGGAGCCTTCTGGCCGGCCTGGACGTGCATCTCGGCTCGGAGGTTGCGGATGGACCGGATAACGTCGGTAACGATCGTCATCTTGGCCTCTAGAACCTCGTCTCGAAGTCCGGCGGCAGGCGCGGGCCAGGGCGCCAACACAATGGTCCGGGGTTTGCCGGTGGTGTCGGGCACCGGATTCCACCTGTGGGCGGCCGCCGCCCCCCCTTTTTTGGCCCCAAAAGCGCCGGGATGGTGTCCGGCGGTGGTCGGGTGCTCGCCGGTCAGGGAGGGCAACCGCTGCCAGATCTCCTCGGTGATGAAGGGCATGAATGGGTGAAGCAGGCGTAGGACCCCGTCGAGAACGAAGGTCAGGGTGAGGCGAGCCAGGCGTCGGGTGGCCAGGTCCTCGCCATAGAGGCGCGGCTTGACCATTTCAATGTACCAGTCGCAAAGTTCGGTCCAGGTGAAGTCGCTCAGAGTGCGGGCGGCCTCACCGATCTCGAAGAGGCCCAGGAGGCGATCAACGTCGTCGACCACGCCGCGGTAGCGGCTCACGATCCAGCGATCGGCGTCCTCGCCTTGGCTCAGGATGACTTTCTCGATCTCGTCTCGAGCCAGGGGAAACTCAGCCTCGCTCTCGCCCAGGTTCATCAGGACGAACCGAGACGCGTTCCAGAGCTTGTTGGCGAAGTTCCGGGAGGCCTCGACCCGCTCCCAGTTGAAGCGCATGTCGTTGCCTGGCGCGTTTCCGCTGACCAGCATGAAGCGCAGGGCGTCGGCGCCGTACTTGTCGATGGTGTCTAGGGGGTCGATGCCCGTCCCGAGCGACTTCGACATCTTCCGACCGTCGGCCGCCCGCACTAGCCCGTGGATGAGGGCAAAGTCGAACGGCCGCTTCTCCATGAAGTAGTAGGACGAGAAAACCATCCTGGCCACCCAGAAGAAGATGATGTCGTAGGCCGTCACCAGGACGGACGTCGGGAAGAAGTAGGCCAACTCGGGCGTCCGGCTTGGCCAACCCAGGGTGGAGAAGGGCCAGAGGGCCGAGCTGAACCAGGTGTCAAGAACGTCCTCGTCCTGGCGGAGGTCGGCGGCGTCGGCCTTGCACCTCGGGCAGGCCTTCGGGGCTTCCACCTGGACGATGGTCTCTTCGCACTTGCCGCAGTACCAGACCGGGATGCGGTGACCCCACCAAAGCTGCCGGGAAATGCACCAGTCCTCGATGTTCTCCATCCAGTTGAGGTAGATCTTCTCAAACCGCTCGGGCACGAACTTGACCTCGCCCCGCTTGACGGCGGCGACGGCCGGCTCGGCCAGGGGTTCCATCCGGAGATACCACTGTCTGGAGACCAGCGGTTCGACCACGCTGCCGCAACGGTGGCAGTGCCCCAGGGCGTGGGAGTGATCTTCGGTCTTGACCAGGAGACCCTGCGTTTCGAGGTCGCGGAGCACGGCCGCCCGGCACTCAAACCGATCCATGCCGGCGTAGGCCGCTCCGGCCTCGGCGGTCATGCGGGCGTCTCCGCCGATGACCTGCACCCGGGCCAGATTGTGACGGTCGCCGACCTCGAAGTCATTGGGATCGTGGGCCGGGGTCATCTTCACGGCCCCGGTGCCGAAGGCCGGGTCGACGTAGTCGTCGGCGATGACAGGTAACCTGCGGCCGATGAGGGGTAGGACCACCGTCCGCCCGACAGCCGCCTTGTAGCGTTCATCGCCCGGATTGACGGCCACGGCCGTGTCGCCGAGCATTGTCTCGGGCCGGGTCGTGGCCACGACAAGGCCCTCGGGACGGTCACCGGCGGCGGCCGGGCCACCAGCCGCGGCGCGATCGCCGGCGAGGGCGTTCTGAAAGGGATAGAGAATGTAGTAAAGGTGACCGGCCGTGTCCTCGTGTTCGACCTCGATGTCGGAGATGGCCGTGCCGCACTCGGGGCACCAATTGACAATGTAGTCGCCCCGGTAGATGAGGCCGTCGTTGTAGTAGCGGACGAACTCGGAGAGGGTGGCCCGGGTCAGGCCCTCGTCCATGGTGAACCGGATCCGGGACCAGTCGCAGGAGCAACCCAGCCGGTGAAGCTGGTCGACGATCGTCTTCTCGTACTGGTCCTTCCACTCCCAGGCCCTCTGGAGAAAACCCTCCCGGCCTAGATCAAGACGGTCGAGGCCCTCTTCGGCCAGGCGCTTGACCACAACGCGCTGGGTGGCGATACTGGCGTGGTCGGTGCCGGGAACCCAGAGGGCGGCGAAGCCGCACATCCTGTGCCACCGAATGAGAATGTCCTGGATGGTGTTGTCGAGGGCGTGGCCCATGTGCAGGGCCCCCGTCACGTTCGGCGGCGGAATGACGATGCAGTAGGGCGTACGGGAGGGATCGATCTCGGCCCGGAAGACGCCGTGCTCCAGCCAGAAGTCGTACCATTTCTTTTCTGTCCCGGCCGGATCGTAGGCGGGGGGCAGGGTGATGGGTGCTCCGTCTGATCTCGCCATGTGAAGCTTCCTCCTTGGGCCGACCGGGGCGTCCGGCGGGAAGCGAAAAGGCCCGCCGCCCGCAAGGGCGGAGGCCTTCGGCTCTCCGCGGTACCACCTTGGTTCCCACCGGTAAAACTCCAGCGGGCCCTCGCGTAGCGGTAACGGGCTCACCCGGGCTAACCTAGCGCCCGGACCTTGCGCCGCGCTCGTTGCGCGTTGCCTGGTCGCCAGCGCTTCAGCCAGCCGGCTCGGAGGCGACCTTCGGACGGCTCCATCTGCCTGGGGAACCTCTCAGCTTGCCAAGTTCCCCTCTCTGGAGGCGGTGACCGCCCTACTCCTCCTCTTCCTCGCCTATGCTGTCAATCTATACCGTGGCGGCGTGGAGTGTCAAGGAAGGGGCATGCCGCGGCCCCGTCGGGGCGCCCGCTTTGACCCGATCGACGGGCCGGGCCAAGGTCATCAGAAGCAGATCGTCCGCCGGGGGCGGGTCGGCGTAGCGCGGGTCGGCCCGCACCTCAAGACGGCCGGCGCGGCGGAAGCCGCAACTCTCATAGCAGCGAACCGCCCTCATATTCCGACGAAAGACCCGCAGGTAGATGAAGTCGAGGTCCGTCGCGGCGAAGACATGGACCAGGAATTGGGTGATCGCTTCGCGCCCGTAGCCCTTGCCCCAATGGGAGCGACTCCCGATGAGGATGCGGAGTTCGGCCGACCGCATGGCCCACGTGTCTCCGGTCAGACCGATGAAGCCGATGAGGCGATCGGGATCGCGGCCCGTCCCTACCCTATCCATGGCCAGGACGTAGCCGCCATTCTGGTGGACCAGGTCTCCGGGCGGTCCCCCGAAGAGCCTGACGAGTTCCTCATCCCCGCTCCACCGGTGAGCCTCGGCCGGGTCTCCCGGCCCCAGGGGACGCAAGGTCAGACGTTCGGATCGAATGCCGGGATCGGCGGCGGGCAAGAGCGGACCTCCCTCGCGGCTTCGGCTGCCTGGGTCTTGGCGGCCCGGGCCGCCGAACCTCCGGCCCCGCGCCCGCGTGGGAAGGCAAAGCTGTGCCGCGATTAGCCATACTTGAGACCGGGTCGGTTAGCTAAGCGGCGTCCGCCGGATGGAAGGGGAAGACCATCCCGGGACGAACCAACGGGAATCGTCGCTTGACCAACGGAAATCGCCGCTAGGGAGTGAACTTCCTCTGGACAGGCCCGTCCCGATCTCCGCCCCCGCTCGGCGTCGCCTGCTCGCCGACGGCGCCCTCCTCCTCACCGCCGTGGTCTGGGGCAGCACCTTCGTCATCGTCAAGGCGGCCGTGGCCGAACTGCCGCTTATGACCTTCCTGGCCCTGCGTTTCACGCTGGCCTTCGCCACCCTGGCCATCATCTTCCGCCGGGATCTCGCGTCAAACTGGCGGCGCCTCGCGGGTCCCGGACTCGTCATGGGCTTGTGTCTTTTCGCCGGCTTCGCTCTCCAGACCACCGGCCTGCAGTTCACCCAGGCCTCGCGGGCGGGCTTCATCACCGGGTTGTCGGTGGTCTTCGTGCCGGTCCTGGAAGCGGCCATAACCCGGAAGTGGCCGCCGACTCGGGCCTTCGCCGGCGTGACTCTGGCCCTGGCGGGCCTCGTTTTGCTCTTCATCGTCCCAGCCTTGGCTCAAGCGGTAACGCCCGTCGAAGCGCTCCAATCCGGCGCGGTGGCCGGCCCGACCGGCCGCCTCCTTGGCGACCTGCTGGTCCTGGCCTGCGCTCTCGCCTTCGGCTGCCATATCGCCGGCACCGGGCACTACGCCTCGGCCCGGACGAGAACTTACGGCGAGGCCGGCGCCCTGGCGGCCGTCCAGGTGGGCGTGGCCGCTCTCGGGTATCTGGCCATCTGCGCCGTCCAGTCCACGCGGGGCGGGGCCGGCATCGCCACCCTCCTGCCGGACGGAGCGACTTGGGCCCACCCTTTCTCCCTCGGGACGGCGGCGGCTATCGTCATGACCGGCCTCCTGGCCACGGCCGGCGCCTTTCTCACCCAGACCGCGGCCCAGCGCCTCACGCCACCGACTCACACCGCCCTCATCTTCGCCACCGAACCAGTCTTCGCCGCCTTCTTCGGCTGGCTGGCGCTGGGCGAGAGGTTGGGGCCGTGGAGTCTGGGTGGCTGCCTGCTCATCCTGGCCGGCATGCTAGTGGCCGAACTTCCGGGGCGAGGAACAGAGAAGTCCGCTACGGGGATGAGACCGTCGTGACGATCATCTGGAAACCCTACGCCGCCGACGAGGACTACCCGGGTCTGCGGAGACCCGTGGTGATGCTGGAGGGAGGGAACAAGGTGCTATCGCGTGACTGGTCCGAGGACAAGGACGTTACCCTGAAGCGGCTCACGCTGTCGCTCGACTATCTGCTAGGACAGGGCTGGGAAGCGACCTGGCGCACCAGCGAGCGCGAATCCGCTCGCGTCCAATGGCTCGTCTATCTCGTTCAGGTGGGCGGTATAGGTTTTGGCTACGACTTCTTCCTGCTCAAGGAGACCGCGGGTCCGATGTGCCATCGCCTCACGAGGGACCTGTGGCCCCTGACCGACGAGGGTTTTGTCTATCTCCGGCAAGAGAGCCTCAGCCTGAATGCTCTAGCCAAGCTCAAGAGAATACGCGATCTCTCCATCCCCCCCGACGGTCGGGATTCTGTCACATGGCTCGGCGTCCTCTGCTCACTGCACTACCTTCTGTGGATCGCGCCTCATCCCGACACACCCCCCAATGCGTCCTTGGAGGAGCGGCGAGCCCTGGTTTATGGGAGCATGCGCAGCCACCAGCGCATCCGGGACGAAGCTTTGCTCGATGCCGGCTGGGAGGCCTTACGGAGCATAGGACTCCTCGTGACCCCCGCCCTCGGCTACGCCTCCGGCCCCGCGACCGGCAGCTCCCCGCTCGGACCGCCCGGCGGCAAGTTGGGAACGATCTTGCCGGAGATGATGCCGGAAGAGGGTGAGTCGGGTTCACCCGGCAGCGCCTCGAGGGCCCTCACGACCACAGCGTCCGCCAGAGCCTCGCCCATGGCGACAAAAGGCTGAAGCCCACCCACCAGGGCCGTCCCGAGGACCTCGTCCATGTGCTCGACCAGGACAAAGGTCATCTTGCGCCGCACTTCAGGGGGCAACTCTTCAAGGTCTTTTTCATTTTCCTTGGGCAATATGACCGTGGGAACCCCGGCCCGGTGCGCTCCGAGGGTTTTCTCCTTCACGCCGCCCACCGGCAGGACCCGGCCACGCAGGGTTATCTCCCCGGTCATGGCCACGTCGTGGCGAACCTGGCGCCCGGTCAGGGCCGAAACCATGGCCGTGCAGATCGAGATACCGGCCGACGGACCTTCCTTGGGCAAGGCCCCCTCCGGAATGTGGACGTGGAGATCGTAGCGCTCGTGGAAGTCTCCCGGCAGGTTCAGAGCCTTGGACCTGGCCCGGATGTAGGATAGGGCCGCCTGGGCCGACTCGCGCATGACCTCGCCCAGCTTGCCGGTGAGGATCAGGTTACCCTTGCCGACCAGGACGGAGACCTCGATGGGCATCACGTCGCCACCGGCGTCGGTGACGGCCACTCCGGTGGCCACGCCGACCTGGTCCTTCTCCTCGGCCGTGCCGCAACGGAAGCGCGGCGAGCCAAGGTAGTGCTGGAGGCTCTGGGCCGAGACCTTGACCGGGGGCTTCCGGCCTTCGACGATCTCGCGGGTGACCTTGCGCGACACCGAGGACATTTCCCTCTCCAGGTTCCTCACTCCGGCTTCCCGCGTGTACTGCTCGATGATCCGGCGCACGGCGTTGTCGGAGAGATCGAACTGGTCCGCGGTGAGCCCGTGCTCCTTGAGGATCTTGGGCAGGAGAAAGCCGCGGGCGATGCGGACCTTCTCCGGTTCGGTGTAGCCGGAGAGGAAGATGGTTTCCATCCGGTCGAGCAGGGCCCGCGGGATGGAGTGGGTTGTGTTGGCCGTGGTGATGAAGAGCACCCTGGAGAGGTCGAAGGGTAGCTCCATGTAGTGGTCGCTGAAAGCGTGGTTCTGCTCCGGGTCGAGGACCTCGAGCAGGGCCGCGGCCGGGTCGCCGCGGAAGTCGGAGGTTAGCTTATCGACCTCGTCCATGAGGAAGACGGGGTTGGCCGACCCTGCCTGCTTCATGCCGTGGATGATGCGGCCGGGCAAGGCGCCGACGTAGGTGCGCCGGTGCCCGCGAATCTCGGCCTCGTCCCGCACTCCGCCCAGGGAGATGCGGACGAACTTCCGGTCGAGGGCCCGGGCAACGGAGCGGGCCAGGGAAGTCTTGCCGGTTCCCGGCGGGCCGACCATGCACAGAATGGGGCCGCGCATGTTCTGCGCCAATTGGCGAATGGCCAGATACTCCAGGATGCGCTCCTTGGGCTTCTCCAGGCCGTAGTGGTCCTCCTCGAGGACTTTCTCCGCTCCGGAGATATCCAGGCGGTCGGTGGTCTGGGCCGACCACGGTAGGGCCAGGATCCAGTCGAGGTAGGTGCGAACCACGACGGCCTCGGCCGCCATGGGTGGCATCTTCTCCAGGCGCTCGATCTCCTTCTCGGCCCGCTCCTTGATCGGGTCCGGGGCCTCCAAAGCCTTGAGCTTCTGACGATACTCCTCCACCTCGGTGGCCCGGTCTTCCTTCTCCCCGAGTTCCTGGTGGATGGCCTTGAGCTGCTCGCGCAGGTAGTACTCCTTCTGGGTTTTCTCCATTTGCTTGCGAACGCGAAGACTTATCTTGCGCTCCAGTTCAATAATCTCGATTTCACGATTGATGAGCTCTCCCAGGAAGAGAAGCCTCTCCTTGAGATCGTCACGCTCGAGAATGGCCTGCTTGTCCTCCATCTTGAGGACGAGGTGGAGTTGGGCGGCGACCGTGTCGCTGAAGCGCCCGGGGTCGGAAATGTCGGCCACGGAGATGACGGCCTCGGCGGGCAAGCGCCGGCTGACCTTGACGAACCGGTCGAACTGCTGGCCGACGGCCCGCATCATGGCCTCGATCTCAGGCGTGCGCTCCTCGTCGTCTACGAGTTCCTCGGCCCGCACCCGGAAGAAAGGCTCGCTCCGCAGGAATTGGTCGATACGGCAGCGGGCCACTCCGCTGACCAGGACCCGGTAGGTGCCGCTGGGCAACTTGACCAGTTGCTTGACCTCGGCCAGGGTGCCTATGCTGTAGATATCCTGAGGCTCAGGCTGCTCGACCGAAGTTTCCTTCTGGCTGGACAGGACGATGAGGCGGTCCCGAAGCATGGCTTCGTTGACCGAGTTCAGCGATCTTTCCCGGCCCACCTCAAGGTGGACGGTCATGTGAGGGAAGACCAACATGCCCCTGAGCGGGAGCAGCGGTAACTCTCGTATCGTCGGACTGCGTTTTTTAATGGTCCTGAACCTCCTCGGCCGGATGAAGGGCTGTTACCGGAGCAGGGTGAAGAATCCCAGTCAGAAGGCCATCTCGGCGAGTTCGAGGTATGCTATTCTCCTTGGAAAAGGGCAATTCCTTGGTGGACCGGCCCCGAGTGGGGGAGCGCCTGGAGGTAATTGGTGGGTTGTCGCCCGCCCACGTCAGATGGAGGCGGTGATGGGGAATGGCGGATGAGGCGCCCCGCGGCTTCTTGACTTTGGCTAAGACCCGCCGCAGCATACGACGGTATCGCCCGGATCCAGTGCCGGAGAGCGCGCTCCTTGAGGTGATCGAGGCCGCCCGCTGGGCCCCGAGCGCCGTCAACTCGCAGCCCTGGCATTTTCTCATCGTCGCCGACCCGGCCCGGCGGGCGAGCCTGGCCGACAGGGCCCGCATGCTGGGCGTCCTGCGCTGGAGGCACCTGGCCACGGCCCCGGTGGTCATCGCCATCATCGGTGACCCGCGCGGTGACCGCTTCTTGACGGTGGACTGCTCTCTCGCGGGCATGAACATCATGCTGGCGGCGCACTCGCTTGGTCTGGGGACGTGCTGGGTGGGCGGGTTCGAGCAGAGTCAGATCCGCGGTCTCCTCGGCGTGCCCAAGGAGCGCGACGTGATCGGGCTCATCACCCTGGGCTACCCGGCCGAGACGCCGACGCCGCCGCCCCGCCTGCCCCTGGAGCGACTCATTTCGCGGGAAGTTTACGATCCGAAGGCCGTGGCGACCCGAGGCGAGCGGCTAAGAATGAGTGGGCTCTTCTCACTGCGCAAACGAATTGTGGCCATGCTCCGGGGTCGGCGCTAGCCCGGGGACGAACCGGGAGCGGCGGGCGAGTCCGAGCTCGGTGAAGCCGCGGGCCCGGCGGCCGGTTCCGCGGGGTTCGAGGCCGAGGCGGAAGCCGCGGCCACGGCCGGCGCCTCCACGAGGGCGAGCGGCGCTTCGGCGGCGGCGGCAGGCGCCTCCACGAGGGCGGCGGCGGCAGGCGCCTCCAGCGGCGATTCTTCGTTCACCGCCGGCGACGCAACCATATCTTCCGCCCCTTCATCCGCTCCGGCGCGGCCTAGAACCTCGACCAGGATAGTTTGCGCCTCGGCGGCGCCCGCGGCCCGAGGTCGCGCGACTTCCTCGGCCGGTTCAATCAGCAAGGCCTGTCTCAGCACCTCGGCCAGGTTGGTCACGGGGACAACCTGGGCCCCGCCGAAGTCGCGCATCATCTCCTGCCAGTTTTCCTTGGGAATGAGAATGCGTTCGGCCCCGGCCCACCGGGCGGCCTCAATCTTGGCCGCGACACCGCCCACCGGCTTGATCTGCCCGCGGATGGAAAGCTCGCCGGTCATGGCCACTCTGTGGTCGACGGGCACACCCATCAGGGCCGAGTAGATAGCCGTGGCCATGGCCACTCCGGCCGAGGGACCGTCGACGGGCACACCGCCGGGGAAGTTGACGTGGATGTCGTAGTCGCGGGGATCGACGCCCAGGTAGCGGCGGAGCACGGTGAGCACGTTCTCGACCGAACCCTTGGCCATCGACTTCCGGCGGACCCGGTGGCCGACCCCACCTATCTCTTCCTCCTCGATAACGCCGGTGACAACTATCTGCCCCTTGCCGCGGGCCACGCGAGTCGTGGCCACCTCGACTTCGATGATCATGGCCATGTTGGGACCGTAGACGGCCAGGCCGGTGGCCAGTCCCACCTGGGGTCGCTCCGGCATACGCCTCTCCGGGCGCGGGTTGTATTGGCCACTTGAGACCACCCACTCGATGTCCTCGACCGAGATGGCCTGCCGTCCGTCGCTCTGGGCAATGCCGGCGGAGATCTGAATGATGTTCACGGCCTCACGCCCGTTGGTGGCGTACTTCTTGATAACCTCGACCGCCTTCGGGTCCAGGTCGAAGCGGATCTTGCGGGCCGCGTTCTGGGCGATGAGTTCGACCTCGTCCGGGGTCAGGGTCCGGAAGAAGACCTCGACGCAGCGGGAGCGGATGGCCGCCGAGATGTCCTGGGGCATCCGGGTCGTGGCCCCTACCAGGCGGAAGTCGGCCGGAAGACCGTTTTGGAAGATGTCGTGGATGTGCTTGGGGACATTTTGGTCCTCGGAGCTGTAGTAGGCCGACTCGAGAAAAACCTTGCGGTCCTCGAGGACTTTTAGAAGCTTGTTCATCTGAATGGGGTGGAGTTCGCCTATCTCGTCGATGAAAAGAATCCCGCCGTGGGCCTTGGTCACCGCCCCTGGCTTGGGCTGGGGGATCCCGGCCATGCCCAGCGGCCCCGCGCCCTGGTAGATCGGGTCGTGGACCGAACCGATGAGGGGATCGGCGATGCCCCGCTCGTCAAAACGCGCGGTTGTGGCGTCGAGTTCGGTGAAGTGGGCGGCTTCCTTGAAGGGCGAGACCGGGTTACACTTGGCCTCCTCCAAGACCAGCCGGGCGGCGGCCGTCTTGCCGACCCCGGGCGGGCCGTAGATGATAACGTGCTGCGGGTTCGATCCGCAGAGGGCCGCCCGCAGGGCCTTGAGGCCTTCTTTCTGGCCGATGATCTCGTCGAAACTGGTCGGCCGGGTCTTCTCGGACAGCGGTTCAGTGAGAGCGATCTCCCGCATTTTCTGGAGCTTCTCCAGCTCCTTGCGCGACTCGCGGTCGACGGAGACCTTGGCCCCCTGTTGGTTGCGGAGCAGGTTCCAGAAGTACACGCCGATGATGACGGCGAAGAAGAGTTGGATTACGTAGAACAGTTGGCCAAAGCCCACGGGTACGCCCGCCCCCCCCGATCGGCCGGGTGGAACCAGGGAGTCGCGACCCGGGTCCTGAGCCGGCCCTGCCGACGCGAAGCCCTACCGGCACACCCTGAGGTCCCGGTTTCTAGGTTGCCTCTGCAGTTGGGGGGCTATGCCGGCGCGATCGATCTGGCTCAGCGTTCACTGGACATCCGCGCTGGGATCCACGCCGGCCTCTCGATGGGCAAGGAGACTGTTCAAGGGGCTGCAATGAAAAGCGCAGGCCCCGGGCGGAACGATCCCACGTGCTGCTGCACGCTGCCGCCTCTCGGCGACGTTCCGTTCTCCCGCGCACGCCTGCACGTCCATTATGCGCCCACAAGACCGGGACACCTGCATTGGCGGCGACTTCGACGCTCTGCGCGGCTGGATGATCGAACGATGCCCCATAAAGAACCACGTACCAAGTGCGACGACGTGCGGAAACTTGCGGCGATGGGTGAGCCAGGCAGGCTTCAAAGGGGCCGCGGCTCAGGGCGATAGAGGCCCTACGCTCCGGAGCGCACAAGGGACTGTAAGTGAAGACCCACGAATCCAACCCCCTCCGCAGTTGCCCTCCTGGACATTCGAACGCCGGGCAAAGGTGGGCACAGTCCTCACATGCTCCTCCTGTACAGCCGTCTTTCCGCCTGGTAGCCGGCCAGGAGGAGCACAATGGCGACTGCGGCCACCGTTGCCGGTTTGACCAGGCTGCCGGCGTCGCTGAAGGTTCCGATCGTAAAGATGTTCAGCGGGGAGTCGAGCACAGCCAGCATGAAGATCGAGCTGTAGGCGAAGTTGACTATCAGGGGGATGAAGGTGTTCTGAAGCAGCAGAGAGAGGGAGTATCCGAGAGCGATCATGAACATGGATTGGGCCGCCACAGCGGCGAACAGGTACCAAACGAAACCGAACAGCGAGGCGAAGTAGACGAACACGACCGCCACTAGCAGGATATAGAGTGCCCACAGAGCCATCATCCTGGAGAAGAGCTCGGCCCGGCTCGACCTGTGGACAACAAGCAGTTCCCTGGCGGGTGAACTGTGGTACTCCTTGAGGATGAACAGCGGCCACCATGCGGCGAAACTGGGGATGAACAACTGAGATAGGGTGCCGCATAGAAGAAAGCTTGGGTCGGTCCCCTGTGGACCGGCCAGGACCGACAGCGGGAGCAGCGCGAACAGCACAAAGGGCGGCACGAAGACATACAGCCGTTGGTTCTTCAGTTCCAAATAGAGCCTCCGCATCAGGCGATCCCCTGCGTGAGACTGAGGTAGCCATCCTCGAGGGTGGGCTTTTCACCCTTGTGGCCCGCCCGTCGGACGGCGACCTCCCTGAGCTCGTCAGAAGGCCCACTGAACAGGATGCGACCGCCATGGATTACGATCACATTGTCACAACACGCATCCACGTCCTCGACGATGTGGGTGGAGAGAAGCACCGTCCTATCTCTCTTCAACTCTCTCACGCCGTTCCTGAACCGGGCGCGCTCGCTGGGGTCAAGTCCTGCGGTAGGCTCGTCAAGGAGGAGCACCTTGGGGTCCCCCAAGATCGCCTGCGCGATTCCCGCTCTCCTTACCATACCTCCCGAAAGCGTCCTGACCCGCTCCCCGGCCCTTTCCTCCAGGTTCACAAACTCGAGCGCCTTGGCTATCTCGCCGGCGCACTGGCTCCTCGGAATCCCCTTAAGGGAACACATGTAGTCCATCATCTCGTAAAGAGTTAGCTCCGGGAGCATCCCGAAAACCTGAGGCAGATAGCCCAGATCGCGCTGGAAGCCCTTCAGTTTGTGTATGGGCCGGTTGGCGTAGAGCACCTCGCCCTTCTGAGGTTCGAACAGGCCGGCCATGCACCGTATAAGCGTGGTCTTACCGGCTCCGTTGGCGCCCAGCAGCCCGTAGCAGCCGTTACCCAGGCTCAGGCTTATCGAATGAAGCACCTCTTTGCGGCCGAAGCGCTTGCAGAGATCCCTGACCGCGATCATGGGCCGAGTTCCTCCCTCACTCTGGCTGTCGCCAGCGGCAGCCAGTCGTCCGTGCTTTCCGAGGTGAAGTAGTCGAAGAAGAAACGCAGGTTCGCCTGCTTGCGGGCCGATTCATAGAACAGGTATTTCGCGGCTTTCTCGCTTACGGCGCGCTCCAGTTCGCCCCACCGCCTCTGAGCAGTGGCGAGAGCCACCCTCTCCTCTTCGGTCATGTTGTCATGGAAGCTGGCGCCTGGATCGGGGAGAAGCAGCCATTCCTCCATCTCCCTCAAAAGGAGGCTGGTGTCCACTTCGCTCTGAGCCGCCTGGCTGGTCTCCTCCTGACCGCGAAGCAGGTAGTCAATGTAGTGTGATCTGAACCAATAGCCACCGGAGGACCAGGGTCTGACGATGGACGTCATGATGCTGTTGGCCAGTCCTTGCCCGCTAGCCGAAGAGGAGGAAACAATGTGATCGCTCATGATGACGGTCTTGTCCGTGTTGGAGTTCAGGGCGAAGCTCTCGGGGGCCTGAAAGAACCTCTTATCTGAAAGGGCTATGACCATGTCCGGATGCCCCACACGCAAGAACGCGTCGGTCAGGATCCGCTCCGCTTCAAGGATGGACTCTCTGGTCGGCTGGTCGCGTCGCACGGGCTCCGCGTATATGCCGTGGGCAACCTCCTCGTACATGCCGGCGAAAAGCGAGAGGCCGTTCGACCGGCCATGAAACTCATTGTCGCCACCGGGCAGATTGCAGAACACCTCCAGACCGGACCGCACCTCAACCGTATAGACGCTCTCAGACGGCGGGAGGTTCACCACGTACCCGTACCGGTCGAGGTCCCATATGTTCGACCTGCCGGCTTTGGGGTAATAGGCGAAATGCCCCGGCAGAGTTATCGCTTGCGCGTTGGCGTAGAACTTCGGCGACTTGCCGTAGTACGTGAAGACAAGCGTGTCCGAACCGTTGAGACCACCCAGGCTTACGTAGTCGCCCTCGCGGGTGAAGGGTATCTCTCCCCTCTCCGTCCGAACGCTCTCCAGAATGTAGCCGTGATACAGGGTAAACTCGTAGCCCTCCCGGCCAGGGTTGTCGACGGTCACTTCCACCCGGGCGTGCAACTCGTTGCTCACGGTCAGGTCCATCCTGTAGGCCTCAATCGCGAACCCGGCCTCGTAGCCTCTATAGTCCTGCCTTGGCCTGTCCATGTAATAGATGGGGTCGGCGTAAGGGTAGGAGTCATTCCTCATGTCCATCGCCAGGACAGACCCTCTGACGGAGAACAGGCCGACGCTCAGCAAGAGCAGCAGGGCGCTCGCCACAAGGAGCGCTCTCTTTGTCTTTCGGGTGAAGCATTCCACCAGCACGAGGGTTAGGGGGAACAGGACCCAAAACACCGCCACCACCCAGCGAACCGGCTCCATCGGGAACCCGTAGATAGGATAGATGGCAAAGTGGCTTCCAAGCTGATGGGGCACGAGAGTTAGGAAGTCTTTGATGTAGTAGAGGGCCCTCTCGACCAGATAGGAGTTGAAGACCAGGTACGGCACGCGGAAAGGAACGTCAGTGAAGGTGGTATTAAGCAGCATGAAGCCTGTCGTGAGGGAGTATACGGCGAGCCTGTTGCTTCTGAGCCTGGCGGCCATGGCCATTCCCAGCATGGCGCCGGCCGCCGGCGACAGCCCGAAGTACAGCACCGACAGCTTTACGAGATGAACCAGGAAAGGGGCGTACGAGACGCCGACGCGGTGGTACAGGAACAGGAAGAAGGCGAAGAACATGGAGGAAGGCACGGCGACGATGGTCAGCAGGCTGAACAGGACTGCGCTATACGCCTTCAGCAGTCCCCGGGTGTGGGCCCGCACGTACTCGACCATGTTGTTGTCGTGCATCCGAACCGTGAGCTCATAGCCGCAATAGATGAAGAACGTCATGATCAAGATTGTCGGGCGCGCCAGCCACCACTTGATTGCGGAAAACACATCGCCAGATCGAGAGTAACTCCCTAGGCAGTAAACAGACATCGCCACAATCAACGCCAGCACAGCATAATATGGGATGCTGAGCTTCCTGTCGCGCAGGAACACCGAGAGGGATCGCTTGTACAACCTCATCAACAGTGCTCCCCTCTTTGATGACGGGTCTTATCACGCCGGTAGCCCGATCAGGAATTGTTTGTGGGCAGGATCAAACATAGTCCGCTCTTCTGAGAACGGAGCCGCAGGTGGGCCTTGACCGCCTCAACCTCGTGTTCGGC
>Ga0315268_10001778_pt1 | contig 24738 bp, 16 predicted proteins | sample C1_top_MG_FD_204535 | JGI IMG/M metagenome (GOLD analysis project Ga0315268, IMG submission 204535) | Sediment microbial communities from Yellowstone Lake, YNP, Wyoming, USA - C1_top | ecosystem: Environmental > Aquatic > Freshwater > Lake > Sediment | place: USA: Wyoming | collected 2017-08-01
CAGTCCGAAGTAGTAGAATTCATGGGCAGTTCCTCCGCCCACGATGTTACTCGCTTCGGCTGATACTGTGCAAAATCGCATCTGATTCAACGATTCGGTCTCTGGTTGCGCAAAAGTTACGCTAGCGGGATTTCCTTTAGGTGTATGGGTATTCTTCTTCCTGAGACTATCACAGCTTTCCCTTCTGCGGCTCGTACGTTCTTTACCCAATCTACTTCTCCTGCGAGAGAAACGAAATATTGATTGTCTCCACAATCTGTCCGTGCAAGTGATACCTGAATGGGTCTACCAATCTTGCGACCACGCACTTCCAATGTTACTGTACGTGATGTTATTCCAAGACTAGTGAACCAGAGTATTGCTTTTTTCTTCACCCACTCGATGAAACTCATGTGCAAGTAGCTCTCTACACGTTTGGTTGCCGCCTATCGGCCAGGGTTGAGCCGCGCGCGGTGTGGGCGGACGGCGCTACGTCAACCAGAACGACTAACAGGCAAGTAACCACAGACTTTGCGACATTGCCTCTGGTTGACCAATTCGGTTTGCGGCGTCGTAACAGTTTAGACCGTTAGTAGGGTGTAGGTGTAGGCAGGTTGGTGATGATGTTAGAGAACACATTGCCAATGGCAGGGCCGAGCAAAGCCAAAACGACGATGACGCAAATTGGTACTACAATGCAGACCGCCAAGAGAACCAAAAGCACTACAACCACTATAGGCAACTTGCTCTTGGTCGGCGTGGCAGATGGTGGATTGTCCATGATTTCATCCTTTCTACCTGATGGTTTCGTTCTTGTTCTTCGTGGCAAAAGACTTGACCTGGCGATATTGACGTGGGTCTCAGCGTTGTCCCCTCTGCCAGCCCAAGCCAACGGAGCAAACAGGCGAAATCTCGCACGCCCGCTAAAGTGCCAAGCTGAGGAAAATCGCTCGGCATGTAAAATTATAGCCCCGCCACGCCTGTTGTCAACTGGTCAAGCCGCTTGTGCTGTAGCTTCTAGTTCTGTTATCTGCTTCTCTACGGCTTGCCGCACGTTGTCATCACCTTGCAGAAAATCCACGGGGTCATATGTTGCGCGGCCCGTGCTCCACAATCTGTCTGCTACTGCCCCGCGCGCTCGCTTCTACCACGCCATTGCGTAGCGTCCCTTCAAATCTCGAAATGCAGAGTGTGATACAATTCGCGCTCAAACCGGGTGGAGGAGGATTGAAATGGTGGTCAGTGCGAAAATGATCGAGTTTCCGTCGAACGGGCAGACGACGCCAGGTTATCTGGCGATGCCGGATGACGGGGGCAAGCATCCGGCGATTGTAGCGATTCAGGAATGGTGGGGACTGGCGCCCCATATCAAGGATGTGGTCGAGCGATTTGCGCGCGAAGGCTTTATCACGCTCGCGCCTGACCTGTATCATGGTCTAGTGGCAGAAGAACCCGACGAGGCGCGCAAGCTCGCGATGGGCCTGGATCGCAATCGCGCCGTCTTTGAAATCGTCGCGGCGGTTCAATACCTGAAGGCAATGGACGCTGTCCAACCCAAGAAAATCGGCGTGGTCGGTTGGTGCATGGGCGGCGGGCTGTCGCTTTCGACGGCGGCGAGCAGCCGTGACGTCGGCGCGGCGGTCGCGTTCTACGGTCGCCCGCTTGAGGCGAGCGATACGGCTAAACTTGTGTCACCTGTGTTAGGACTCTATGCTGAGTCGGATCAAAGTATTCCGCCCAAGGCCGTTCGCGCGTTCGAGCAAGAACTGAAGGCACATAACATCACGCATGAGGTTCACATCTATCCGGGCGCACAACATGCGTTCTTTAACGAGACACGCCCGCATATCTATCATGCGGAAGCGGCCAGGGATGCGTGGGCCAGGACGCTGGAATGGTTTCGCAAATACCTGGTATGAGAGACGATCAGACCTCCGGGGCCATGCAAGCTCCGGAGGTCTCTTCTTGGGGCGGGTTGTCATCGCGCTATCATTTGAACGTGATGGGCAAAAAGACCTGGTATCCGTTCACCGTCAGGACAAGCGAACTCGACCTGCTTTCGACGAAATTGCTGTCGCCAGTGAACGTCGCCGTAATGATGTGCGTGCCGACGAACCATGTGTCGGTGATGTAGGTCGCCACGCTGCCCACCAGCGCGCTGTTGAGTAGTGGCGCTCCATCACTGTAGAACGTCGCACTGCCGGTGGGCGTGCCCGCGCCCGGCGCGCTGACGGACACCGTCGCCGTCAAGGTGACGGACTGGCCGAACACGGATGGATTCGGCGCAGAGATGATGGCCGTCGTCGTGTTGGCCTTGTTCACTGCCTGCGAGAGCGGCGTCGAGGCGCTGGACGCGAAAGTGCTGTCGCCGTTGTAGGTGGCCGTGATGGTGTGCGTGCCGACGGCCAGCGCGGCGGTGCCATAGGTGGCGACGCCGCCCGATAGCGCGCCACTGCCCAGTGATGCGCCGCTATCGTAAAACGACACACTGCCAGTGGGTGTGCCGCCGCTTCCACTGACCGTCGCCGTGAAGGTAACAGACTGGCCGAACACGGATGGATTCGGCGCAGAAGCCAGACTCGTTGTTGTTGGAGTCAGGGCATTGGCGACCTGGAGAATCGCAGCAGATGCGGATTGCCCATCGGGATTGGTGACAGTCACCGTCTTGAGGCCAGGTGTTGCACCTACCGTCGAAATGTTCAGCGTGACGTGCGTCGGATCGGTGTACGTGATGCTGCTGACCGTCACACCGCTCGTGACGGTGGCCGTGATGCGCTTGCGGCATGTCTCAGCGGACATGCTCGACGGCGTATCGTAAAAGCCAGACCCGCTGGCTGTGGTGCCGGTGATCGTCACCGTAATGCTGGCCTGGCCGGCTGCCACCGCCGCCGGATTGGCTGAAGCCGGCGTCGCCGGCGGCGGTGCGATAAGCTGGGTCACACGTTCGCCATATTGATTATCTTGACTGGCGTATTCCTGAATGGTCCAGAGGGTCATGTCGTCGCATGGGTCAAGGCTGGTGTACGAATAGTCGCCCCAACGGCGAAAGCCATTGATAGCCCCGCTATCGAACGATGGATTGTATGGATGCGTCCCGGGGGGCGAAATGTAAGAGGTCGGCAACGTGCCGAGCGAGTCGCCGGCAAGACGCACCGAGTAGCCAGGTTCGGTATAGTTGTTGGCGCCAGCGATCGTGTAACCGAGCGCGGCATGTCCCTGGCCGTTCACCATGATCGTGCCATAGCTGTAAAAAGCCGGGTTAGTTGTTGTGGTATCGCACACGGACCCCGACTGGTAAAGGGATGGCGTTTGCCCGGTTGGAATGCCTCTGATTTCCCACCAGAATACCGCATCACGCGAGGCGCTGCCGACGCTCACCCCGGCGCAGGAATTGTCCACCCCGACATCCATCGCCGTCCACAGTGATCCGTTTCGGAAATAGGCAGCAAATAGACGGTTGTCTGATGCGTCCAGATAGCCGTTCGTTCCCCCGGTATTGCCCAGGTGAGGCTGTGTGGCGGGGTACCCCTGATTGGCCGTTGTGACCGGGACAATTCCGGAAATGGTCGGCGTGCCGCCGGGGTTGCTCACGCGAATCAAATCGAGTTCATTCGGGAATTGAACGGAGACCCCGATAAAATACCCTTCGGTGGCGGCGGGGTCGGGATTGTCAACTCCCTGCGGCGTATAAGGCCCGTCGGCTGTGGTGGCCAGATTAAATGCGGTTATAGTGACGGCGCCGCTCCCACCGAGCACGGCGCTCTTGGATAGGACATAGCCGTCCGACCCCGCATAAGTTGCCGTGTTCAAGCTCGTTCCGCAAAACTGGTTCACCCCGATATATATCGCGTTATAGTCAATGCCCGGTGTTGGATAATCGGCCAGGCAGCTTGTATGCGTGCCGAAAGCCGATTGGAAATAGCGGAACGTCCAGGTCGTACCGGCCGTGATGGTCGCACTATCGCTGTAAGCGATCAGCACGCGATTGTTGGGAAAGGTCACGTCTATGATGAACAAGAACCAGCGCCGCGTCAGCCGATCGTAGCGGATGTGCGGGTCCGTAGTGCTGCTGGAGCGCACAGTCTGGAAAAAGTTGTTGGGTGTGGTGCTCAGGACGCCATCGGCCACGCCGGTGGCCTTGTTGTAAGAGACAATGTTGCAGTTGACCAAGACAATGAACTGGGTCGGGCCGATTGCCCCCATCGTATCGGGAGGAGTGCCACACAAGTTCACCGTGCTGTCCGGGCCGTCAAAGCTGGTGCCCAGTGTAAAGGCCGCCGCGGGTGACTGCGGTAGAGTCGGGCCGCTGACGGGACCCTGCTCCAGCGAGGATGTTGCCATTTTCCTGGTCAGGTTGGCTCTGTCAGGCCGGGCGACGAGCGGCTCCGGGGGTTGCCCCGCAAGCCGGGCCTGGCGTTCCATGATTTGCGCGGTGGTTTCAGTGATACCCGCGCTCATCGTCAAGCGTTGACCGGCAATATCGCCCGCCTGATTGACCGGGCCGGACAGCGTCTCCGGCCCGGCTGGCAGCGCAATGGCCGGCTGGACCGCGCTGAGGATGAGGGCGGCGATCAATGCCAGCGAGGCGCATCTGACAAATGCGGCTCGCACGCGGCTCGGCTGATGAACTTGAAAATCCGAACTCACGAGACTCCTCCTTAAAAGTGATACAATGGAAACCAATGCTGCCGGGATGAGGTCAGTGCGGGTGTTCCGGCTGATTGCGATGGAAGCAGGGTGTTGGCTAGACATCCCCTGGAAGAATTGAATGGCAGTGATTCTAGCATACTGCAGGGAACTGTCAAGACACTGTAGGATGATCATGTATATCGGAATTGCGAGGTCTTGTCATGAGGATTCAACGTGCGACCCTGGAAACCTGCGGCGAGGCGACCGGCACTGTTGTGGCGATTGACGTGATCCGCGCGTTTACGACGGCGGCGTTTGCGTTTGCCGCAGGCGCGCGAGACATCTTGCTCGTCGGCGAGGTCGAGGAAGCATGGGCGCTCCGCCAGCGATTTCCCGGCTCGCTCGTGATGGGCGAGGTGGGCGGCATCAAGCCCCAAGGATTCGACCTGGACAACTCACCCTCGGCGCTGATCGGGCTTGACCTTGGCGGGCGGCGGCTGATCCAGCGCACAAGCGCGGGCACGCAAGGCGTCGTTCGCAGCACTCGAGCCACCGCTCTGCTGGCGAGCAGTTTTGTGTGTGCCTCGGCGACCGTCCGCTATCTCAAGCATCAACCGCCCAAATCGGTCACGTTTGTCGTTACGGGCGTCGGTTTTCATGCGGATGGCGACGAGGACGCGGCCTGTGCGGATTACCTGGCCGCTGTGTTGCGTGGGGAAGCGCCGGATGTTGCACCATACCTTGCGCGCGTGCGCGCTTCGAGCGATGGTCGTTTCTTTTTAGAGCAGCCGCCGCGCTTTCCTTTGAGCGACATGGACTGTTGCCTCTCGGTTGACCGCTTTGATTTCGCGATGGTGGTCGAGCGGAGAGACGGTTTACTCGCGATGCGAGCAGTGCTATAATTCGGACTAGCAACCGATGCCACGAGGCCCTTGAATGAGTGCGGAACCTGCCATAGTCATCACGCCCAAGAAACCCTTGGCTCACAGGTCGGGCGGCGAACGCAAGTACCAGAGCTTTCTGAAGGACGAGGCTCGAAACAGTGTTGCGGTTCCGCTGGCCGGACGTTTGTATAGCAAAGCTTATTATTTCCATCGAGGCAAAGGCGATATTGATGCTGATAATCTGAGCAAGCCAATTCTGGATGCCTTCAAGGGGATTATCTATCATGACGACGCCCAAGTTGTATTGAGGGTGGTTTCCAGAGTAAACCTTGAAACTGACACCTACGAGTTGATCCAGGATGGAATACCGCCCGATCGCTATCAGAGACTGATTGAATTGATAGCCAGCGAGCAACACGTTTTGTACGTTGAGGTAGGTGAGCTAACGGGCTTCCGATTGAATCTGGGAAGCCAGAGCAGGGAGGAACTGCAATGGTAGCATCCACACCATTGACCCGTTACTTGGAAGAGTCCAAAATCGAAGAGTTGACTCGGCAGTGGGAAGGCAGGGGATATCAGGTTCTTCGGGATGCATCTATAGGTCAATTCCATGCTGACCTAGTGGCAAAGCGTGGAGACGAAACAATCATCTTTGAGGTCGAGACGGCAGAGTCGCTGGTTAGAAACAAAGAATTGGTCAGCCGATTGGCCAGTCTGGCTGCTCAGCATCCCAAGACATCTTTTCGCTTGGTCGTGGCGAATCCGCCCCAGCAAAAGACTTTTGAGATCGAGAATCTGGATAATATTCTCTTGGATTATTTTGCTCGTCAAGGCTTGCCTGTCGAGTTAGATAGGCTTTCCACACATACCTCCGTCGAAGATATCACCGATGTGGAAGTTCTTGACGTGCAGATTCAACCTGGCAAGATTCGCGTGAGCGGTGATGGCGTCATTGAGGTTCGGTTGCAGCACGGCTCGGATGGCGATGTTCAGCACGACATGGGTCTAGTAACCTATGATTCTTTTCCTTTTAGGTTTGATGCTACTCTGGATGCAAACCTGTCGCTTGTTGAAATGAATCAATTGGAAATTGACACCTCTTCTTCTTGGGAATGACCGAGTTGGTCTATTCTGTTGTAGTCCCTGTCAACCCGGCCAGGAAATTCATCGAGCGGCACGTTCTGACGGGCGCAGCCGTCACCATTTCTTCCTCTATGGGTTCGGAAATGACCGGCGTTGGCTCTTCGAGCTTGAACTGCATCCGGTATAGGCGCGCATAAAGTCCATCGCGCGCCATCAACTCATCGTGCGTACCCAACTCGACCAGCTCGCCATCGCTGAGCACTGCAATGCGGTCTGCGTTTTGAATCGTCGAGAGCCGGTGTGCGATGACGATGCTGGTGCGACCTTGCATCAATCGCTCCAGCGCCTCTTGAACCAGGCCTTCGCTCTCACTGTCGAGCGACGACGTGGCCTCGTCCAGCAAAAGGATGCGCGGGTCCTTGAGAATGGCGCGCGCAATGGCGATGCGCTGGCGCTGCCCGCCGCTCAGCTTGACGCCGCGCTCGCCCACAACCGTGTCGTAACCGTTGGTGAGCTGCAGGATAAAATCGTTCGCGTTGGCGGCGCGCGCTGCGGCGATCATCTCGGCTTCAGTCGCGTCAAGTTTGCCGTACAGAATGTTTTCGCGCACCGTTCCGCCAAAGAGCAAAGTCTCTTGCGGCACGATGCCGATTTGCTCGCGTAAGCTCTTGACCTGGACACTGTTGGCGTCGTGATGGTCCACGCACACGCGGCCTTCGATCGGATCGAAAAAGCGCGGGATGAGATTGACCAGCGTCGTCTTGCCGGCGCCGCTCGGCCCGACGAGCGCCAGCACCTCGCCCGGTCGCGCCTCGAACGACACGTTGCACAGAATCCGGCTGTCCGGATTGTCGCTGTACGCAAACGTCACGTTGTCGAATGTGATATGTCCCTCAACGCGAGGCAGAGGTTGAGCGTCAGGCGCGTCGGCAATGTCGGCGTGTGTATCCAGGATTTCGAATAGCCGCTTGGTCGCGCCGAGGGCTTCTTGCAACCCTGTCCACAATCCACTGAACTGCCCAATCGAACCGGCGATAGTGAGCGTCAAGATCAGGAACATGAACAATTGCCCGGCGGTCAATCGTCCTGCCAGCACCTCGTGCCCGCCGAACCAAAAGATCGAAACGACGGCGGCAAAGCCCATGAACGAAATCATTGGCCCGAATAGAGCCGAGAGCCGCGTGCGCCTCATCGCCAGCGTGAATGTTTTTTCGATGTCGTCGCGGAAGCGGCCTATCTCGTAGCCTTCGCGTGTGAACGATTGCACCACGCGCACGCCGCCGATAGATTCTTCCAGCACCGTCGTGGCGCTGGCGAGTTGATCCTGCACTGCGCTGGCGAGCCCCCGCAAGTGACGGCCAAAGGCGATTGCCGCCAGCATCACTACTGGGATCAGCGCAAACATGAACAGCGTCAAGCGCCAGTCGGTGACGATGATGAGGATCAGCGCGCCGACGAACGTCAGCAATTGCGAGATCGCCGTGGAAATGTCGCTCGTCACCACTCCGCGCACGGTGGAAACGTCGTTGGTCAACCGGCTGACCAGCTCGCCCGTGCGGTGCTCGTTAAAGAAACTGAGCGACAGCCCCTGCAGGTGATCAAAGAGCTTGAGGCGCAGGTCGGCCGTCACTCGCTCGCCGATGAACGAGAGCAGGTAGCCGCGAACGAAATAGAACACGCTCTGTGTAGCAAAGATGAGAATGAGGACGAGCGTGATGCGGTTGAGCAGGGCAGCGTCATTTTTGCGAAAGACCGCGTCAATCAGGAATTGCAATGTGTAAGGCCCGGCCAGTCCCAGCAGGCTGCCCAGCATAATGACGATCAGCGCCAGGATCAATCGCCCGCGATACGGCTGCACGAAGTCAAGCAGCCGGCGGAACTGTGTCATGCCGGTGAGCGGGTTGATGCGTTCTTGGGGACCCGTCTTGGAATCACTCATATAGCCTCATGCGTCTGCGTCCAGCGTCCCGACGATCATGAACCGCTCGATCATCTCTGCGCCATACGGCGCCTGAGCGAGATGGTTGGTCAGATCAGCGCCGGCCGCGTGAATTGCCTGGTGCACCCCCGTCCGCTATAGGAAACTCGTGGCAGCCGATTGGCGCGCTGGCAGTTGGCGTAAGGTGAGGTCTCGCCTCGACGCAAAAAGTGACCCAACTCTTGAACGGCAGGTTGACGATGGCTGCTGATTGTAGTCAAGGTGAGGCGTCTCGGCTGCTGTAGTGATTATAATCCGAATTGTTTGCGCGGCAAGGATTGACGAGCGTTGGCGTTTGGGATATAGTCAGAAGCATCAACTTTACATGGAGACTTTATGGCTTACAACTTTGATCAAGTGATTGACCGTCGCTCGACGGAAAGCATCAAGTGGCATTACTATGGCGAGGAAGCTTTGCCGCTGTGGGTGGCCGATATGGATTTTGTTTCGCCCGAACCGGTGGTTCGCGCGCTGCGCGAGCGCGCCGAGCACGGCGTGTACGGCTATCCTCAGGAGCCGAAAGAATTGCGCGCTGTGGTGGTGGATTGGATCGCGCGTCACTATGGCTGGCAGGTGCAGCCCGATTGGCTCGTGTTCACGCCCGGCGTCATTGTTGGATTCAATTTGGCCTGCCATGCGGTGACCTCGCCTGGCGAGGGTGTGTTGTATCAAACGCCGGTCTACCCGCCGTTCCTCGAGACGCCCAAGAACGCCAGGCTTGAGCCTGACACGATGGAATTGACGCGCGGGCCGGATGGGTATTATGCGATTGACCCCGATGCGTTCGAGTCTGCCATCGCTGCCCGCACACGAATTTTCCTTCTCTGCAATCCTCACAACCCGGTCGGGCGGGTCTGGCGGTCTGATGAATTGGAACGCATGGCAGAAATCTGCTTGCGCCACAACCTGGTGATCTGCTCGGACGAGATTCACTGCGATTTGATTTACCGTGGCTATCGCCACATTCCGATTGCGTCGCTCGCGCCTGAAATCGCAGAGCGAACCATCACGTTGATTGCGCCGAGCAAGACGTTCAACATTGCTGGGCTGGGATGCTCGGTGGCAATTGTCCCGAACCAAGAGCTGCGTTGCCAATACAAGGCCGCCCACGCGGGTCTGGCGCCGCACGTCAACGTGATGGGCTACGTGGCCGCGCTCGCCGCGTACCGCGATGGTCAACCCTGGCTCGACGAGCTGCTGCGCTACCTCGAGGCGAACCGCGATTTCTTGTTTGACTTTGTGGCGGCGCAATTGCCCGGCATCCACATGGGCACGCCCGAAGGGACCTATCTGGCGTGGCTGGATTGCCGCGAGACCGGCCTCCCCGGCAAGCCATGCGAATTTTTTATCGGCAATGCCAAGGTCGTGCTCAACGACGGAGAGGCATTTGGCAAGGGCGGTGAGGGATTCGTCCGGCTGAACTTTGGCTGTCCCCGCTCGATCCTGGTCGAGGCGCTTGACCGCATGAAGAATGCGTTGATGACGCTCACATGAGTTCCCCAGAGTTCCGCCGAGTTCAAGTTTGTGGGGAACTCGGTGGAACTCGGAGGCTTTGTCGTGCGCTCACTGTATGGCCTGGCATGGCGGAACCTGGCTTCGCGTCGGCTGCGTACATTCCTGACGTGCGCGGCGATTGCGTTGGGCGTGGCGTCGGTGTTCGCCACCAGCCTGATCGGCCAGTCCGCGCAGGCGCGCACGGCCAGCCTGGCCCGGCAGGTGAGCCAGGCCGATCTGCAAATCACGCCGCGCGACGACGACACGCTCGACGTGCGCTGGCTCGACGCCGTGCGCGCTCACCCCGATGTTGCCATTGCCTCCCCCGAAGTCATCTACTCGGCGGCGCTGCTCGAGCCTTCCGGCGCGTCACTGATTCTTCTCGGCGTTGACCCGCAGGTGTATTTTCCGATGGAGCGGATCGAAATGGCGACAGGCCGCGCGCTCATCTCCGGCAAGCCGTGGGTCGCGTTGCCTGAGCGCTGGGCCAAAGAATATCACGTCAGCCTCGGCGGGCAGTTGTCCATCCCGTCGCCCAATGCCGAGCCGTTCCGCTTGATGGTCGCCGGGACGCTCAAACGGCGAGAGGACACGGGCGCAGCATTGCGCGAGCGCATCGGGCTGGCGCCGCTGTCCACGTTGCAGGATGCGCTCGGGTTGCGCCAACGACTCTCACGCATCCGGCTGACGCTTCAGCCAGGCCGTGACCTTGGGCAAGTTGAGGCTTCGCTGACTCGCGCGCTGGCCCGCCAGCCGCTCTCGCAATCGAACGCCGTGATTGTGTCCAAGATAGACACGGGCAGCAACACCAACATCCTGTACAGTTGGATGACGGGCGGGTTGGCGATGACCGGCACGATCATTTTGCTGGCCGGCGCGCTGCTCATCGTCAACACCTTTGCGATGAATGTGACCGAGCGCACCCGCCAGATCGGCATCCTGCGCGCCTTAGGCACGGAGCGGAGCGGCGTCTTGCGCGGCGTGCTGGTCGAAGCGGGACTGCTTGGCGTGATTGGGACACTAATCGGCTTGCCGCTTGGCTGGGGACTGGCGCAAGGCATTGTGCGATTGCTCATCGTCTGGCAGCGGCTCGAATGGGAGCATCTCTCGCTTTCGGTCGTAGGGCTGATCGGCGCGCCCATCGTCGGCTTGTGTGTGGCGCTCGGCGCAGCGTGGTGGCCGGCGCGACGCGCGGCGCAGGTCTCGCCGCTCGCCGCGATCCATCCTCACCGCGAGAGCCATCCCGATCAAACGCTGCCCTGGACGTGGAAGCTGGGCGGCGCGCTTTTGATCGCCGTCGCCGTCATCGTCGGCTGGCTGGCCGTGATGCCGCAGTCTCACTCGCTAGACTTTGGGCCGGTGATGGTGGTGTGCATTGTGATGGCACTGGTGACGCTGGCGGGCGGGATGTTGACGCTGCCGCCGCTCGTCGCCGCGCTGGTGCGACTCTTGCGCGCGTTGATCGCGCATCGTCTCGGCGTGGTGGGGCGGCTCGCGGGCGATCAACTGGAGTGCCATCGCCAGCGCACGACGCTCACGGCGGGCACGCTGGCTATCGGCGTGGCGATGCTCATCCTGCTGAGCGGCACGGTCGGCGCGATGGTCAACGTGGCCGAAGGGCTGGTCTTTGGATTGATGAAAGAGCGGCTCGGTATCATCGCCTATACGGCGGACGAGTCGTTCGAGTCGGCCAACCTGATGTCGCTGCAGCGGCAAAAGGAGTGGCCGCGCAGCATCCTGGGGATGTTTGACTCGCTGCACGACCGAGCTTACGTCTACGGCCTGGGCTTTACCGATCCGATCAAGGAGATGGAAGGCAGCCCGCTCGGCGGCGTGCTGACGCTCGACAGCCTGGAAGATTTTTTGCGCGTCGGATCGTTTCGCTACGATCAAGGCGATCTCGAAACGGCCATTCGCATCGTCAAGCGCGGTCGAGCGATCCTCGTCACGCCTTCAGTCGCTCGCCGGTTCAACCTGGGCGTGGGCGGCGAGTTTGTGCTCACGACCCGGCGCGGGCGGGTGCCGTTCTATGTCGCAGCAGTGGGGGCCAATCCCTGGTGGGCGCCTGTCGTCTCACGCGCCGATGCCGAAATGTACCTCGGCTCGTCCATCCCGATCGGCTACTTTATCACGCCCAAGCCCGGCGTCGAAACTGAGGCGATCAAGTCGCGTTTGCAAGATGGGCTGCACTCGTTTCCCCAGTACAAGCTGTTCGACTTTGGCCCCAACTTGACCGAGGCGATGGATGTTTCGATTGGCCGCCTGTTCAACATCCTCACCACGCTGCTCAACGGGCTGACGGTGCTGGCGCTGGTGATCGCGTCGCTGGGACAGATCAACACGATGATGGCGAGCGTCCTGGAGCGAGTGCGCGAGCTGGCGGTGCTGCGCTCAGTAGGATTGACGCGCGGGCAGGTGCAGCAGCTTGTTTTGTTGGAGGCAGCCGCCGTCGGCGTGATCGGCGCGACAGTTGGCACGTTCGTCGGGGCGGCTTGTACGCTGGCGTATCTGGTCGTATTCTATACGGCCGGCGTCGAAGGCGCGGGCTTTGGCGCGCCGACGTGGGCCTCGGTGAGCGGCGGCATTGCCAAGGCGCTCTCGACGACGCGATGGCTCGCGTTGTGCGCGCTCGGCTTTGCGCCGCTGATGACCATGTTTGCAGCGTGGCTGCCCGCTCGACGCGCCGCCGATCTGCCCATCATCGAGGCCCTCCGCGATGAAGTGAGCGCGCTGAATCGCAAACGGCCTCGCTCTGTGAAGAGGACTTGAATTGCGATTTGAAGGCGGCGAGAGTAAAATAGACTGCGGACCGCAGACGACCGACCGCCGAACGCGATGAGCTCGCTGTACAGGCCCCTGCCGTCGGCTGTCGGCGGTCAGATCAATGGAGGCCGCGTGAATTTCCAGGAAGCACAGGCACGGTTCCAATGGCTCGAAGGCCAGCGCGCCGCCGGGCGCATGAATGACCAGGTCTATCGTGGCGAGTTGAACCAACTGCGCGTGGTGGATGCCTGGGGTCGCCAGTGGATGATGCAGGAGCGCACCGGGCAGTAGCACGTGTACGATGGGCGGCAATGGGTGCCCGCCGCGCCGCCGGTTCAACCTGCACCTCCGCCGACTCCGCCGCCAGCCTATCCACCGGCCTACCCAGCCGCAGCGCCACAGCCCGCGCCGGCTCGGGGCGAGGGAAGCGCGTGCGCCAAGACTCTATTGTATCTGGTCATCTGGTTCGTAGCCTGGGTCGTCATCGCCGTCGTGGTCTATTTCTTTGTCGCCAAGAATGAACCGGCGGTCTTGTTGGGCGTGGCCGCCGCTGCCGTGCTCAGCCTGGTGCTGATGCTGTTCTCGCTGGCCGACCAGTGGCAGGGGCAAATTGTCGAACTCAAGAAGGAGCGCGTCCACGTGCGGCGCGGCGAAGACAATTGGGGTTGGGAAGACCAGACCTTTGCCTACGTCCGCCAGCCGAACGGGCGCGTCCGCAAGATGCGGGCGATGGGCGGCTGGCAGGTGGGCGACCATTTGGAAAAGCGGCGAGGCGAGACGAACATTCGTGTGACGCGGTGAACCAGACCCGAAGGGTTTGCAAAACCCTTCGGGTCTGCGGCAAAGCAACAAGGAGACAGCCATGCCCCAGGACGAAACCGAACGACTCACACACCTGTGGCGCCAGATTGATCAGCATTTCAACGACGAGGAATTGCGCGGGTTGTGCTTTAGCCTGGGCATAGATTACGAGTCGCTCGGCGGTGCAGGCAAAGCAGGCAAGGCCAGAGAACTGGTCGCCCACTGCGACCGTCACGGCCTGCTGGCGAAACTTGCCGAGCAGTGCCGCAAGCAGCATCCCAATGTGGATTGGGACGCGGCCCTCGCAGCGTCTCACCTCATCGGCGTGCCACCCTTGCCGCCGCATGCGCTGGTGGGCCGAGACGAGTTGCTGGTCGAGTTGCGCGGACAACTGATGCGCGGCGGAGCGGTCGCCATCACTGCGCTGAACGGCTTGCCCGGCGTGGGCAAGACGACGCTCGCCGTGATGCTGGCGCACGACGAGCAGGTGCAAAAGCATTTTACCGGCGGCATCCTGTGGGCCGGACTCGGCCAGAACCCCAATGTGGACGACGCGCTCAACCAATGGGCCGACGCGCTGGGCGCTGACTTGGGCGGAATCGCCGAGACGGCGGACCGCGCCCGAGCCGTGCAGGCTGCCATCGCCCGGCGCGCGCCAGTGCTGCTTGTGATTGACGACGCGTGGAGCCTGGACGCGGCCAATGCGCTCAACCTGGCCTGCGAAGGCTGCGCCGTCGTGCTGACGACGCGCGACGAGGTGATCGCCAAACGCTTTGCGCCAGAGCAAGTGTCGCCCGTGAAAGAATTGCCCGAAGACGAAGCGGTAAAGCTACTGATGAGTGTAGGGCAAGTGGACGCCATGACCAACGCCGACTGGCGGCGACTGGCGCGCGCGGTGGGCGGACTGCCGCTGGCGCTGATGCTGGTGGGCGGCTATTTGCTCGACCACGTGACGTTTGCGGCGGAAGCGCAGCAGGCGATGACGGCGCTGCAACAGGCCGAAACCTGGCTGGGCCTAAAGGATGCCAGCCGCAAGCTCACACTGCAAGAAGTGATTGGCCTGAGCCTGGACGCGCTGGCCGAGGACGCGCGCGCGGCGTTTGTGGGACTGGCCGCCTTTGCGCCCAAGCCTGCGACGTTTTCGATTGACGCGGCGCAGGCCGTGACGGGCGCAGACGCGGGCGCGCTGGGCGTGCTGGCGCGGCGCAACCTGTTGGAAAAGGTCACACCCGAGCGCGCCATGCTGCACCCCACGCTGGCGGCGGTGGCCGAGCGGCGCGCGGGCGAACGCCTGCCCGATTTGCGCTTGAGCCACGCCCAATACTATCTCGATTTCGTGAACCACGACCGCAAGGCGTGGCGGCGCATCGAGCCGGAACTGGAACAGATTCGGGCGGCGTGGAACCATGTCCAGACCCTTGAGGTCTTGGAGACCTCAAGGGTCTCTGTCCTCGACTATGTCTGGGCGATGCGCGTGTTCCAGAACATGCGCGGCCTGTGGCGCGAAGAGATTGCCTGGTGTGAACGTGGCCTGCAAGCCGCCCATGCGATCGGCAAGCGCAAGGACGAAGGAACACTCTTGGGCAATATTGCTTGGTGCTATAATTCCCTAGGTCAGCGTCGTCTTGCACTTGAGTATCGCGAAGAGTCGCTGACTATATTGCGAGAAATTGGCGACCGCGAGGGCGAGGCGACCACGCTCAACAACATCGGCAGAGTGTACGACAGTCTGGGCGAGCGTCGCCGCGCGCTGGACTATTACGAGCAAGCCTTGCCCATTCACCGTGACATGGGCAATCGCGCGGGCGAAGCGGCCACGCTCAACAACATCGGCGCGGTGTACGACAATCTGGGCGAGCGTCGCCGCGCGCTCGACATTTACGAGCAAGCCTTGCCCATCAGGCGGGAGGTGGGCGACCGCGCGGGCGAGGCGACCACGCTCAACAACATTGGGATGGTGTACCATGCGCTGGGCGACCGTCGCCGCGCGCTGGACTAATTCGAGCAAGCCTTGCCCATTCACCGTGACGTGGGCGACCGCGCGATGGAAGCCACCACGCTCAACAACATCGGCCTGGTGTACCGTGCATTGGGTGACAATCGCCGCGCGCTCGAGGTTTACGAGCAAGCCTTGCCCATCCTGCGTGACGTCAGCGACCGTGCGGGCGAAGCGACCACGCTCAACAACATCGGCGCGGTGTACGATGCCCTGGGCGACCGCCGCCGCGCGCTCGAGTATTACGAGCAAGCCTTGCCCATTCACCGTGAGGTGGGCAATCGCGCGATGGAAGCGACCACGCTCAACAACATCGGCGCGGTGTACGATGCGCTGGGCGACCGTCGCCGCGCGCTCGAGGTTTACGAGCAAGCCTTGCACATTCACCGTGATGTGGGCGACCGCGCGGGCGAAGCGGCCACGCTCAACAACATCGGGATGGTGTACAATGCGCTGGGCGAGCGCCGCCGCGCGCTCGAGGTTTACGAGCAAGCGTTGCTCATCCACCGTGAAGTGGGCAATCGTGCGGTCGAGGCGGCCACGCTCAACAACATCGGCGGGGTGTACCGCACCCTCGGTGACAATCGCCGAGCGCTGGAGGTTTACGAGCAAGCCCTGCCCATCAGCCGCGAGGTGGGCGACTGCGCGGGCGAGGGCGTGACGCTGAACAACATGGGCTGGATTTATCTGGCTGAAGGCGACCTGGCCCGAGCCACATCGCATTTTGAACAGGCGTTGGCGCTTGGGGAGGCCGTCGAGTATCCCGAATTGATCGAGACCGCGCGGAAGGGATTGGAACAGGTGCGGCAGAGGGTGGGCGGTTGACCCTCATCCCCGGCCCCGCCTTCGGCGTCCCTTTCAGGGAGAAGGGAGCGCGCACTCCCTCGCCCCGAAGAGGAGAGGGCAGGGGAGAGGGGCGATGCGGCTACCGCGTGACAATCGAGACGTCGCCCAGAACCTGGAGGCTGTGCTCGAGGCTATCTTGGCTGACGGAACTTGGACCGTCCATCTAGCGTCTAAAAGGCAGACTGCTCAAGCTGGCCGCAACGGATTCAATCGGATAAGTGGATGGAGCATCCGTATCTGTTTGTCCGTGATCCATCCGTTGCGGCAAGGGAGAAACCCATGAACCGCATCCGTACACTCGCCATTGGCCTGGTCCTCATCGCCGCGCTAAGCCTTTCCGCATGTGGGCTGTTCCGACGCGCCACTCCCAAAGTCGCCACGCCCACGCCCAGCGCGTCAAGCCCGGTCGAGACACCCATCGCTTCGCCCATCGCCACGCCCTCGCCCGAGCCGGTCACGCCGCATCCGCACCCTGTCATCGGCTATACGCCCGTGCCGTCCGATACCATTTCGCCCGTCGTCGTGCAGCGCTCGCCCGAAGCGGGCGAAGAACTCGCACCCGATAGCGGCCTTCAGCTCGTCTTTGACCGCGCGATGAACCCGTCCGCCGTCGAAGCGGCGTTTGTGATTCAGCCGGCCGTCGCGGGCAAGATCACGTGGAGCGACAAGCGCACACTCACCTGGAAGCCCGACCAACCTTTGTCGCGCGACACGGTTTACGACGTCGTCTTGAGCCAGAACGCCCGCGCCGCCGATGGCGCGCCGCTCCGCAGCGCGTATTCATTTCGCTTTGCGACGGCGGGTTACGTGCAAGTCGGGCAGGTGATGCCTGCGCCGGAAACAACGGATGTGGAAGCTAACGCCCGCATCACCGTCATCTTTAATCGCCCCGTCGTGCCGCTCACGTCGCTTGACCAGCAAGCCAATCTTCCGCAGCCGCTCTCGCTCAATCCCTCTGTGCCCGGCAAGGGGCAATGGCTCAATACGTCCATCTATGTCTTTCAGCCGGATGCGCCGCTGCCCGGCGGCGTGACGTTCACGGCCAAGGTCGGCGGCTTGAAGGACGCCGATGGCAACCCGATGGAAGCGGATTACAGTTGGCGCTTTACGACTCAGCCGCCCAAGGTGGTCTGGGTACAGCCCAACGACAAAGCGACGCAGGTGCGCATCGAGACGAACGTGCGCGTCCAGTTCAATCAGCCCGTTGACCCGGCTTCGGCACAACAGGCTTTCAGCCTCAAGGCGGCGGGCAAACTAGTTCCTGGCGCCTTGAGTGTTCTCAGTGATACATTCACGTTCACGCCGACGGCGCGTTTGCCGTTCGACACGCAGATAGAAGCTCTTGTGGCTGCCGGGGTCAAGTCGGCGATTGGCGGCAATCCTTCGCCGGCGAGTTTTGCCTGGAGCTTTCGAACCGTCCCGCTCCCGCGCATCGTCGAGACCAATCCCAAAGACGGCGAGCGCAACGCCAGTCCCTATACGAGCTTTACGATTCGGTTCAACACGCCGATTGACCCGGCGACCGTCATGCCCAACGTCCAGATGACGCCGCCGCTTTCGCCTTCGCAAGTCTATACGTCGTCGTATGGCGAGATGTTTACGTTCTCGTTTGGCGCCAAGCCCTCGACCGATTACGCGGTCAAGATTGGCCCGAACATTGCCGACCCTTACGGCAACAAGACGGGCCAATCGCTCACCGTTCGCTTTCACACGGCTGACCTTTCGCCGGACCTGCGCTTGCACATCCCCGATTTCATCGGCACGTACAGCGCGTACTCGCCCGCTCGATTGTATGCGGCCTACGTCAATGTCAATCGGGTTGACCTCAAGTTGTATCGCCTTGCACCCGACGAATTGATTCAGCGCAATCGCGATTGGTACAATTACGCTCCGCCCGCGACGACGCTCGTGCGGCAGTGGTCGCAGAACCTCGAAGCTTCGCTCAACAAGGTGAGCTATGCGGCGATAGACGCAGGCAATGGACGACCACTGGCGCCCGGCGCGTATCTGTTGATTGCCAGTTCGCCCAGTCTCAAACAAAATCCGTATGGCCTGCGCCACCTGATGGTCGTTTCCAAATTCAACCTGACGCTCAAGTCCTGGCAGCGCGGCGCGCTGGTGTGGGCGACGGATCTGCAGAGTGGTCAACCCATATATGGACTCGGGGTAACGTTCTATGATTCCGATGCGCGCCAAGTCGGCGCGGCGCAAACCGGCGAGGACGGCGTTGCGGAAATCAGCCTGGACAACATGCAGAACAATCTGACCTTTGCGCTTTCGAGCGATCCGTTCGCGGCGGTGATGAACGGATGGAACAACGGCGTCAGCCCGTGGGATTTCCAGCTTGAGGTCGAGTACGGTCAACCCAATTATCGCGCCCACGTTTACACCGATCGTTCCATCTATCGCCCTGGGCAGACGGTTTACTTTCGTGGCATTGTCCGCGCGGACGACGACGTGGTGTACACACCTCTCACCGGCCAGATTCATGTGAACGTCCGCAGTCCAAATGACGAGCAACTGTTCGATAGAGACTTGACGCTCGACGATTACGGCGCGTTCGACGGCGAAATCAAACTGGCCGATGGCGCGGCGCTCGGCAGTTATTTCATCCAGGCGACGCTGATGCCGTCGCAAGCGTCGTTCCCTGCCTCGTTCCAGGTTGCGGCGTATCGCCCGCCCGAGTTCGAGGTCGCCGTCACGCCCGACCAGCTTGAGATCGTCCGGGGCACGACGACAAAAGCTACTGTGCAGGTCAAGTATTTCTTTGGCGGCAACGTGGCCGGTGTCCCCGTGCAGTGGAATGTTCTAGCGGAGGATTACGACTTTCAGCCGGCCTGGGGCGGCACGTATAGCTTCCGTGACGTGGACGACCCGTGGCGCTGCTTCGACTGTTGGTGGTATCCGAGTGCGCCGCAACGTCAAGTGGTCTTATCCGGCAGTGGCGTCACCGACGATCAAGGCCAGCTCGCCGTCGAGATTGACGAGAGCAAATTCCAGCAGCCCATCACGGGTAGTGTGCGGCTGATCGTCGAGGCGACGGCGACCGGGAGCAACAACCAGGTCATCTCGGGTCGAGGCGAGATCGTCGCACATCGAGCCGATTTCTATGTCGGCCTTGCCGCCAAAAAATACGTGGGCGAAGCGGGCCAGCCGTTCACCGTCAATCTGGTCGCAGTGGACTGGCGCGGCGATAACCCGCGCTTGCCCAACAAAAATCTCAAGGTCGAGATCTATCGCCGCGAGTGGAAGAACACCTTTATCAAGGACGAGACAGGCGGCGGAACATGGCAGACCGAGACGAACGATGTGCTGGTAGATACGCAAACGGCGGCGACGAACGACAAAGGTGAAGCATCCATCACCTTTACGCCGCCGCAGGGCGGGTCTTATCACGTCGTCGCCACGGGCGAGGCATCTTCGCTCAACGCTCCGCGCTCTTCGCTCTTTGTGTGGGTGACGGGCAAAGAGTATGTCTCGTGGATGCGTGAGAACAACGACCGCATCAATCTCATCGCCAACAAGGTCACGTACGTGCCCGGCGAGACTGCCGAGATTCTGATCCCTTCGCCGTACCAAGGGCCGCATGTCGCGCTGGTCACGGTCGAGCGCGGCGGCATTCTCAAGCGCGAAGTAATCCAGATGACGAGCAACAGCCAGCTCTACCGCCTGCCGCTCACCGCCGATTACGCGCCGAACGTGTACGTGTCGGTTGTGCTTTTCAAAGCTCCCGACGCCACGCAGCCGACGGCGGACTATAAGGTCGGCATCGTGCCGCTCGAGGTCAAGCCCGTGCCGCAGACGCTCAACATCGCTCTTATGCCTGACTCGACTCAGGGTGAGCCTGGCAAGAGCGTGACGTACTCGATTCGCGCGACGAATGCCGCCGATCAACCGGTCCAGGCCGAGCTCTCACTCGACCTGGTGGACAAGGCCGTGCTTTCGCTTTTGCCGCGTCAAAAGGATGCTATCGTCGAAGCTTTCTATGGCAAGCGCGGATTGGGCGTGCAGACATCGTCTGGCCTGGCCGTCTCGGTCAATCGCCTGTTGCTGCAAGTTGAAAAAGATTTGGGTATACAACAAATAGGACTGCGCGAAGCCGCAGTCGGCGCTGCGCCTGCGGCGACCCAAGCGCCAGCAGCGCCAATGGCCGCGCCCGCGCCTGGATTCAAGGCGGCAGAATCGGCCCAAGTCCTACAGGGCGTGGAAATTCGCCAAGAGTTCGCCGACACGGCTTACTGGAACGCAAACGTCGTGACCGATCAACAAGGCAAGGCGCAGGTCACGGTCAAGCTGCCAGATAACCTCACCACGTGGGTCATGCGCGGCGTCGCCGTCACCGACGATACGCGCGTGGGTGAAGGCACAGTGGATTTAGTCTCGACCAAGCCGCTGCTCATCCGGCCTGTCACGCCGCGCTTTTTCGTCGTGGGCGATAAGGCCCAGCTCGCCGCCGTTGTCAACAACAACACTGATGCGCTGCTGCAAGCTACGGTCGCCCTGAGCGCCACGGGCGTCACGCTGACCTCGCCCGCATCACAGCCGGCGACGATTCCTGCACGGGGCGAGACCAAGCTGACCTGGAACGTGACCGTCAGCGATGTGACGCAGGCCGACCTGGTCTTTTGGGCCGTGGCGGAAAAATACAACGATGCAAGCAAGCCCCGTCTTGCCACCGGCCCGGATGGTTCGCTCCTGGTGTACCGTTACTCTGCGCCCGACATTGTCGGCACGGCGGGCGATTTGGCCTCGGCTGGCAATCGCACCGAAATCATCGCGCTCCCGCCTCAGTACGATGACCGTCAGGGCGAGTTGACGGTTCAGCTTGACCCATCGCTCGCGGCGGCGATGCAGGACGGTCTGACGTACCTGGAGCATTTCGAGTACGAATGCACTGAGCAAACGGTGAGCCGCTTTCTGCCCAACGTGTTGACCTATCGCGCGCTCAAGGAATTAGGTATTAGTGATTCGATATTAGAAAAGGAATTGCCGGTGCTGGTACAGCAAGGACTGGACAAGTTGTACAATCAACAGCGCCAGGATGGCGGCTGGGGTTGGTGGCCCGATAGCCTGACGGCCACAGGTAGCCAGGAGAGCAATGTCAATCTGACGGCTTACGTGGTATTCGCGCTCACCAAAGCGCAGCAGTCTGGCTTTGATGTCAACGGCGATGTGCTTCAGCGCGGCCAGCAGTTCCTGATCGGCAAGCTCGTCGCAGCGCGCGACCTGACCAGCTTTTATACGGCCAACCAACAGGCTTGGGTGTTGTACGTCTTGGCTGAGGGAAAGCAACCCCAAAAAGATAGACTCAACGACTTGTTTGATAACCGTGACAAGTTGAGCCACTATGGCCGCGCTTATCTTGCGCTGGCGCTTTCGCTGGGCGATTCGAGCGACACGCGCGTCGCCACGCTGCTCTCTGACTTGAACAATGCGGCGATTCTTTCGGCGACCGGCGCGCACTGGGAAGAAGATGCTTTCGACTGGTGGGCGATGAACACGGACACGCGCTCGACGGCCATCATCTTGGATGCGCTCGCGCGGCTCGACAAGAACAACCAACTCGCGCCGAACGTCGTGCGCTGGCTGATGGTCGCACGCAAGGGCGGCTATTGGGAGACGACGCAAGAGACGGCCTGGTCGCTCATCGCGTTGACCGACTGGATGAAGGCGACCGGCGAGCTGCAAGGCAGCTATGACTATGCCGTGTTCCTTAACGATAAAGACAAAGCCAGCGGCAAGGTTGACAAGAGCAATCTCCGCGAGAGCGTCAAGCTGCAAATCGCCGTGGCCGAGTTGCTCAAAGACAGCAACCGGCTGACGATTTCGCGCGGCGATGGTCAAGGCCGACTTTACTACACCGCTCACCTGGAAGTGTTCTTGCCAGTGCAAGACATCAAGCCGGTCTCGCGTGGCGTCACCGTCCTGCGGCGATACACACTCGCTTCGTGCGCCGAAGGAGTCAAGTGCCCAGAGGTGAAAGAGGTCAAGCTGGGCGACGTGATTCGCGTGGACTTGACCATCATCGCGCCGAACAACTTGTACTATGTCGTGGTCGAAGACCCGCTGCCTGCCGGCGGCGAAGCAGTGGATACGGGGCTGGCGACGGCAAGCCTGTTGGATCAAGGGCCGCAACTGACTCGTCAGGTCGGCGGCCAGCGCCCGTACTTTTGGTGGTGGTGGCACTGGTATAGCCGCAGCGAGTTGCGCGACGAGAAGGTGGTTCTCTTTGCCGACCGCCTGACGAAAGGCACATACGAATATTCGTACACGTTCCGCGCCACGTTGCCCGGCGATTACCAGGTCATCCCGACCGTTGCGCGCGAGTTTTACTTCCCCGAGGTGTTCGGCCGCAGCGATGGGAGATTGTTGAGCATCGGAAAATAGGCCGTAGAAGGAGAGTAGCATGTCTCAACTCATTAGCTCGCCTGCCTGGCAGGCATTGATCAAGCACCAGCAAGAGATGGCGGATGTCCACCTGCGGGATCTCTTTGCCCGCACCCCTCAACGCTTTGAACGATTTTCGCTGCGGTTGGGCGACATCCTCTTTGATTACTCCAAGAACCGCATCACCGACAAGACGTTGACTCTGCTGGTTGACCTGGCACGTCAAGCGAACCTGGCTCAAAGAATTGAGGCCATGTTCAGCGGCGAGAAAATCAACACCACCGAAGACCGAGCCGTTCTCCACATTGCCTTGCGCAACCGTTCCAACCGCCCTATCTTGGTGGATGGCAAGGATGTTATGCCGGAGGTCAACCAGGTGCTGGCCAAGATGCGGACCTTCAGTGAGGCAGTTCGCTCGGGAGCATGGAAAGGGTATACGGGCAAGGCCATCACCGACGTGGTCAATATCGGCATCGGCGGCTCAGACCTGGGACCTAAAATGGTCGCCGAGGCTTTGAAGCCTTATGCCAGACCTGATCTGCGAGCCCATTTCGTCTCCAATGTGGATAGCACCGACCTGGTCGAGACGATAAAACCCCTCAGCCCTGAAACGACGCTGTTTCTGGTCGCCTCGAAAACTTTTACCACCCAAGAGACGATGACCAACGCTCATTCTGCCCGAGCCTGGTTTCTCGCCACGGCAAAAGACGAGGCCGCAATCGCCAATCATTTTGTAGCCGTGTCCACGAACGCGGACGCTGTGGGTAGGTTTGGGATTGATACGAGGAATATGTTCGAGTTTTGGGATTGGGTCGGCGGGCGTTATTCCTTGTGGTCGGCTATTGGCCTTTCGATTGCGCTCTACCTGGGGATGGATCGTTTCGAGGAATTGTTGAGTGGCGCCCATAAAGTGGATGAGCACTTTCGCACTGCGCCCTTTGAGCAGAATATCCCCGTCATCATGGGCTTGCTGGGTATCTGGTACAACAATTTCTTCGGAGCACAGTCTCATGCGATCCTGCCTTACGACCAATATCTCGTGTACTTTCCCGCCTATTTCCAGCAAGGCGATATGGAAAGCAACGGCAAGAGCGTCACCCGCGAGGGCGAGTGGGTGGACTATGCTACTGGCCCGGTCATCTGGGGACAGCCCGGCACCAACGGCCAGCACGCCTTCTACCAGCTTATCCATCAAGGCACCCAGCTCATCCCATGCGACTTTATGGCCGCGGCCCAGAGCCACAATCCTTTGGGTGAGCATCACTCCATCTTGCTCTCCAACTTCCTGGCCCAGACTGAGGCTCTGATGAAAGGCAAAACGTCAGAAGAAGCCCGTGCCGAGCTGGTGGCGGAAGGCCATGCCGGGGAGCAATTGGAAAAGCTCGTCGCGGCTAAAACCTTTCCTGGCAACAAGCCGACCAATTCCTTCCTCTATCCCAAGCTGACGCCACAAGTACTTGGCTCACTTGTTGCCTTGTATGAACACAAGATATTTACACAAGGCGTCATCTGGAACATCAACTCTTTTGACCAGATGGGCGTCGAGTTGGGCAAGCAATTAGCGAAGGCGATTCTGCCGGAACTCGAAGGGAGCCAAGAGATTTTCGCCCATGACTCTTCGACCAATGGCCTGATCAACTATTCCATAAGCATCGGCAAGTAATTCGCATGGCGATACAAACTATGTCATCCCGACGGTTGCCCGCGAGTTTTACTTCCCCGAGGTGTATGGGAGAAGCGACGAGAGGTTGTTGAGTATCGGCAAGTGAGGCATAGGAGAAATTCATGGATCTTCAATCAGATCGAACTCGACGACTGATCACCAGCTTGAGTATCCTGAGCGTGGTCGTTTTTTTGGTGGCCGCCGGCGCGCTGCTTTACCTAACGCGCTCCCGCGT
>Ga0315268_10001779_pt1 | contig 24732 bp, 21 predicted proteins | sample C1_top_MG_FD_204535 | JGI IMG/M metagenome (GOLD analysis project Ga0315268, IMG submission 204535) | Sediment microbial communities from Yellowstone Lake, YNP, Wyoming, USA - C1_top | ecosystem: Environmental > Aquatic > Freshwater > Lake > Sediment | place: USA: Wyoming | collected 2017-08-01
TCCCAGCGGTTGTGCTAGGATGTCGCGCTGGTCATTATGCCTGAACAATACTTCCCGGTTTTCGTTTTCGCGGTTTTTGCGGCGGCCTTCCCGGTGGTCGCTCTGGTCGTCTTCAAACTTCTGCGGCCCGACTCACACGGGGGCGGGGCGAAGCTGGAGCCCTACGAGTGTGGCATCCGCCCCGAAGGCAACGCGCGCGGGCGTTACTCGGTCCGTTTCTTCATCATCGCCATTCTTTTCGTGGTCTTCGACGTGGAAGTGATGTTTCTGTTCCCCTGGGCCGTGAAGTACGGCGAACTGGGGCTCTATGGCCTGGTGACCATGTTTGTGTTCCTGGGCATCCTCGTGGTCGGGTACATCTGGCTTTACAAGAAGGGTGCTCTGGAATGGGTCTGATTGCCCGGGGGATCTGGCAATGCGCTCCGTTCGCCTCCGCGAACGGAGCTTTTTTTGTGCCCGTTTTGCGGGCCGGATTCGTTGACGTGGTTTCATTTCGTGTGCTAGAAAGTCTAGTTTGACTTTTGGGGTTGCGGTCTTCTGCGCAGCCCGCTTCGCCTGACAGAGCATGGCCGACGAACCTTCGGAAAAGCAGCCCGAAAAGCAGCCGGACAAGCCCGCGGAGACCAAACCCTCCGCCGCGCCGCCTTCCGCCGCGGCCAAACCGGCCGCGCCCGCGGCTGCGAAACCCGCGGCTCCTCCTCCCAAGAAGGAGGATCCCTTCAAGCCGGTTGCGCTCGACAACGACTTGGTGAAGCGGCTGAAGGAAGAATTCGGCGAAGCCATCCGCGAAGCTTGGCTCGACCGCAAGCAGGCCATCGTCATCGTCGCCGCTGAGAAACTCGCCGACATCGCCCGCTACTGCCGCGACGTCGAGAAATTCAACCTGCTGACCGATCTCACCGCCGTCGATTGGCCCAAGCGCGAAAAGCGCTTCGATATCATCCTGAACTTGTATTCCTTCCCCAAGAACGAGCGCCTGCGGCTGAAGGCCCACGCGGGGGACGGCGAGAAGGTCCCCAGCGTCAGCGGCGTGTGGAGCACCGCGAACTGGCTCGAGCGCGAGTGCTTCGATATGTTCGGTATCGTTTTTGAAGGGCACCCCGACCTGCGCCGCATCCTGCTGCCCGAAGAATGGCAGGGTCACCCGCTGCGCAAGGATTACGACATCCTCACGCAGGACACCGCCTGGGTGAAAGAAAACCTGGGAATCGAGAGCGGACAGTGACGCGTGTGAGGCTACAACTGAGCGTAGGGGTCGGGGAGGGCACGGCTTCAGCCGTGCCGTACGTAGAAAGATTTTTTGTTGTGAATTTCGGCGAGGCAGGGTTCGGCACGACTGAAGTCGTGCCCTCCCGGTTGCCAAGAACAGATAGATGAGCCAGGTCAACAAAACCGGATTCCCCAACGTCGAGAACACGGTCCTCGGCGCCGACGAAATCATCCTAAATATGGGGCCGCAGCATCCCTCTACGCACGGCGTCCTGCGCGTCAAGCTGCGGTTGGACGGCGAAAAAATCGTCGGCTCGGAGTGCATCATCGGCTATCTGCACCGCGGCGTGGAAAAAATCGCCGAACATCGCACCTATCAGCAATTCGCGCCCTACGTGGACCGTATGGACTATGTGGCCGCGGTCTCCAACGGGCTGGGCTACTGCGAGGCCATCGAGAAGCTGATGGGTGTGGAAGCACCGCCGCGCGCTCGCGTCGTCCGCACGATTCTGACTGAGCTGCAACGCATCGCCAGCCACGAAGTGTGGCTCGGCACGCACGCGCTTGACATCGGCGCCCTCACCCCGCTTTTCTACTGCTTCCGCGAGCGCGAAGAGATTCTGAAAATTTACGAGAAATACTGCGGCGCGCGGCTCACCACGCATTCCTTCCGCATCGGCGGCCTGCAGTACGAGACCTACGACGGCTTCGAGCAGGACGTGAAGCGCTTCTGCGACGACTTCACCCGGCGCATTGACGAATACGAAGAGCTGCTCACCACCAACCGCATCTGGCTCGAACGCACCAAAGGCATCGGCGTCCTCACCGCCGAGGAGGCGATTGATTTCGGCGCCACCGGACCCGTCCTGCGCGCCAGCGGCGTGAAGTGGGACATCCGCAAGGCATTCCCCTACGCCGCCTACGACCAGTACGATTTCGAAATTCCGACGGGCAAGACCGGCGATACCTACGACCGCTACCTGGTCCGCCTCGAGGAAATGCGGCAGTCGCGCCGCATCTGCCTGCAAGCGATCGAGAACATCCCGACCGGCCCGATTCTGGCCAAAGTCGGAAAAGTCCTGAAGCCGCCGCCGGGCGAGGTCTACCACTCGATCGAAGCGCCGAAGGGGGAGCTGGGCTACTACGTGGTCAGCGACGGCACCGTGCAGCCCTATCGCGTGCGCGTCCGCCCGCCGTCGTTCATCAACCTTTCCGCATTCGACCGCATGGTGCGCGGCCATCTGGTCGCCGATGTCGTGGCCATCATCGGCACGCTCGACATTGTGTTGGGGGAAGTGGACCGCTGATTTCGAGGAGAGCTATTTCAGTCCCGTGGCATTGATCAAACAAATCATCGAGCTTCTCCTGCAGCACCAGTGGCTCTGGCCGCTGGTTTTCGCCGTGGTCATCATCGCTGTGCTGCCCTTGCTCGCCGGATACGTTGTGCTGATGGAGCGCAAGGTCATGGCCGATATGCAGGTGCGGCTCGGCCCGATGCGCGTCGGCCCGCACGGTTTGCTCCAGCCCATCGCCGACGCCGTCAAGCTGCTGATGAAGGAAGACATCATCCCCGAAAAAGCCGACAAGTGGATCTTCTGGCTGGCGCCGCTGATTTCGGTGACCGCCGCCATCAGCGCCTACGCCGCGGTGCCCTTCGGCCCCGTCTTCCAGATTGCCGACCTGAACGTGGGCGTCCTGTTCATCACCGCGGTGATGTCGATGGGCATCTTCGGGGTGATTTTGGGCGGGTGGTCGTCGAACAGCCACTACTCGCTGCTCGGCGCCCTGCGTAGCTCGGCCCAGGTGATCAGCTACGAGACCGCGGTGGGCTTTGCGCTCATCAGCGGCCTGCTGCTGGCCGGCACGCTTTCGATGAAGCAAATCGTCATGGTGCAGGCCGAACAGCACGTCTGGTTCATCTTCCTTGCGCCGGTGGGATTCTTCATTTACCTGGTGGGCAGCATCGCGGAAACCAATCGCGCGCCGTTCGACCTCCCCGAAGCCGAATCGGAATTGGTGGCCGGCTATATGACCGAGTACAGCGGCTTCCGCTGGGCGATTTACTTCCTCGGCGAATATGCCGCGATGATCATGGTGTCGAGCGTCGCGGTGACTCTGTTTTTGGGCGGCTGGCTGCGGCCGTTCCCCAGCGTCCGCGCGCTCGATTTCCTCGATTTTCTCCCCGCGCTGCTCCTGCTGGGCACGGCGGGGTACTGCTTCTGGCGCACGCCGCGCCAGCCGGTGCAGATACAGAAGCTGGTGATGGCCCTGGTGGGCGTGGGGATACTCGTCGTGGCCGGAATTCTCGGCTGGGCGGCGACACTGCCCTCGAATCTGCCGGAGACGTCGAACACCCGCGCAGGCATTCTCGGCGCGTTCTGGTTTTTGCTGAAGGTGTTTGCCTACATCTACACGTTCATGTGGGTGCGCTTCACCTTCCCGCGCTTCCGGTTCGACCAGTTGATGCGCCTGGGCTGGCATTTCCTGATTCCGCTTTCCATTGTGAACGTGCTCGGCGTTGGCACGGCGCTGGTGCTCGCCCAGCAAATGCAGTGGCCGAAATGGTCGGCGATTGCCCTGACCACTGCGGTGACCCTGCTCGTCGCGGCGTGGCTGGCGAACATCGAATTGAAGCGCACGCTCCCGACGACTCGACCTGATATCGGGCAGGAAGCATGAGTCTGGATCAATTCTTTTTCTATTTCTTCGGCGGGATCGCGCTGCTGGGCGCGATCGGGACGGTGACGCGCCGCAATCCGGTGCACAGCGCCGTCTTTCTGATTACTTCGCTGCTGGCCACGGCGGGCATCTACCTGCTCCAGCGCGCCGAATTTCTGTTTGCCGCCCAGATCATTCTGTACGTCGGCGGCATCATGGTTCTGTTCGTGTTCGTCATCATGCTGGTGGATATTGACGTGGCGCTGCGGCGCATCCAGTTCACGCGCCAGGGCTGGGTCGCGCTGCTGCTGACGCTGGTGCTCGGCGCGCAGCTCGCCCTGGCCCTTTGGATGAGCCGCGCAGGCTTTAGCTTGCCCCCGGCGCAACCCGCACCCACGCAAGGCAACACCGAGTTGATTGGCCGCGTGCTGTTCCAGAATTACATGCTGCCGTTCGAGATCGCCTCCATCCTGCTGCTGGTGGCGCTGATCGGCGCGGTGGTGATGTCCAAGAAAAGGATTTAGTTGGATGCTGATGACGCGCTTTGATTGTCATTCCGAAGAGTCCCGACTTGTCGGGACGACGAGGAATCTGCACTTTCCTTGGTTGCTCGCAAAGTGCAGATCCCTCGTCCGTCCGCCATCATGCTGGGCGGACGGACTCGGGATGACAGTGAATCGAGCTTTGTCAGCAACCTGTTAGGAGAGCGAGGCGCGATGGTTCCGACCAGCCATTACCTGTTCCTGAGCCTGCTGATGCTGACCATCGGCATCATCGGCGTTCTGACGCGCCGCAACGTCATCATCATCCTGATGTCCATCGAGTTGATTCTCAACGCGGTGAACATCAACCTGGTGGCCTTTGCGCGTCACTTCGGCTCGGTGGACGGCCAGATTTTCGCGCTGTTCGTGATTACCGCAGCCGCGGCGGAAGCGGCGGTGGGCCTGGGCATCATCATCGCCTTCTTCCGCAACCGCGAAACTGTGCTGGCCGATGAGATGGATTTGTTGAAGTGGTGAACCGGCACTTGTGGTCATCCTGAGGCCCGCCATCTTTCTGGCGGACTCAGAGTGACTCGTGGCAAGGGTTGTCATCCTGAGGCCCGCCGCAGCGGGCCGAAGGATCTCAACCTCAGAGGATTGCTCGATTGGAACTTGGATGCCGACTGACTATTTTCTAAACCATATCTGGCTGATTCCGCTGTTCCCGCTGGCGACGGCGTTGCTGATGCTGCTCATCGGGCGCAGCCTGCCCAACAAAGCGGTCAGTTGGCTCTGCGTGGGCAGCGTCGGCGTGTCGTTCATCTATTCAGTCGGCGCGTTTTTGCAACTGCTCGCGAAGCCGATTGAGCAGCGCGTCTTCGAAGTCGTACTGTTCGAATGGATACCCGCGGGCGCGTTCCACACCGCCACAGGCGCGCTGGGCGATCTCGTTGCGGAATGGGGCCTGCTGCTCGACCCGCTCTCCGCGGTCATGATCCTGATCGTCACCGGCGTTGGCTTCCTCATCCACTTCTACTCCATCGGCTATATGGGTCACGAAGGCGGCTACTACCGCTTCTTCGGGTACATGAATTTGTTCATGTTCTCGATGCTCACGCTGGTGATGGCCAACAATCTGCTCCTGATGTTCGTTGGCTGGGAAGGCGTGGGCCTGTGCAGCTACCTGCTGATCGGATTTTATTTCCTGCGCAAGTCGGCCGCGGACGCGGGGAAGAAAGCCTTCATCGTCAACCGCGTCGGTGACGCCGGCTTTCTGCTCGGCATCTTCCTGATTATTTCGCTGTTCGGCACGGTGAAATTCACCGCGCTCGGCCCGCTGATCGCCGCGGGCAGCGTCACCACCGCGCAGATGACCGCCATCGCGCTGCTGCTCTTTGTCGGCGCCACCGGTAAGTCGGCGCAGATTCCGCTCTACGTCTGGCTGCCCGACGCGATGGAAGGCCCCACGCCGGTCAGCGCGCTGATTCACGCGGCGACGATGGTCACCGCGGGCGTCTACATGGTGGTGCGCAACAACGCCATTTATCAGCAGGCGCCCATGGCCATGGAAGTGGTCGCCATCATCGGCGCCCTCACCGCGATTTACGCAGCCTCGATGGGGCTGGTGCAAAACGACATCAAGCGCGTCCTCGCCTATTCGACCATCAGCCAGCTCGGCTATATGTTCCTGGCCTGCGGCGTGGGCGCCTATATCGCCGGCATCTTCCACCTGATGACCCACGCCTTCTTCAAGGCGCTGCTCTTCCTCGGCTCCGGCAGCGTCATCCACGCCCTGTCGGGCGAGCAGGACATGCGCAAGATGGGCGCGCTGTGGAGCAAGATTCCCACCACCGCGAGAACCATGCTCGTCGCCGCGCTGACCATCTCCGGCATCCCGCCGCTCGCTGGCTTTTTCAGCAAGGACGAAATCCTCTGGCGGACGTTTTCGCGCGACCAGGCGCTGTTCTTCAAGTCACTGTGGGTGATCGGTGCCATCACCGCGGCCATGACGGCGTTTTATATGTTCCGCCTGGTGAACATGACCTTCTTCGGGAAGTCGCGCGTGTCGCACGAAGCCGAGCATCACATCCACGAATCGCCCTGGACGATGACCTACGTGCTCGTAGCCTTGGCCGCGCTTTCCGTAATCGGCGGGTGGATCGGCATTCCCGCGGCACTGGGCGGCAGCAACCAGTTCGAGCACTTCCTCGAGCCCGTCATCGCCACAGCGCATCCGGTCCTCGAGGCCGCCGCCGAAACGCATCACGACCCGATGGAATATGTGTTGATGGTTGTGTCCGTGCTTCTGGCGCTCGGTGGCATCTGGCTCGCGCGGTTGCTGTACATCCAGCGCGCCGAGCTGCCTGACAAGATGGCGTCTTCGTGGAAGGGCCTCTATCAGCTTCTCTATCGCAAGTACTATATGGACGAAATCTACGACGCGCTTTTTGTGAATCGCACGAAAGACCTGGGCACCACGCTGGCCGCTTTCGACGCCGGCGTGATTGACGGCGTCGGCGTGGACGGCTCGGCGTGGTTCACGCGGTTCACCTCGCGCCTCTCGATCTGGTGGGACACCTGGATCGTGGACGGTCTGGTGAACCTCTCGGCGATTCTGGTCCGCATGATGAGTTATCCGACGCGCCTGGTGCAGACCGGCGTAGTGGGGAATTACGCGCTGCTGATCGTTCTCGGGCTGTTGTTTCTAATCGGCTATTCCATGCGCAGCCCGGTGCAGCAAATTTTGCAGAGCCTCTGGCGCTGAAAGGCGAGGGTGCAAGTGATGCAATTCTTTCAAGAGCACATCCTGAGCGTGGTGCTGTTCACACCTCTGGTGGGGGCGATTCTCGCCCTGTTCATCCCCCGCGAGTGGGAGAACACGCATCGCCTGCTCGGGAACATCTTCGGATTCGCGGGTTTCTTCGTGTCCGTCCCGCTGGTCTGGTGGTTCAACGCGGACCTGCGCGGCTTCCAATTCATCGAGAAGATGGATTGGATCCCCTCGATCGGCGCGCAGTACCACCTCGGCATCGACGGCATCAGCTTTGTGCTCCTGATGCTGACCACCTTCCTGGGGTTGATTGCCATTCTCTCCTCGTGGGGCGCGATTCAGTCGCGCGTGAAGGAATACTACATCCTGATGCTGCTGTTGCAGGTGGGCATGATCGGCGTCTTCGTTTCGCTGGATTTCTTCCTCTTTTACGTCTTCTGGGAAGTGATGCTGGTGCCGATGTACTTCCTGATCGGCGTGTGGGGCAGCGAGCGGCGCCTCTACGCAGCCATCAAGTTTTTCCTGTACACCTTGGCGGGCTCGGTGCTGATGCTGCTGGCCATCCTGACCATCTACTTCAACCACGCGAAAATGTCCGGCGGCGAGTTCACCTTCAACATCCGCACTCTGCTCGAATCGGTGCCGCATTTTGATCCGAACTTGCAATTCTGGCTCTTCTGGGGCCTCTTCTTCGCCTTCGCCATCAAGGTGCCGATGTTCCCGTTCCACACCTGGTTGCCCGACGCGCACACCGAAGCCCCCACAGCCGGGTCGGTCATCCTGGCGGGCGTCCTGCTGAAGATGGGGACTTACGGTTTTCTGCGCTTCTCGCTGCCCATGCTGCCCGACGCGGTCAAAGACCCGAGAATCATGACCGCGATGATCACCCTTTCGCTGATCGCCATCGTCTACGGCGCGCTGGTCTGCATGATGCAGAAGGACATGAAAAAGCTCATCGCTTATTCGTCGGTCAGCCACCTGGGCTTCTGCACGCTCGGCATTTTTGCGCTGACGCCGATGGGCCTCGAAGGCAGCCTGCTCCAGCAGATTAACCACGGGCTTTCCACCGGCGCGCTCTTCTTGATCGTCGGCGTGCTCTACGAGCGCCGCCACACCCGCCAGATTGCCGAATTCGGCGGGCTTTCCACGCCGATGCCCAATTTCGCCACCATCTACCTGATTATCAGCCTGGCGTCGCTGGGCATGCCGCTGCTGAACGGATTCATCGGCGAGTTCATCATCCTGCGCGGTGTCTTCGAGGTGAACAAGATGTGGGCGGCCTGGGGCGTGCTCGGCATCGTCCTCGGCGCAGCCTACTTGCTGTGGCTTTACCAGCGCACGATGTTCGGCGCGGTCACCAATCCGGCGAATGAAAAATTGCGCGACCTGAACGCGCGCGAGTTTGCGACGCTGGTGCCGCTGGTCGTGATGTGTTTCTGGATCGGCGTGTATCCGAAACCGTTTTTGAACTACCTGAAGGTGCCGGTCGAGCAGATTGTCGAGCGTGTGCACCCCGACTATTACAAGGCGCAACGCGCGCCGCTGCCGGTCACCTTGCCCCCCGCGGGCGAGAAGGCTCCGGCCGCGCCGACAGCAAGCGAGGGACAGCCCAAATAGGCGAGCGAAATGTTGACTCCATTCTTCGATCGGCGTGACCTGCCACTCATCATGCCGCAGGTGATGCTGGCCTTCTTCGGCCTGGGCATCCTGCTCACCGATTTTCTGCTCGAAAAGCGGCACAAGTGGATGAACGCGGTGATGGCCATGGCCGGCGTCGGCTTCAGCAGCTTCGCGCTGTGGCGGCTCAACAGAATGCTGCTGGGACAAAACGCCGACGCCTTCATCGGCTTCAACGATTCCGTCCTCGTTGACCCCTTCTTCATCTTCTTCGGTTTCCTGTTCCTGGCGGCCACCGCGCTGGTCATCCTGCTTTCGGTGAAGTACCTGGAAATCGAAGGCGAGCATCACGGCGAATACTACGCCCTAATGTTGTTCGCCGCCGTCGGGATGATGTTCCTGGCCAGCGGGCAGGATTTGATCGTGCTCTTCATCGCGCTGGAAACGATGGCGGCGAGCTTCTACGTCCTCACCGGTTTCCTCCGCCGCGACCGCCGCTCGAACGAAGGCGCGCTGAAATATGTTCTGCTCGGCGCCTTCAGCTCCGGCATTCTTGCCTACGGTTTTTCGATTCTTTACGGCATCTCGGGCACGACGAATTTGCAGTGGGTCGCCGCCGCCGTCGCCTTGCGCTCCGCCGGCGATCCACTGGTCCTGCTCGCTCTGGTGACCACCTCCACCGGGCTTTTCTTCAAGATTTCCGCCGTGCCGTTTCACCAGTGGGCGCCGGACGTGTACGAAGGCGCGCCAACGTCGATCACGGCCTACGTGAGCGTGGCCTCCAAAGCGGCCAGCTTCGCGCTGCTGCTGCGTATTTTCTTGATTGTCTTCGGAACGGTGCGCGCCGATTGGGAATGGCTGCTGGCCGCGGTGGCGCTGGCCACGTTGACCGTTGGCAACTTCGCTGCCCTGACGCAGACCAACGTCAAGCGCCTGCTCGCCTATTCTTCCATCGCGCACGCCGGCTATATGCTGCTCGGCCTTGTGGCGGGCAATCCAACCGGGCTGAAAGCGATGGCCTTTTACCTGCTCATCTACACGTTTATGAACGTCGGCGCCTTCGCCATCGTCATCATGCTGCGCCGGCAGGGCCTCATCGGCGACGAGCTTGAAGATTTGAACGGCCTGTACCGCCGCAATCCCGCGGCCGCGGTGCTCCTGCTGATTTTCATGCTGTCGCTGGCGGGCATCCCGCCCACGGCGGGCTTCCTCGGAAAGTGGTTCATTTTCCAGTCGCTCATCGAGACAGGGCATTACACGCTGGCCGTGTTCGCCGCCCTCTACGTGGTGCCCGGGCTTTACTACTACTTCCGGCTCATCGTGCACGCCTGGCTCAGCGATTCGCGCGACCCGGTGGCGCCGCGGATGTCGCTGGCGCAGGGGGTCGTCTTGAGCATTGCCGCGTTTGTATCCCTCGCCGGTCTGCTTTGCGCCCAGCCTTTTGTGCAACTGGCTCAGTACGCCTTCGCCTCCATGTACCGGTAGAATTGCCGCCAGGACACCGCATGCCTGCCGAACAACCAAAGCGGCGGCCCCCGACCATCATGAAGACTTTTGCGCTGGCCATGGAGCTGCCCTTCATTCTGGTCGCCGGAGTTCTCATCGGCGGCGGCGTGGGCTACTGGCTCGACGCGCGCTTCGGCAGCAGCCCTGCCCTTACCCTGCTGCTCGGCTTGGTCGGGTTCGCCGGAAGCGTGCGTGAAGTCCTCCGCCGCATTCCCAGAGACGATTCCGAAGGGAGCTCGGGGACCAAACCGCCCGATCAAGATAAGAATGGCGGCGACGAGGGAAACGATGCCGGAGAATGATTCCTACTACTCCCGCGCCGAGCGCTGGATTGAGGACGCCACACTCGGCCTCGGCGCCCTGGCCGCATTGGTCGCCGCGAAATGGAGTTGGCTGCACTCCGCCGGCGTTTTGGTCGGCGCGCTGCTGGCCTGGATCAACTTCCGCTGGATGAAGCAGGGACTCGACGTGCTGGCGCAGTTGCCCGTGGCGCAGCCGGATGCCGAAACCGTGCGCATTCCGAAGCGCGTTTACGTGAAATTCATCGGCCGCTACGCCTTGATACTCCTCGTCCTCTATGCTATTCTCCGCGGTTCCGTATTGCCTGCTGCGGCTGTCTTTGTGGGCCTGTTCACGCTGGTAGGGGCTGTTCTGCTGGTGATGCTTTATCAGCTCGTGCGCGGCCCCGGCCAACCCGGCGCGCAGTAAACATTGGGGAGACTCTCTGCCGGTTCTCAAAATCTTCGCATGCCACTCGGACACTGGATCACTGAGTTCCTGAATCAAATCCTGGGCGGACCTGTCGTCGCCCTTCTTCGCGCGCTCGGCGCAGAGCCCACCGACGTCCACCACCCCATCCCCCAACACGTCGCCACCGAAATCCTGATCGTGGTCGTCACGATTTTGTTCGCCGCCTGGTTCAAGCGCCGGCTTTCGGTGGAACGTCCGGGCGGACTTCAGCAGTGCGTGGAAGCCCTGCTGACCAACCCGATGAGCGTCGGCGCCCGCGACCTGTTGAACGACATTGTGGGCCACGGCGCCACGCGCTACCTGCCGATGATCGGCACCATCGGGCTTTTCGTCCTGCTTTGCAATCTGATCAGCGTGATCCCGGGTTTCGAGTCGCCGACGGCAACTGCATCTGTCCCCTTCGGCTGCGCCCTCACAGTCTTCGCCTACTACAACTTCTGCGGTGTCCGGAGACACAATCCTCTGGGTTACGCCAAGCACTTTCTTGGGCCGTCGATTTTCCTCGCCCCGCTGATGTTCCCGATCGAAATCATCAGCAACCTGGCCCGTCTGCTCTCCCTCACTGTGCGTCTCTGGGTGAACATGCTGGTCAGTGAGCTGCTCTACATGCTGTTCCTGGGGATGACGCTGAGCGTCTTTGCAGGGGCCTCGAAGATCAACGTGCTAGGCTATGCGCTCGCGCCGATCCCGGCGCTGGTCCCGCTGGTTTTTATTTTCTTGCACATTTTTGTGGCCTTCTTGCAGGCCTTTGTTTTCACGCTGCTGCCGGTCATCTACGTGAGCGGCGCGGTGGCGGAAGAGCACTAATCCGGCATGTTCGGCTGTCTCGCGTGAGCCCGGTCTGTAAGAGGGAGGATCGGGAACCACCTCCGGGCGGCACTTTCATACGAGGGAGAAAACGGATGAACAAGAGGTACGCAACACTGTTGTTGATGCTGGTGGCCGTTCTGCTGGTCGCGCCGGCCGCGTTTGCGCAGGAAGCAGGCGGCACCGCGGCGGCGAAGGGCTTCACTGACTGGGTGAGCATTACCCCCGGCTTCGCGATGGCCATCGCTTCGGCGGCCTGCGGTTATGCGCAAGCCAAGGCTACGATGTCGGCTTGCGAGGGGCTGGCGCGCAATCCGGGTGCGGCCGCGCATATTCGCTTCGCGTTCATTTTGGCGCTCGTGCTGATCGAGTCGATGGCGCTCTACACCTTCGCCATCATTTACCTCAAGTACCTCCGCTAAACACAGGGTTAAACTTCATCGGCCCGGAAGCCCGCCATCGGCGGCCTCCGGGCCGATTCGCTTTTTGTAGCGCTGGCCCCGAAGCTTCGGGGCCGGCCGGGGTGCGGGGCAGAACCCCGCGGTGTTTAACCTGACGAGGCCGCCTGGAAGGCGGCGCTACCGTCCCGTAGCGGCAGAAATTACCCCCGCCATCTTTTGGTGTGGCTCACTTTCGGGGGGCACAGTGAAATGAGAGGTTCGTAGGGGCGCAGCATGCTGCGCCCGGATCAAGTCTGGGATTTGTAGCGGCGGACGAAACTTGTCCCGACGCAGTCGGGATGTCCGCCATTTTTCTACTCCGGGCCGATTCGTTTTTTGTAGCGCCGGCATCTTGCCGGCCGGGGTGCGGGGCAGAGCCCCGCGGTGTTCGACCCGACGAGGCCGCTTGGAAGGCGGCTACCTCCTGTAGCGGCGGAAATTACCCCCGCCATCTTTTGGTGTGGCTCACTTTCAGGGGCACGGTGAAATGAGAGGTTTGTAGGGGCGCAGCATGCTGCGCCCCGAGGATTTCTCACCGCAGCGACAGCGCCGCTTGCGCGGCCCAGTCCATCAATCGCGTGGGGAAAACGCCCAGGTAGAGGATGCCCGCCGCGGTCACCAGCAGCACCGCGCCCACCGCCATCGGCACCGGCACTGCTGGCCATTCTTTCAGCGGCTCGCTGAAATACATCATCCGAATCACGCGCAAGTAGTAGTACGCGCTGATGAGCGTGTTGATCACCATCAGCACGGCCAGCCACACCAGGTCCGACTTCAGTGCCGCATCCAGCAGGTAGATCTTGCCCACGAATCCTGCCGTGAGCGGCAGACCGAGCAGCGAAAGCAGGTAAAGCGACAAGCAGAAGCCCACTGCCGGTTGCTGCCAGCCCAACCCCGCGTAGTCGTTGATTCCCACGCGCTGCTCGCCCGCTCCGCCCAGGTGCGCCACGATCGTGAAGGCCCCGAGCTTCATCATCGCGTAGGCGAACAGGTAAAACAGGATGGCCGCGATACCCAGCTCGTTCCCCGCCGCAAACGCCACCAGGATGTACCCGACGTGCGCGATCGACGAGTACGCCAGCAGGCGCTTCACGCTGGTCTGCACCAGCGCCGCCAGGTTGCCGACGAACATCGTAAGGATCGCCGAGAAGTAGAAAATGTGATGCCAGGTGTCGCCCAGATCGGGAAACGCCGTGAAGAACACGCGCAGCGCCACTGCCACCGCCGCGGCCTTCGGCCCGGTTGAGAGCAGCGCGGTGACTGGTGACGGCGCGCCTTCGTACACGTCCGGCGTCCACACCTGGAACGGCACGGTCGCAATCTTGAACGCCAGCCCGACGAACATCAGCCCCAGGCCCAGCGTAACCAGCAGGCTGTCAGCCGCGGCAATTTTCGGCCGCAGCGCGTCGAGCCACGTCGTCCCTGTCGCGCCGTACACCATCGCCACCCCGTACAGGAAAAACGCGGTGGCAAACGACCCGAGCAGGAAATACTTCATCGCCGCTTCATTCGAGCGCAGCACGTCCCGCCGGTATCCGGCCAGGATGTAAGTGGAAATGGAGCTGATCTCCAGCCCGATGAACACCGTGATTAATTCGTTCGCGCTGGCCATCACGCCCATGCCGACCGCGCCGAACAGCACGAGCGCGTAGTATTCGCCCAGCGGCAGGTGGTCGCGTTGCAGGTATTCGTACGACGCCAGCATCACCAGCAGCGCCACTCCATAGATCAGCACCCGCATCCCGACGCTTACGCCGTCCACCAGGATCAATCCGGAAAACGCCTTGCCGGGGTACAGTGCCGGCAGCGTCACCGCCGCGAGCGACATCGCCGCTCCCAGCACACCCACTCGTGCCAGCCAGCCTTTGTGCTCGCGCGAGACGAATGGCTCCGCCAGCATCACCAGCACGCCGAACAACCCGGCTAGGATTTCCGGTGCGAGCTGAAAATAATCGTCCAGCGGAGGCATCTACCGAGCTCCCGTACTTCCCGTCGCCGGCAGCGCAACCGCGCGCCCGCCGGGCAGCAAGACTTTTGACGCCACAGGCACTCCGCCCGGCGCGGCGGCATTGATCGGGCCCGCGGGCTCGATCTGCTGCAGCAGATTGTTCGTCGCAGCGCTCATCCGCGAAGTGAACATCGGCGAGGCAATCCCCATCCACAGAATGACCACCGCCATGGTGATCAGGATGATGCGCTCCCGCGCGGACGCATCCGGCAACTCGCGGTTCTTCTCGTGGGTCACCCCGCCGAAGAATGCTCGTTGATACGCCCACAGCAGGTACACCGCGGAAAGGATTACGCCCACAGCGGCAAACGCCGCCCAGGTGTGATTCCTCTGGAAGGTGCCCGCCAGAATCAGGAACTCGCCGACAAACCCGTTCAGCATCGGCAGCCCGAGCGACGACAAGCAGATGTAAAGGAAGAATGCCGACAGGGTCGGCATCGGCGTGGCCAGCCCGCCGAATTCGCTGATCATATGCGTGTGCCGCCGGTCGTAGAGCATCCCCGCGACCAGGAAGAGCGCGCCGGTCGAAACGCCGTGGTTCAGCATCTGGTAGATCGCACCTTGTATGGAGATCGCGTTGAACGCAAAGATCCCTAGCACCACAAATCCCAGGTGGCTGACCGAAGAGTAGGCAATCAACTTTTTCAAGTCGGGCTGCACCATCGCCACCAGCGCCCCATAGAGAATGCCGATAATCGCCAGCACGACGATGTACGGCGCCAGCGTTTTCGCGGCCTGCGGGAACAGCGGCAGGCAGAAGCGCAGCAGGCCGTAGGTGCCCATCTTCAGCAGGATGCCCGCCAGGATGACGGAACCCGCCGTGGGCGCTTCGACGTGCGCGTCGGGCAGCCAGGTGTGCAGCGGGAACAGCGGCACCTTGATGGCGAATGCGAGAAAGAACGCGCCGAAGAGCAGCAGTTCAGTCGTTTCGTTGAGCGGTCTCATCCCTGAGTGCAGCAGTGCCTGAATCGTCGTCAGGTCAAAGGTGCCGGTCAGGTTGTAGAGCCACAAAATCGCCACCAGCATCAGCACCGACCCCGCCATTGTGAACAACACGAATTTGATGGCCGCATAGACGCGGCGCTCGTGGCCCCACACGCCGATCAGGAAATACATCGGCACCAGCATCACTTCCCAGAAAACGAAAAAGAGGAAGAGGTCGAGCGCGAGGAACACGCCGATCATCCCCGTCTCCAGCACCAGTAACATCAGGAAAAACTCGCGCACGTGTTTCTCGATGGACTTCCACGACGCCAGCAGCGCAATCGGCGTCAGGAACGTGGTCAGCAGCACCAGGAACAGGCTGATGCCGTCCACGCCGAGGTGGTAGGCAATCGGCGGCGAGCTGATCCACTCCCGCCGCTCCACCATCTGGTAACCGGCGTAGTTGGAGCTGAAGCCCGGCAGCAGCAGCAGCGAAAGCGCGAAGTCGGCCAGTGCCGCCGTCAGCGCGAAGCGACGGATCCAGATGTGGTCCTCGCGGCGCATCACCAGCAGTCCCAGCGACGCCACCGCCGGCAGGAACGTAATCACCGTTAGCAGGTAGTTGCCCATCGCCTCACTTGCTCCACAGGATCAGCAGTGTGGTGAACACGATTGCGCCCACCACCACCCACGCCGCGTAGCTCCGCGTGTTCCCCGACTGGATGTGGCGCACCTCGTCTCCACAGTCGCGCGCCAGTTTGCCCAAGCCGTCCGCCGTCCCGTCAATCGCGCCCGCATCCATCGCGCGCCAGAACACTACGCGCGAAATCCACTCGATCGGCCACACCACGACCGCGTCGTAAATCTCGTCCACGTAATATTTGTTCAGCAGAACTTTGTACGGCGCGTGGAAGCTCTCCGCCAGTTGCTCGGGCGTCTGCGGTCGGCGAATGTAGATCCACCACGCGATCCCGAACCCGACAGCCGCCACGACAATGGCCAAGCCCATCAGCCCCAGTTCCAGGCCGTGCGTGTAGAGCGCTTCGGTCGCGCGCGCGGCCTCTTCTTTCGCCGCGTTGGCCACTGCAAACGCGGGCGCCAGATATTCCTCAAAATGGTCGCCGCCGCCCCACAGCACCGGCAGAGCCATCCACCCTCCGGCGACGGAGAGCACCGCCAGTGCGACCAGCGGCCCCAGCATCGGCCACCGGGATTCGTGCACGTGGACGTGCTCCTCGTCGTAGCGCGGCGCCCCGTGGAACGTCAGGAAGATGAGCCGAAACATATAAAACGCCGTGAGCAGCGCGCCGCCGAGCCCCAGCGCCCACAGCAGCTTGTTGCCGTAGGGGCTCGAGTAGGTCTCCCACAAAATGACGTCTTTGCTGAAGAAGCCGGAAAAAAGCGGCGCGCCCGCAATCGCCAGCGTGCCCGCCAGCATCGTCCAGTAGGTCCAGGGAATCTTGGTGCGCAGGCCGCCCATCCTGCGCATGTCCTGCTCGCCGCCCAGCGCGTGGATCACGCTGCCCGAGGCCAGGAACAGCAGCGCCTTGAAAAACGCGTGCGTGAACAGATGAAAGATGCCCGCGGCAAACGCGCCCACGCCGCAGGCCAGGAACATGTAGCCGAGCTGGCTGACCGTCGAATAGGCCAGCACGCGCTTGATATCCGTCTGCACCAGCCCGATGGTTGCCGCGTAAAACGCCGTCAGCCCGCCGATGATGGCCACCACCGCCATCGCCGTCGGCGCGTGGACGAACAACGTGCTCGACCGCGCCACCACGTACACGCCCGCGGTGACCATCGTCGCCGCGTGAATCAGTGCGCTCACCGGTGTCGGGCCTTCCATCGCGTCCGGCAGCCAGACGTAGAGCGGCAACTGCGCCGACTTTCCCGTGGCGCCCACGAACATCAGCAGGCAAATCGCCGTCAGCACGCCGATCTGGCCCATCGGTTCTGCCGCCAGCGGCGCCACGGCCGCGAAAATCTCTTGGTAGTTGAAGGTGTGGAAGGTCGAGAAAATCAGAAACAGCGCCAGCAGAAAACCGCAGTCGCCGATGCGGTTCACGACAAACGCTTTCTTGCCCGCGTCCGCCGCCGATTTGCGCAGGAAATAGAAGCCGATCAGCAGGTAGCTCGATAGCCCCACGCCTTCCCAGCCGACGAACATCAGCAAGTAGTTCGCCGCCATCACCAGGATCAGCATGAAAAACATGAACAGGTTCAGGTAGGCGAAGAAGCGGTAATAGCCGCCTTCGTGGGCCATGTAGCCCATTGAGTAGATGTGGATGATCCACCCCACGCCGGTGACCACCAGCAGCATCACCACCGTGAGCTGGTCCACCTGCAGCGCGAAATCCGCGCGCAGGTTGCCCGCCCAGATCCACGGGAAGTAAGCCTTCACCCACGGGATTTGCTCGGCCGAAAGCGACGCGAATTCGCGGATCAGTTCCAGCGCGAGCAGGAACGACAGCCCTGTGCTGCCCACGCCAATGGCGTCCACCACTCGCTTGGGCCAATGGCGGCCCAGCAAACCGTTCAGCGCCGCGCCCGCCAACGGCAGCGCCGGAACGATCCACATGTTGTCGAGCATCCACTGCATCTCAGGACTCAATTCATCTCAGGAAGCCGCAGATTACGGCTCCTGGGAGGGCACGGCTTTAGCCGTGCCGAAAACAGCAGCCTAAGCTCAGGGGTTTTAACCCCTGAGGCATGTCAATGCTTCGCTTTTGCAGCCACTCGCGCATCCGAGAGACCCCCTTATCAGAGCCTCAACAAATCCACCCGCTCCACGTTCAACGACTGCCGATTTCGCGCAATCAGGATGACAATCGCCAATCCCACGGCGGCTTCCGCCGCCGCCACGATAATCACGAAGAACACGAACACCTGTCCTTCGACCTGGCCCAGCGACCGGCTGAAGGCCACAAACGCCAGGTTCACCGCATTGAGCATCAGCTCGATGGACATGAAAATCGTGATGATGTTCCGCTTGAAGACAAACCCCACCACGCCGAGCCCGAACAGCACCGCGCTCAGCACCAGGTAGTAGGAAACCGGCACCACGGTTAGCTTTCCCTCCGCGCCAGGACCACGGCGCCCAGCATGGCCACCAGGATCAAAATGGCCGTCAGCTCAAACGGCATCACGAATTCTCTGAAGAGCCCCAGCGCCAGATCTTTCGTCAGGGAAGGCGCGCCCGGCACGGCCCTGAAGTGTGCGCTGGCGCGCACCATCCAGTAAGCCAGTTGCAGCGTGAAGATGACCGCCAGGGGGACACCGACATAGCGCGCCATCCGGCTCAGGTTCGTGCGCTCTTCTTCGCCCGCGTTCAGCAGCATGATGACGAACACGAACAGCACCATGATGGCCCCGGCGTACACGATGATCTGCAACGCGGCGATGAATTCCGCGCCAATCAGCAGGTAGAGGCACGCCAGCGCCACCATCACCACGATCAGCGACAGCGCGCTGTGGATCGGATGGCGCATCAGGATCAGGCTGACCGCGCCCAGCACGGCGAGTCCCGCAAACAGGCAGAATAGGAGCAGCTCGACGCTTATCATTTGAAGACCAGCTCCGCCAGCGCGGTCAGAAGCACGTTGGCCAGCGCCACCGGCAGCAGAAGTTTCCAGCCGAAGCCCATCAATTGGTCATACCGGAAGCGCGGCAGTGTCCCGCGCACCCAGACGTAGATGAAAAGAAATGCAAGAATCTTGCTCAGAAACCAGAACGGCCCCTGCACAATCTCGCGGACGCCACCGATGACGCAGAGCAATCCGACCCCCGCAAGCAAGAGCCCTACAATCGGCAGCAAAATCTGGCCGAATTTTGTCGGGTAGCGCAGGCCATCCCACACCAGCAGCGCCGCACCCGCCAGGCATACGACCGTCGGAATGAACTCCGTCCAAGTCCACGATGCCGGGAAGGGGGAAAGCCATCCGCCGAGAAACAGCAGCGAGGCCACGATCGCCACGGTCACCATCGCCGTGTACTCAGCGATGAAAAACGTCGCGAATTTCATACTGGCGTACTCGGTGTGAAAGCCCCCCACCAACTCTTGTTCGGCCTCCGCCAAGTCGAAGGGAGCGCGATTGGTCTCCGCGACCGCGGCGATGAAATAGCACAGGAAGCCGAGGATCTGCGGAAACGGCCCCGCAAAGATGTGCCAGTGCGGCAGGCTCCACGTGGTCCCTTGCTGGTGCTCGATAATTTCGCGCAGGTTAAAGCTCTGCACCATCAACAGCACGCCGACCACCGACAGCGTCAGCGAAATCTCGTAGCTCACCATCTGCGCCGAGCTGCGCAGGCCGCCCAGCAGCGGATATTTGCTGTTCGACGACCACCCCCCTAGCGCCACGCCGTACACGCCCAGCGAGGTGATGGAGAACAGAAACAGCAGCCCGATGTTGACGTTGCTCACGCCGAGAAACTTCTGCGGCCCGAAGGGAATCAGCGCAATTGAAGTCAGCGCCAGCGAAAGGCTCAGGAACGGCGCCAGGTGATAGACGAACTTGTCCGCGCCGGCCGGCGTGGGGTCCTCCTTGAAAATTCCCTTGACCGCGTCGGCCAGCGGTTGCAGCAGCCCGTGCGGGCCCACCATCCACGGCCCCCAGCGCGACTGGATGTGCGCCACCACTTTGCGCTCGAACCACGTCAGATAGGCCACTGCGGTCAGCAGCACCACCAGCGCGATGATGCTTCTCAGCGTCGCGCCGATCAGAATCGGGTGCTGGGCCAGGAGTTCGCTCACGGCTTCGCTTTGGCCTCGGAAAGTGAATTGATCATCGAGCAGTACCGTCCGAGCGTACCGCTCGTAAACAGCGTGTCCCGGGAGGAAAACACCTGCGCGGCGGCCACATCATACCCCGTCGCGCCGCCGGGGAGCGAGGTGGCCGCAACTTCAGCGCCGCCCGCCAGCAGGTTGGCCAGCGCGAAGTTGTAGCCCCTCACGTTCTGCCGGATTTCTTCCAGTGCCGCTTCGGGCGTGCGCAGCGGAATCGCGTTGCCCATGCCTCTCCCCGCCACCTGGTGCGACAGGATGCGCAGGATATCGAAATCGCTCCGCGGCCCCATCGTGTCGAGCGCTTTGCGCACCAATTGCACTTCGCCCGCGGTATTGGTGAACGTGCCGTCCTTTTCGTAAGCGCACGCCGCCGGCAGGAACACGTCGGCATGGTGTGCGGTCTCGTGCATGAACAAATCCAGGACGAGCAGCAGCGGCAGCCCGCGCAGCGCGTCGTGTTCGGTCAGGCCAAACGTCTTCACCGGGTTGGCCCCGACCACGACCAGCGCCTTGATGCGCCCCTCGGCCACGCCCTGCATCATTTCGGCTGCGGTCAAGCCCGGCCGCTCGGGCAGGGGAGCGCCCCACAACTTTTCAAACGCTGCGCGTCCCGCGGCGTCGCTCACTGGCACATAGCCCGGCAGAAAATCCGGAAGCAGGCCCATGTCCGCCGCGCCGCGCGAATTCGCATAATCGCCCAGCGCGATGAACCGCGTCCTGCCGGGCAACTGGCCGCCAAACTTCACCAGCCGCGCAATCGTCGTCCCGCGCAGCTCCGCGCCGAACACGATGACGACGTCCGATTCCTTTTCGAGCGCGCCCTTCAGCTCGACCAGTTCGAACACCACGTCGGCATCCAGGTCGCCTTCGCCCGTGGCCAGCCAGCGCACCGCTTCGGGCTCCGTTCCCGCCGGAACGCGGACGAACTTCGTGGCCTGGCGCTTCAGCTTGACGTCGCCGGAATTGATCGCGAAAAATTTGCCGCCGTTCAGGCGGACATTCGTGCGGATCTGCCAGGCGACCAGCGGGTTCTGCTCCGTGGGATTGTTGCCGACGAGCAGAACGGTCTTCGCCGTTGCCAACTCCTTGACAGTGCCCAGCGCCGCGCGTCCCGCAACGGTCGCATCGCCCAATGCCGCCGCCAGGCCCGCGTAGTCGGCGCTGCGGTGGTGGTCAATGTTGTTTGTCCCGACCACAGCCCGCGCAAAGCGCCCCAGCAGATAATTTTCTTCGTTGGTCGTGCGGTTCGAGCCGATGAAGCCGATCGCCTCGGGGCCGTGCTTGGCGCGAATTTCCACCAGCCGCCCGACCGCTTCGGCATACGCGCTCTCCCAGCTCGCCGGCCGGAACGCATCGTTCTTCCACACCAGTGGTTCCCGCACGCGCTCGGGATGGTGCACGAAATCGAACCCGAATCGTCCTTTGGCGCACAGAAAATCGCGGTTGATGCCCGACAGGTCGCGGTTGTTGGCGCGGAGGATTTCATTGTTGCGGATGCTCAGTGTGGTCTTGCAACCGTTCGAGCAATGGGCGCACACCGTGGGCGCATATTTCATCTCCCACGGCCGCGTCTTGTACCGATACGTGCCGCTCGTCAGCGCCCCCACCGGGCACACGTCAATGCACATCCCGCACTCTTCGCAGTCCAGCGTCTCGCCGTGGTTCGGGATGATGACGGAATTCACTCCGCGCGAGCCCACGCCGAGTGCCTTGACGTCCATCCCTTCGTCGCACACGCGCACGCAGCGGAAGCACAGGATGCACCGCGGCGCGTCGAAGTAAACCAGCGGCGACCACTTTTCTTCCGGCTGGTGCAGCTTGATTTCCACGAACCGGCTATGGTCGGCGCCGTAGCGGAAGGTCATGTCCTGGAGTTCGCACTCGCCGCCCTTGTCGCACACCGGGCAATCCAGCGGGTGGTTGGTGAGCACGAACTCGAGCATCGACTTGCGCGCCTGCTTCACCTGTTCGGTCTGCGTCCGCACGATCATGCCGTCCATCGCCACCAGCGTGCAGGCCGTCTGCAGCTTCGGCGTCTTTTCCACCTCGACCAGGCACATCCGGCACGCCGCCTGGAGTGACAGCCCCGGGTAATAACAGAACGCGGGGATTTCGATGCCCATCCGCCGCGCCGCTTCAATCACCAGCGTCCCGGCCGGCACGGTCACCGATTGGCCGTCGAGCGTGAACGTGACTGTTTTCTGTTCCGCCATCTGTTCTCAGACCGCCGCCAGCACATCCGCCGGCTTGTACGGGCACCTGCCCTTCAAATGCTCTTCGAATTCGTGCTGCCACTTGTTCACGATGCTGATGATGGGCATCGCCGCCGCGTCGCCCAGTGGGCAGAACGTGCGCCCCAGCATATTTTTCGCGAGCTCGCCCACCAGAGGAATATCGTCGCTGCGCCCGCCGCCGTCATGGAAACGGCTGAGCAGTTGCCGCAGCCACGCCGTGCCTTCGCGGCACGGGATGCACCAGCCGCAGGACTCGTGCGCGTAGAAACTGATGATGCGCCGCGCCAAATCCACCATGCAGGTGTCTTCATCAATGATAATCACCGCGCCGGAGCCCAGCATCGAGCCCGCCTTGGCGAGTTGGTCGAAGTCCATCCCCAGGTCCGCTTCCGCAGCGGTCAGCAACGGCGTCGAGCTTCCGCCGGGAATCACGGCCTTCAGTTTTTTCCCGTTGGGGATGCCGCCCGCGACTTCGTGGATCAGCCGCAGCAGGTTGAATCCCATCGGCAGTTCGTAGAGCCCCGGCCGGTTCACGTGGCCCGAGACGGCGTAAAGCCGCGTCCCGCCGTTCCGCGGCGTGCCGAGATTCGCGTACCACTCCGCCCCGTTCAGAATAACCGCGGGCACGGCGCTCAGCGTTTCGACATTGTTGATAACCGTCGGGCAGCCGTAGAGCCCGACGACGGCAGGGAAGGGCGGACGGATGCGCGGGTAGCCGCGCTTGCCTTCGAGCGATTCCATCAGCGCCGATTCTTCCCCGCATTCGTAGGAGCCCGCGCCGGTATGGGTGCACAGGTCGAAGTTGAAATCGCTCCCAAGGATGTTCCGGCCGAGGTAGCCCGCGGCGTAGGCCTCCGCAATGGCTGCGTCCACAATTTCCTGCACGTAGCGGTATTCGCCGCGGATGTAGATGTAACCCTGGTGCGCGTTCACCGAGCGTCCGGCGATGACGATCCCCTCGATAAGTTGGTGTGGGTCGAATTCCATCAGCGGGCGGTCTTTGCAGGTGCCCGGTTCGCCTTCGTCGGCGTTGCAGATGACGTACCTTGGCTTCGGGCTGTCCTTAGGCACGAAGCTCCATTTCATTCCCGCCGGGAATCCGGCGCCGCCGCGCCCGCGCAGGTTCGACTTTTTCACCTCGTCGATGATGCTGTCGGGCGTCATCTGGCCCAGGGCTTTTTCCAGCGCCTTGTAGCCGTCGTGCTGGCGATAAACCGCGAGCTTGTACGAGTTGGGGATGCCGAAGCGCTTGCTGATGACCGACACCTCCGCCGGGTGCCGCTCGTGGAGCGCCCCCGAGACGTGCGCTGCTGGCGCCGGGCGCCCGCCGTGCCGGTACTGGTCCAGCACCATGTCCACTTTTTCCGGCGTCAGATTCTCGAAGTAGTCGTAGTTCACCTGCATCGCCGGCCCGCCCGTGCAGGCCCCCAGGCACTCCACCTCTTCCAGCGAGAACTGGCCGTCCGGCGTCACCTGCTTGTGGTCGATGCCCAGCGTCTTCTGCACGTGCTCGTAAATCCGCTGCCCGCCGCGCAGCATGCAGGAGACGTTGGTGCACACCTGCACGTGGCAGCGCCCGGCCGGCTTGCGCCGCAGCATCGAGTAATACGCCAGCGTCTCAGTCACTTGGAGCGCATTCAAGTCCATCCGCCGGGCGATTTCGGCAATCATCTCGTCGCTGATATGGCCGAACTCGTCCTGCGTGTAGAGCAGCATCGGCACCAGGGCCGACCGCTTCACGGGATAGCGCTTCACCAGTTCCGCGAACTTCTGTTCCAGGCGTGGGGGAAGAGGCATGGTCCGTTTCGCTGACTGCTACCGGTCAACTTCTCCCAAAACGATATCAATCGTGCCGATGCAGGCCACCATATCCGCAATCAGGCGCCCTTCGGCGATTTTTGGCAGCGCCTGCAAATTCACGAACGACGGCGTGCGCACCTTCACGCGCCACGGCTTCGCCGAGCCGTCGCTGGCCACGTAGAATCCCAGCTCGCCGCGCGGCGATTCGATACACTGGTAGACCTCGCCCGGCGGCGGCGCAAATCCCTCCGTAAAAATCTTGAAGTGGTAAATCAGCGCCTCGATGCTGGTCTTCATCTCTTCGCGCTGCGGCGGGATGATCCCCGGCGCCTCGGCCTTGATGGGGCCTTCCGGCGGAATCTTTTCCATCGCCTGCCGGATGATTTTCAGGCTCTCGCGCATCTCTGCCACGCGCACCAGGTACCGCGCATAGCAGTCGCCGGCGGTCTGCGTGCAAACCTCGAAATCGAATTCATCGTAGCTCGAATAAGGAAATACCCTGCGCACATCGTAGGGCACGCCGCTGCCGCGCAACGACGGCCCCGATACGCCCCACGCAATCGCGTCCTCGGCACTCAGCACGCCCACGCCCACCGTCCGCGCCAGCCAGATGCGGTTTTTCGTCAGCAGGTCTTCGTATTCCTGGATCCGGCTGGGGAACATCTCGACAAATTTCGCGACGCGCTCCAGCCAGCCCGGCGGCGGTTCCAGCGCCACCCCGCCGATCCGGAAATAGCTGGTCAT
>Ga0315268_10001780_pt1 | contig 24727 bp, 19 predicted proteins | sample C1_top_MG_FD_204535 | JGI IMG/M metagenome (GOLD analysis project Ga0315268, IMG submission 204535) | Sediment microbial communities from Yellowstone Lake, YNP, Wyoming, USA - C1_top | ecosystem: Environmental > Aquatic > Freshwater > Lake > Sediment | place: USA: Wyoming | collected 2017-08-01
GCGTTTTCAGTCCAAGAAGGTGTTCGTAAAGGGCGGTGTCTTTCATGATGGTATCGGTGTGATTGAAAAACCGGATTCTCCAACATTGAAGAAAAATTCACAGTGCAATTGATGAAGAACCGAAAAACTAATTTGTTAATTCACGCCAAGAAACCCGGCGAGATACGCCTAAAGGTGCAGGTGGGGCAACATCATCCTGGATGGTAACACTGCCATCGGTGTGGGTGATTATGGTGTGGGTTTTCCCGGTAAGATCCTGGATTTGCGTCGTACCGGCAATCAACGAGTTGGCAGTATCTTTGATTCCCGCCAGAGGCGCCAGATACCCGGTTTGGAAGTTGAAATAATATAACCAGGAATAGCCACCAATATTGCAGGCATTGGTATCCGGCACATTGCCGGTTACGGACAACGTGGTTTGCTGCATATTCATATCAATGTTGACTCGCTCACCCGGCGAATCGCCGCCCGGATTGAGATCCACATACCAGCCGCTCTTGGAAGCCCAGTCAACCGGATTATTCGTGCTTTGGCGATAAGAATTACCGCCGCTGGTGTAAGTGGTCAGTGTTTGTTTTACCAGCACTCCAGGTGTTCGTACCAGGCCGAGGCCGGTGGCGGTAAGGCTGTCCTTTAATGCATAGACCGATTGCTGATCCGTGTTCGGTAAATCAGAAAGTCCCAGATAACGTCCGGTTGCGACCTGGACTACCGCATGGCTATTTCCCCCGCCGTCAACTAATTCGACCAGTTCAGGCTTGATCGTTATCGGCTGAACAGTGGTTAAATCTACCCCCCCGAGTTGAGCCAGCAGCAAAGCCTCTTTGCCGGCAGGGGGAACCTGGTTATCAATATCGAAGCGCCAAACGTTGCCCAACAGATCGCCGCCATAGTAGCGTTCGGCGGTGTTGTCGCCTGGGACATTAATCCACGCATTGATTTTTGCTAGACCGCTGGGAGTGGTCGTGTCCCCGGCAGAAGTGACGATATCTTCAAGCTGTACGCCGGTATAAGCGTTCAAAATGAACAGGTGTCCCTTGCCATCCCCCGGAGAAACATTGTTGTAACCTGAGGTGACTGCCACCACCCAGGTGCCCCCCGTGCAAGTAGTGACGCCGCCAAGAGTAGTGCAGTTATCCTTGCGCTTGGCAACAACCGGGTTGCCATAGGTATAGCCGAGATTGGCCTGGTCGGCCACCGTGAAATTCCATAGTGCTTTGGGATTGGCCGGATCGGTGATATCCAGTGCGTAATAACCTCTGCCACCGCCATTGAGTCCGGCCACCAATATGGTTTTCCATTGGGTGCCGGTACAGGTGGAGGCAGGAGCGCCCGGGCAGATGTCAGCGACCGTTGGCGTTCCATCAACGAAATATCTATGGTTGTTCGAATAATCCGCGCTGGCCAGCCGGTACAAATTTGGCATCACCATCGGCGGAATATAGGCCCATTGTTCCGTACCCGTGGCGCCATCAAATGCATGCAGCATACCGTCATTGGCGCCGCTATAAACCATGGCGGTTCGATTTACCTGCGCAGTTTTAAAATCGGCATAACCCGCATCGGTATAATCAAAAGGTGGCTTCCTTACGTATTGCGGCTGCGCGCTGACGATATCTCCCAGCACATGGTTGCGGCTGCGATAGATTCTACTGGTATTGGTCACTATATCCTCGTAGCCATGCTGACCGCGCAGGAAATTCACCAGATTCGCTCCCGACGCAGCCGTGGCAGTGGTCGTGCCATTGGCCGCGTCGTTGGCTATCAGCGTGGGACATTGCGATAGCAAGTACGGAGAAGTGCACATACCGTTGAAATACACTTGTTCTGTTGCCGGATCCAGGGTGGCCCAGGTGAAAAGCTTCAGCTTGGTTGTTGCGGGGCTGGTGATGCTGTCGTAGGTATAAATAGTGCGCGTATCGCTGGTGGCGCTTACCAACGGATCCAGTTGGGCCTGTGCGGACCAGACGACCAGATCCAGCCCTGTAACAGGATCCTTCACAAACTTGCTGGTGACCGGATCGATCTCCTTGGCTAACAGATCGCCGTCCCACGTAACGGTGTTGAACAAGGCAACGTAGGCAAAGCTGTCACCCGGTACCGGTTGCATATTGCTGGTCGAGGCAGCGGCAGAAGCGCCCTGGCGTGCTTTTACGCCTTCCAATGACTGGGAAAGGCCGGTGACCAGAGAATTCGGGTTCTTCGCGCTGAAATAAACCCCGCGTCCGTTCACTGCGGCATGCCACAGGTCGTCTATCGTGGTATTGGTATTGCTCACCGGCGCCGGCCAGTTGAGAGGGCCGGTTATCAGGTTGTTATAATCCGCCGAGAGCGTGGGATAACCATCGGGGTTGAGCGTGCCCACTACCCCGAGACCCAGCGTAAATGTGGTCATGTGCTGTTGGCTGTTGACATCGTTACCCGAGCCGCGAACGTTGTTGTAACACACGTCGGTACCCAGCGCGCCGGTGCAATTGCCGAGTCCGGCGGTGCGCAAGTCGGTAGTCCAGTAGTAGTACGCCACGTCCGCCAGGGTGTTGGGGGTGCCGCCGGTCAGCCCGCTACAGGTCGTCGTTGTCCAGTTGTTGGCTGCCGTTGCCAACTCAGCCGTGCAAGAACCTACGGTAGTCGTTGTCGTCACCGGGTTCGCGGGATTGCAGTTTGTGGCCACGTAGCCGTTCGATGAGCTTGCCGCTACCGCCGTGCAGGAGGAAACCCCAACCCACGGCGTCGTCGTTGCGGGGGGGCAGCTCGTCGTCGTCCAGTCGTTGCCGGAGGATGCGGTAGCCGGTGAGCACGATGCCACAGGGCTCGAACCAGTAACCGTTTGGCAGGTCAGCCCCGCTGGGCAAGAACCCACCGAGGCAAAATTCCGGCAATCCGTGGCCGTGCCTACCGTATAAGGGGACGCGGAAGATTGGGCGACGGCTGTGCAGGAACTGACATTGGCCCAGGCAGACCAGGTTGCAGCAGCCGTGTTATCCCAGTACCGGCAATCCGTTCCGCTCGTGATGTTCCATGTGCCCGCACCCGAGCTGAGATTTGTAAGGCAGGAACTGGTGTTCGACCAGCTCCCAAAGTTGTAGTAGCAACTGACATTGGCGCCAGGAGTACACGTGCCACCGCTAGCGACCGTGACGGTCGTCACTCCTACCGGGGTGCATGCCGTTATTACGCGGCTATTGCTGTCGGTAGTGGAGGAACCGGGATTATTATACGTTATTGAACATGATGCCACGGTGGTCGTTGTGGCATTCGTGCCTAGTGAGCAATACACACTATTGCCGGAACTGATCCCGCTAGCAAGGCAGGTGTAGGTTGTACTACTTGATGCGGTGGAGGTACTTCCGCCGCTGGTCGTGCTGATCTTCAGCCTGTAAGCGGTAGACGTATAAGAAGTCACTGTGCTTTTCGTTAACGCACCAGTTCTCTGTTGCAGATTACTCGTGCTGCTCTGGAGTTGCGGCGACGCCTGCAGCTGGCTCGTATTCTGGTATTGGATGCTCGTATCCTGCTGGTTTTGTGCGGTGGTTTTCGTGTAGCTGCTGCCGTCATACATCGGTCTCGGCGCTGCTGCATCCGGATTGCCGATGGCTGTGGTGCCGTCCAGCTGCGTCGGCGTGGTATTTTCATTCCACATGCCATCAGTTGTCATGATCGTGAAGTTCTGCTGGCAGGAGTATTGCATCGGATCCGCCGCACCCGGTAGCATGTGAGCAAATACCCGTCCGGCATTGGCAAGCGCGACACGCAGCGGCGTGGAGCTGTTCGGAACGATGGCATAAAAATCCGTATACCAGGTGGCCCGCTGGGCAGCATCGAAATCTCCGATATTTACAACAAGGGGGCTGGCGTTGTCGATGGTATTGATGGTGGTGAAGCCGACGCGGAAACTGCTGTCAATGGGCTTGAACGCAAGCCCCACCGCACTTTTCATCGTCAGGATGCGGGTGCGATAATAGCTGTACCAGTTGGCAAAATTCTGCGCTTCGGCTGAGGCGGAGGTGACGTTGACCCTCGTGTAATTGGCATTCGGGTAGCAGGTTCCCGTCGCCGGTGTGGTGGGCGTACCATCAGATGCGAATATGGTCACGGCAAAAGTGTCGCTCCCGCTCTTGGTGATTACCGGCGAATAAGTGGCCGCCGACATCGGACCGGTGATCGTGACTTTGCTTCCGGAACTGGTGGCAGAAAACCCGTTCATCGTGATCCGGCCCGCGATATTGTTGGCCTCGGTACTATTGGTGCTGCTACCGCTGGCGCTTGCAGACATCAGCTGAACACCGTTCACGGTGATGCTGCTGACGGTGGTGCTGCTGCCCCCGCTTACCGTGATGGTGGCAACGGTGGAGGGGTGGTAGGTGTAATAAAAGGCTCCGGGGCCGCTGATACTGTTGTTGTTACTGCCCCCGGTCGCAAAACCGGTGGAGAGGTTGTGATAGACGGGGCTGGTTATGTCGAAGCCATCATCCTTTGCGTTGGTGAAGGTGGAATTGGGGTAGTTCGCCCCGGTCGAATCAACCGGCAGGGTATAGGTCGTGCCGGGGTTGTAATACACACCGTTGTATGTCGAATTCATGTAGCAGAAATCGGTGTTGGAGTTGGTTTGCGCCATCGTGTCCGGACTCAGCCGATCCCATGCCATGCTGCCGGAATCATCCAGCAGGAACAACAAGTTTGGCTTGATTGATGTGCTGCCGGTTATGGCCATCGGCTGTGTAGACAGGTCTGTTGTGGCCGCATGGACGGGCGCGGCAAATCCGAATACAGCGGCAAGCAGCGAGAGGGTTAAGTGTTTTGCGATGTGCTTATTCATGATGCCTCCGGAACGAATAGCTAGAAATCGACATAGCTAGAAATGGACAACGGTTTCAACATAACTGACGGTATTCCTCGGTCCTTTGACTCTCGAGGTAATGCGGTAAACCTCTATCGGAACCAGAGAAAATCGCCGGTCCAGGCCATACTTGAGTTCGCCCCTTTTCGGGCTTTGCCCGCCCTGTGCTAAAAAGGTGACGCAGTTGTTTGCCGCATCATTAGGGGATAGGGCTGCTGAGCACAGGCGGTGGATGATGTAAGTCACCTTGTTGCCCGCGCCTGCCGCTATTATCGGTGCAGGCGTTGCGCAGCTGGCAGCGGCGCCGCCGTTGCAATTGTTAAAATCCCAGTCCACCAAACCACGGCTTGGATCATGGCTGTTGCCGGTCATATCCAGATCCTGGCCGGTGGCGTAATAACCCTGGGCTGGAATGTCAACGTAGGATGCCGGATCACCTGCTATCGCGGCGCCGGTAGTCACGCAAGGGGTCACGCTGCTGCCCGTCCTCAAGTAACAGATTGCGGCTTCCGTTCCGGCATCGCCCGCCTGCGTCGCCCCCTGTTTGAAGGCCATATTGCCCGCCACCACATTGCCGGTGTCCACGGAGCGCACCAGGGCGATTGCGGCGAGCGTCATCGCCACCAGCACAATCAGCGTGAGGATCAGCACGACACCGCGCTGGCGTTTCGGGAATGCATAAACGCCTTTGCATGTCCGGATTGATGGCATAAATATTTCTGGCATCAATCCGGGCGCGGAATTTTTCCGGGGGAAATTTTTCCTGAGTTCTGGGGTTTTCATCTTTGTTTCCAAATCGCGTTGCGCAGCGGCACAATGGTCTCAAAAGTCTTGTAGCGATAACACTGCCAGTCGGCGTTGGCCGTGCCGTCCGGATTCTTGCTGACATCAATCACGATGCCCGCAGGATTGGTCGCATCGAATGCCCATCTTGGCCGGTTGTCAGGACCGGCTGAAGTTGTGGTTTTGCATACGCCAGTGGTTATATCCGGCTTCTCTTTCAGCCCGCTACGCGCAACCACGGCAAAACGCACCGCATACATCCTGCCGATCGCCTGAGCCTGCGTTAACGCCGCACCGGTCTGATCGGCAGTGATCATCGTGCCGCTCCAGGTGTCTACGATGGAACATTGCCCCGATGCAGTGTTGGCTGGACATGCAGCGGCGATTGTTGCCGCGCTGCGCGTATCGAAGCCGTACTGGGCCTGCAAGTTCACCACATCCGAAGAAAGTATTTGAGCGGGGTCAGCGGCGCCGAGTCCGGAGTTGCTTGTGGAATCATAGTTCCTGGCAATCAGGTTGCTGTTGGCATCCAGCGAGTAATAACGAACCATCAGGCTGCCCATGTTTATCAACAGAGCATTGGTGGTGTAGTCTGCTGCCGGGAAGGCAGGGTTGTTCCAACTGCCGGAGCTGCCGGCAGCGACGTAACCAGCGGTGGTGACAACGGGGGTGGCGACCGGAGTGGCGTTGGACACCTGAACCAGTGCACAGGTTTTAACCAGTGCGCCGGCAGCGTTGGTTTCGTAAGCGATGAGCAAATCATTTTGCACCATTCCGACGGTAGAACTCACGTCAAAGAAGGTGGGATGCAAACTGTGGTCAGAAACGTTTCTTATCGGCACGCTCCAATTTTGCTTGTTGCTGGCCATGACGCTGATCGTATCGAACTGCCCGCCGTTTCCTTGGGCGTCACTGCCGTTTCCCTGGGTGATGGTAACGGGCGCAAGAACAAAGGACAGCGATCCCGGCGGGGTTTGATTGATCAAGGTGGTCTGCTTAGTATTCACGGTGCAACCCAGCGCATCTGCAAAGCCATACCCCGCCATGCGAATGTCGCGTTCGATGGTGTAAAGACCCACCCCGCCGTTGGTTTGTGCATCCGATCCGCTGGTGGTGGTGCGTTTTTGTCCCTCGAAGGTGGCAAACACCTGCATGACAACGACCATGCTGATCAAACCCATGACCATGCCGACCATGATTTCAATCAGGCTGAAACCGGCGTTGCCAGGTTCGCAATATTTGTAGCCGGTTTTGCAATATTTAACGGATGGCATGATAGGCCTGGCTTAGTCGGTTATGTTGGCAACTGTGCTGTAATTATGTGGTGCATTATCACGCGGCGCCTTCCAGAACACGGTAACGGTAGCTTGGTTGTTGGCATCTATGGTTATGGTTGGCGCGTTGGCAGCTACACCGGAAACGCCTGGCAAGACTTGTGCAACAGAGCCTGCCCACGCAAGATAGTTAGCACCGGCAGTACCGGCAGGGGGGCAGACGCCAGAAACGGCGGGTCCAACAAAGCATGCCGCCAGTGTTGCGTTGGTTTTGTCGGCAACCCACATCTGCCCGATAATCTGGTTGGCCAGCAGGCTGGCATCGGTACGGTATTTGGCGCCTGCAGCATTTCTGATCGAAGCGGCCTGCAACCCGACAATCGCCAATATCCCGATCGCAAACAGCAGGATCGCAATCAGGGCTTCCAACACGAACGAGCCCCGTTGTTTATCTTTCAGCGCTTTGATGTCAGAGGTCTTCATGATGTCACGAGCATCCCTGTGGGTTGCTGGCCAGAGAAACTGCGGGATCGCACATCCGTATTTGTCCGCCTGTTTGGACGACGATGACCATGCGTCGCGCCGTTGCGGACTGGGCATTGGTGACATTAATCCAGGTAATGTCATTGCCGGCGTTCGCTAAAGGAACGCGGCCCAGTCCATCGAAAGTGACTCCGGCCGACAGTCCGGCGATAAGCCCGCCAACGGCAGGAATATTGGCGGAATTATTAAAATAGCCGGCGGGTATCGGGGATGGAAGGGCGGTCGCGCTGACCCCCACTCGCGCATTGGTGCCGCCCTCAATCCCGGCGCGGCTTTGGATTCCCAACGGACAGCCGGAACCGTCCGGCTGCAGCGGCACTACAGTCACGCAATCCACACTCCATGCGACCATGCCAGTGGCGCCTGTCAGATTAAAACGCACATTGGTATTGCGGCGCACCGCCTCTGTACGTGCGACCTGCAAACCGTTCAGGATGGACTCGGCAGCGGTGCGAATTTGCGTGTTCTGCATCCACGACTGGAAAGAGGGGATACCCATCATCAGCAAAACCGAGCCTATCGCTATCGCCATCATCAGCTCCAGCAGCGACACGCCAACCTGATTGTGCGCAGCTATTAACATACACCGCCTTTTTTGGTGACCCAGCACAAAGCGCTTGCTGTCCAGCCGGCTGGAACGGCATTAGTCTGCTTGTTATTGAGCTGGTCTATGGAGTAGACAAACCCGGCCGTGGGTGTCGATGCCTTCCCGGTTGCAATAACCATAAATGACTGGTTAGTGCTGTCAGTAGCATATGCCGTAGTAAGGGGGGGGCTGGCTCGATAGCCGCATGAATAGTCAAAATACTGGCCGCTTGGCGGCTGCGTCCCTGTGCAAGCCCAGGTCGTGGGAGTAGCAGGAACAGCAGTAGAACCATAACTCCGGTTATCCTGATAATATTGTTCCAGTTGCACCCTCATACCGGCCAATTGAGTCATGGCTTCGGTCAGTTTGCTGCGCAATACATAATCGCTATAGGCAGGCAACGCAACCGCGGCCAAAATGCCAACGATTGCAACCACAACCAGCAGTTCGACCAGAGTGAAGCCCTTTTGCTTTTTCATTGCGTTCTCCTTTGGATGAGTATAGTAAAGTGTGCATTCTAGGTTTTCTACCTCTAACCGACTAGAGGGAAGTTATTGGTGATGAACGGCGCGGATGTAAAGGTGGGCGGATGCAGGGGTGCGAGGCTCGCGCCCTTCTTCAGGCACATGAACTTCTGGCACGTAAATAAAAAGGGCGCGATGCCTCGCGCCCCTTGATATTTTGATTGAGAATTGGGGTTATTTTATGATGGCCCTCAATTCACCCTTGGCATAGCGGCCTGCCATCGCGTCCAGCGAAATCGGCTTGATCTTGGCGGCTTGACCGGCACAACCGAAGGCTTCGTAGCGCGCCTTGCAGATTTCCTTCATCGCCTTGGTGGACGCCGCGAGGAACTTGCGCGGATCGAAGTCCCTGGGGTTCTGCGCCAGATAACGCCGCACCGAACCGCTGGAAGCCATGCGCAAGTCGGTGTCGATATTGACCTTGCGCACGCCGTACTTGATGCCCTCGACGATCTCTTCCACCGGCACGCCGTAGGTCTGGCCCATGTCGCCGCCGAATTCGTTGATGATCTTCAGCCATTCCTGCGGCACCGAAGATGAACCGTGCATCACCAGATGGGTGTTGGGGATGCGCACATGGATTTCCTTGATGCGGCTGATCGCCAGCGTGTCGCCGGTGGGCGGCTTGGTGAACTTGTATGCGCCGTGCGAAGTGCCGATCGCGATCGCCAATGCGTCCACGCCGGTCAGGCGCACGAACTGCGCGGCTTCTTCGGGGTCGGTCAGCAGTTGGTCGTGGGTCAGTACGCCTTCCGCGCCTTGGCCGTCTTCCTTTTCACCCATGCCGCTTTCCAGCGAGCCCAGGCAACCCAGTTCGCCTTCGACCGAAACGCCCACCGCGTGGGACATTTCCACGACGCGGCGGGTCACGTCCACGTTGTATTCGAAAGAGGCGGGTGTCTTTGCGTCTTCCTTCAGCGAGCCGTCCATCATCACGCTGGAAAAGCCGCTGCGGATCGCATTGATGCACACTGCCGGGGATGCGCCGTGATCCTGGTGCATCACGACCGGGATATGCGGATAGGCTTCCACCGCCGCAGAGATCAGGTGGCGCAGGAACGCCTCACCGGCATATTTGCGCGCGCCGGCGGAGCCCTGCATGATCACCGGGCTGCCGGTTTCGTCCGCCGCTTCCATGATGGCTTTGACTTGTTCGAGGTTGTTCACGTTGAATGCGGGCAAGCCGTAGCCGTTTTCTGCAGCATGGTCGAGCAGTTGACGCAAAGAGACTAAAGCCATTTTTTCCTCCTGATTAAAAAATTCAATGTCGGGTGCCGCAGTTAAATTTCAAAAAATCGTATTGCTCAATTGTTTGGTGTTTACTTGTGATCGCCTACTTTGACGATTTTCATCGTGTTGGTGTGCCCCGATTTACCCACCGCCTCGCCTATGGTCATTACAACCAAATCGCCATCCTGCACCAGGCCCAGTTCGAACAGCGTTTGTTCCGCATTGCGCAGCTCTTGTGTCTGGTCCTTGGCATTGGAATGAAATGCGATCGGATGCACGCCGCTGAACAGTGTCACTTTACTCAGCGTCTCCTGCACCGGAGTCAGGGCAAAGATCGGCACGCCGGCATTCATGCGCGACATCCACAGCGGGGTCGAACCGGACTGCGTCAAGGCCACGATCGCCTTCACCTTGAAATGCGATGCAGCAAACAACGCAGACATCGCGATGGACTGGTCGACGCGTGTGAATCTCTGCGCACCTGAACGGCGATCGAATACAGTATCTTCCACTTCCCGCTCTGCCTTGAGGCAAATACGCGCCATGGATTCAATGGTCTCAACCGGAAACTCACCCACTGCGGTTTCTGCCGACAGCATCACCGCATCGGTGCCATCCAGTACGGCATTCGCCACGTCCGAAACTTCCGCGCGGGTCGGGATCGGGTTGTTGATCATCGATTCCATCATTTGCGTCGCGGTGATCACCAGGCGGTTTTTCGCGCGCGCCATTTTGATCATGCGCTTTTGCAAGCCCGGCACGGCGGCGTCACCGACTTCCACGCTCAAATCACCGCGCGCCACCATGATGGCATCCGATGCATCGATGATATCGGCCAATGCCGGAATCGCTTCGGCGCGCTCGATCTTGGCCATCAACATGCTCCTGCCGCCGGCCGCGTGCATCAATTCGCGCGCCAGGCGCATGTCGTCACCGCTACGCGGGAAGGACACCGCCAGGTAATCCGCCTTGATCAGCGCGGCGGTCTTGATGTCTTCCTTGTCCTTCTTGGTCAGCGCGGGTGCGGTCAAACCGCCGCCCTTGCGGTTGATGCCCTTGTTGTTGGATAGCACTCCGCCGCGCACCACCCTGCAAACGATTTGTGGACCTTTAACTTCAGTGACAATAAATTCCAACATGCCGTCGTTAAGCAACAACACCGAACCCTTGCTGACATCCTTGGGCAGGTCTTTATAATCCAAACCGACGCGCTCCTGATTGCCCAACCCGTCCAGTGCGGCATCCAGGATGAAAGTGTCACCGTTATTCAGGATGATCTTGTCATTCTCAAATTTTCGCACACGAATTTTCGGGCCTTGCAGGTCGGCCAATATGCCCACCGTGCGGCCGCAGGCTTTGGCCACGGCGCGCACGGTTTCGGCGCGTTTCATGTGATCTTGAGCGGAGCCGTGCGAGAAATTCATCCGCACCAGATCCACTCCGGCACGTATCATTTGTTCCAGCACTTTTGGATCGTTGGAAGCAGGCCCCAACGTTGCGACAATTTTGGTTCTACGCAGCATGTGTTCCTTATCTATTGAGCTTGTAGCCTGTAGCTGGTAGCAGAGCTGGTTTGGCTACCCGCTACAGGCTACAAGCTGTTTAACCGGCGCGCTGTTCAAGAATTTCTACTGCCGGCAATTTTTTGCCTTCGAGAAATTCCAGGAACGCTCCGCCGGCAGTGGAGATGTAAGACACTTTGTCAAAAATATCGTACTTCTGGATTGCGGCTATGGTGTCGCCGCCGCCCGCCAGCGTGAAAGCCCTGGTTTCGGCAATCGCCATCGCGATCTTCCTGGTGCCTTCGCCGAACTGGTCGAACTCGAATACGCCGACAGGACCATTCCACACCACGGTGCCGGCCTTCATGATGATGTCAACTATCTCTTGTGCCGACTGGGGGCCGATATCGAAAATCATTTCATCATCGGCTACGTCATGCGCCGGTTTCAGGATCGCCGGTGTGTTTTCATTGCCCGCCACAAACGGCGCCTCTTTGCCGACCACTACGTCGGTCGCGATCGGAATGCTCGCGCCGCGCGCGGACATTTTTTCCAGCAATGCCAGAGCGGTAGGAACTAGGTCGTTTTCGCACAGCGACTTGCCGACCGGATGACCGGTCGCCTTGAGAAAGGTGTTGGCGATACCGCCGCCGACCACCAGTTGATCGACTTTTTCCGAGAGGCTTTCCAGCACGGTCAGCTTCGTCGATACCTTGCTGCCGCCGACGATGGCCACCATCGGACGGGCGGGGCTGAGCAGGGCCTTGGTCAGCGCTTCCAGTTCCTGGGTGAGCAGGATGCCCGCCGCGGCTACCGGTGCGTATTTCGCCACGCCATGAGTCGAAGCTTCGGCCCGGTGTGCGGTGCCAAACGCGTCCATCACGAACACGTCGCACAGCGCGGCGTATTTTCTCGCGGTTTCTTCCAGGCTCTTTTTTTCGCCTGTGTTGAAACGGCAATTTTCCAGCAGCACCAATTCACCTTCGGCAACATTGAATCCGCCATTCATCCAGTCCCTGATCAGGCGCACCGGCTTGCCCAGCATGTTGGCGATGACGTTGGCCACCGGCTTTAGCGAGTTTTCTTCGGAGTAAACGCCTTCCTCGGGACGGCCCAGGTGGGAAGTCACCATCACGCGCCCCCCGGCTTCCAGCGCGAAATTGATGGTCGCCATCGAGGCCGTGATACGCGCATCGGAAGTCACCTTGCCATCCTTGACAGGGACATTAAGATCCGAGCGGATCAGGACGCGTTTACCCTTGAGATCCAGATCGGTCATTTTGATTACGGACATGCTTCTCTCCTGAACGGAGCTGGTAGCTGGTAGCCTGTAGCGAGTAGCCATAAATGCGCGCGTCGAGCGCGACATCTAAAGCTACCGGCTACAAGCTACCGGCTACAAGCTGTATTATTTGGCGATGTGAGTCAACATGCGCATCAGGTTGCAGGTATAGCCATATTCGTTGTCATACCAGGCCACGACCTTGACGAAAGTTGGATCCAGCGCGATACCTGCACCCGCATCGAATACGGACGGGCAGGTTTCACCGCGGAAATCGGTTGAAACAACGCTTTCGGTGGTATAGCCAAGCACGCCTTTCAATGGGCCGCTTTCCGAAGCCTTTTTCATGGCGGCGCAAATTTCGTCGTAGGTCGCGGGCTTGCTCAACTCGACTGTCAGGTCAACTACAGACACGTCCGAAGTCGGCACGCGGAAGGCCATGCCGGTCAGCTTCTTGTTCAGCTCGGGTATCACCACGCCAACGGCTTTGGCAGCACCGGTGGACGACGGGATGATGTTTTCCAGAATACCGCGGCCACCGCGCCAATCTTTGCTGGATGGACCGTCAACGGTTTTCTGGGTGGCTGTTGCTGCATGCACGGTGGTCATCAGGCCGCGTTTGATACCCCAGGTGTCGTTCAACACCTTGGCGACCGGAGCCAGCGCATTGGTCGTGCAGGATGCGGCGGAAACGATCTTCTCTCCGGCATATTTGCCGTGGTTCACGCCATACACGAACATCGGCGTGTCGTCCTTGCAAGGCGCGGACTGGATAACTTTCTTGGCGCCCGCATCGATGTGCGCCTGGCAGGTTTCCCTGGTCAGGAAAAAGCCGGTGCTCTCAACCACGATGTCAACCTTGGCTTCGTTCCATTTCAGTTCAGCCGGATTTTTAATAGCCGTCAGGCGGATCTTCTTGCCATTGACGATGAGGGTGTTGCCGTCTACCGAAACATCGCCCTTGAAACGGCCATGCACGGAGTCGTGCTTGAGCATGTAGGCCAGGTACTCAGGCTCCAGCAGGTCGTTGATTGCAACGACCTCTATTCCGGGAAAATCCTTTATGGCCGCACGGAACGCCATACGTCCGATACGCCCAAATCCGTTGATACCGACGCGAATTGCCATTTTTTTCTCCCTTGATTTATGATTGATTTATGTCGATTATTGCAGCACATTTTTTACGGCCTTCACCACATTCGCTGCGGTGATTCCGAAGTGTTTGAACAACTCCGGCGCCGGGGCGGATTCGCCGAAGCAGTCCATTCCCACCACTGCGCCATCCAGACCGACGTACTTGTACCAGCCGCCGGTCACGCCCGCTTCGACCGCGACGCGCTTCACGCCCCTGGGCAACACGCTGTCCCTGTAGGCCTGGTCCTGCCTGTCGAACACGCTGGTGGACGGCATCGATACCACACGAATGCCGACGCCCTCCGCAGCCAATGATTTTTGTGCTTCCATCGCCAGGCTCACTTCGGAACCGGTGGCGATAATCACTGCCTTTGGCTTGCCGCCGGCCGCTTCGGACAGCACGTAAGCGCCCTTGCGGATATTGGCGATTTGCGCCGCATCACGCTTCTGGAACGCCAGATTCTGGCGGCTGAATATCAAGCTGCTTGGGCCATCCTTGCGCTCCACTGCCGCCACCCAGGACACTGCGGATTCGACCGTGTCGCACGGGCGCCATACTTCCATATTGGGTATGTAACGCAGCGTTGCGGTTTGTTCGACCGGCTGGTGGGTCGGGCCGTCTTCGCCCAGGCCGATGGAGTCATGGGTATACACGAAAATCACGCGTTGCTTCATCAGCGCGGCCATGCGCAACGCATTGCGCGCATATTCGGAGAACATCAGGAAGGTGCCGCCGAACGGCAGAAATCCGCCATGCAAAGCCATGCCGTTCATGATGTGCGACATGCCGAATTCCCTCACGCCATAGCTGATGTAGTTGCCGGTGCTGTTGCCGCGAACGTGCTTGCAACCCGTCCAGTTGGTCAGGTTGGAACCGGTCAGATCGGCCGAACCGCCGAGGAATTCCGGCAAGGCCGGGGCCAGGGCGTTAATGGCGTTTTGCGAGGCTTTGCGGGTAGCGATGGTCTCGGCTTTTTCGTTGGTTTTGGCGATCGCATCGGCAGCATGCGCCGCCCACCCAGCCGGCAATTCGCCCTTGATACGGCGCTCGAATTCGGCTGCCTCTTTCGGGAACGCGGCGCGATATTCGGCAAACTTGTTGTTCCACAACCTTTCCAGTCCGGTGCCCTTGGTGCGCGCATCCCATGCTTCGTAGACATGCTTGGGAATTTCGAAAGGCGGGTATTTCCAGCCGATGTATTCGCGTGTCGCGGCGACTTCGGCATCGCCCAGCGCGGCGCCGTGAACATCATGGGTGTCGGCCTTGTTGGGCGAACCCATGCCGATGATGGTCCTGCAGCAAATCAGGGTGGGCTTGTCGGTCACCGCCTTGCCGGCATTGATCGCGGCATTCACCGCTTCGGGATCGTGTCCGTTCACATTAACCACCACGTGCCAGCCGTAAGCTTCAAAACGTTTGGCGGTGTCGTCGGTGAACCAGCCATCCACGTGACCGTCGATCGAGATGTTGTTGTCGTCCCAGAACGCGATCAGTTTGCCCAGGCCCCACGTGCCGGCCAGCGCGCAGGCTTCGTGCGAGATGCCTTCCATCATGCAGCCGTCGCCCATGAACACGTAGGTGTGGTGATTGACGATTTCGTGACCGGGCTTGTTGAATTCCGCGGCCAGCAGTTTTTCCGCCATCGCCATGCCCACCGCATTGGTGATGCCCTGGCCGAGCGGCCCGCCGGTGGTTTCCACGCCGGGTGTGTAACCGTATTCAGGGTGGCCGGGCGTCCTGGAATGCAATTGACGGAAGCGCTTCAGCTCTTCGATAGGCAGGTCGTAACCGGACAAATGCAGCAGCGCATAGATCAGCATCGAGCCGTGTCCATTGGACAACACGAAGCGGTCACGGTCAGGCCACTTGGGATTGGCCGGGTTATGGCGCATATGCCGGTTCCACAATACGTCGGCGATTTCCGCCATACCCATCGGCGCGCCCGGGTGGCCGGAGTTCGCCTTTTGCACGGCATCCACTGCCAGCATACGGATCGCGCCGGTAATGTCGTTGAATTTGGGCGGGGTGAAGCTTCGTGTTGCAGCCATTTTCTAATACCTCTTAAAACATCCCTGCGGGATTGGTTATGTGAAGTGTCCCTGTCAAAATAAATTTTTTAATAGGGGCGCTCTGTACTGGTTTGGGCCGGTAATTATGCCGCACCGCTTCGATTAGGGCAACCGCCGCGCCATGTTGAGCCTGTAGCTGGTAGCGGGTAGCTTGTGGCAAACTGGTTTGGCTACCCGCTACCAGCTACCAGCTACAGGCTCAGAGGTCGTCCGGGCCGCCTTTTTTGGCGAATTTAATGCCCAGTTGCTTGAGCTTGCGATAAAGATGGGTGCGCTCCAGTCCGACCTTTTCGGCTACCCGCGAGACATTTCCGACCTCTTTTCGCAAATGATAGTCAAAGTAAAGCGCATCAAAATGGTCGCGCGCTTCGCGCAATGGCAAATCCAGCGGCAGAGAAACTTGCAGCGCCTGCCCATCAATGCTCAGGGCGATCTTTTGGCCTTGCGCCCCGGCAATCCGGGCCTGCGGTTTGGGCGCATCATCCCTGATCGCTTTGGCAATGGTGCTCAGCAGTTTTTGCAGCGCAATGGGTTTTTCCAGAAAATCCACCGCACCGATACGTGTCGCTTCGACCGCCGTTTCTATCGTGCCGTGGCCCGACATCATCACGACCGGCATGGTCAACAACTCCTGCTCGACCCATTCCCTGAGCAAAGTTATACCATCAATATCCGGCATCCAGATATCGAGCAGCACCAGATCCGGTTCGTGCTCGTTTCGAAAGGCGCGTGCCTGCTCGGCGTTTTCGGCCAGGTAAACCTGGTATCCTTCATCAAACAGGATTTCCGATAACAACTCGCGGATGCCGATTTCATCATCCACCACCAAAATTTGCTTGCTTTCCATCATGTCTCCTCTATCAGCGGCAGAACAATATTGACTCGCGCCCCGCCGCTCACGTTATTTTCAATGGTAATGTGCCCGCCATGCTCTTCCACGATCTTTTTCACGATTGCCAGTCCCAGTCCGGTGCCTTTGGCCTTGGTCGTCATGTAGGGCTCGAAGGCGCGCGACAGCACGCTCTCCGGAAAGCCAGCGCCGTTGTCCTCTACCCATAGATGAATTTCTCCGTTTTGCGTTTCGGTGTGCAATGTTATTTGCGGTTGCGCGATACCCTGCAACGAGTCCTGCGCATTCTGCAACAGGTTGTGGATGACCTGGCGCAGGCGGGTCGCGTCTCCGTTGACTTCGCTCTGCGACGCATCCAGCTTCAATACGATGGGAATGGCATTCGTCTCGTACAAGCCCAGCACTTCCTTGATCAGCCTGTGCACTTCCAGGCGCGACAGCTTCAATGCCGGGCCGCGCGCGTAATTGGCAAAATCGTTCACCATGTTTTTCATCGCGGCTACCTGGCTGACAATGGTTTGCGTGGCGCGCCGTAACAGTTGCGCGTCGCCTTCATCAAGCTTGCCACTGAGCTTGTGCTGCAAACGTTCCGCCGAAAGCTGTATCGGGGTGAGCGGGTTCTTGATTTCGTGTGCAAGCCGCCGCGCTACTTCGCCCCATGCCGCCTGCCGCTCTGCCTGCAACAGGTGGCTGATATCATCGAACACCACCACATAGCCTGCTTCCCCGCCTTGCGGCAGGCGTGTTCCGCGCATCAGCAGAATCTGGGCGCCATTTCTGCTCAGGCGTTCTATCTGCCGCTGCCATTCGCTGCCATCAGTCTCGCCGAAAGCATCCATGACGGTGTGGCAAAACGATCTCAGCAGGCTGTACTTCTCGGCAATTTGACTTAACGACATGCGCTGCATCTCCTGCAAAGGCGCGGCGAGAATTTGCGCGGCACTGGTATTCACCGAGCGCAAGCGCAATTCATCATCCAGCGCCAGCACGCCGGAAGACAAGTGGGTCAACACGCTTTCCAAATGCACCTTGGCGCTTTCCACTACGCGCTGCTGCTGTTCGCTGGCCTGCTTCGCCTCGAATAACTGGCGCGTCATCTGGTTGAACAAGCCGGTCAACGCGCCCAGTTCGTCGCTGCTGCGAATGGGATATTGCTCGGTGAAGTCGCCTTGTGCCACCGCACGCGTCCCTTCAGCCAACGCCTCCAGCGATGAACCGAATCTTTCACTGAGAAAAAATGCAGCGGATACCGCCGTCAACAGCACCACCAGCAAGGACAGCGTCAACGTGATCGCATACAGCCGTTTCAACCCGAGGCGCGAGAGTGTCAGTTCCTGGTAATCGCGGTACACCGCTTGCACGGTCTCGGCATCCGCCTCGATCTGCTTCGGCACCGGCTGGGTAAATTGCAGCACGTATCGCCCGCCCGCAGTTTTGGAATTCACCATCACCAGCGCAAGCAGCGTCAAACCTTTATCAGGCAAAGTATCGATCACTGCATATTCGCCTTTGTCCAGCGCCAGGCGCAACAAATCATCATCGGGCTTGTCCGGCGATCGCGCGTTGCTGCTGCCAGGAGAAGACGCTATCAATTTTCCCTTGATGGTGAACAGAGACGCTTCCTGCGCCACGTCTTCACCCACCAGCTGATCCAGTGCGCGCTGATATTGGACAAAATGTTTTTCCGCCAATAATGACGCGGTGAATTTTGCCTTTTTTGCAAGCTCTTTCAAACTGTTATCCAGGCCGCTTCTACCGAGATTGAGGCCGCCCTCCAGGGCTTTCTCAACGCGCACGTCAAACCACGACTCAATACTCTTGTCCAAAAATTGCACTGACACCGCATAGATCAAAATACCCGGCAGCACCCCTATCAGCGTGAAAAACAATACCAGGCGCAGAGTCAGCTTGGCGCCGAAAACCTTGTTCTTGAGCTTGTTGCGCAACCGCCACAGTTGATAACCGACCAGCCCCAGCAGACCCGTCGCAAGCAAGCCGGTTAATCCAAGCAAGCTGTAATAATCGACGGAAAACCCCTCGGTGTTGGCGCTGCTGCTGGATAACAAATACAGCAACGCACCGCTGACGGCAACGCTAATGAAAATCAGATATGTCACCGCGCCGTCACTCCGTTTTGCCGCCGTCGCGCACGGCAATTTCCGCCGGACTGATCACCCAGCGATACCAGCCGGAATCGAGCGTCCAATCCCTGTCGGTCAGCGCATTCACCTGCAGCGGCTTGGGCAGTTGCGCAATGTCCAGGCGCAGGCGCGCCTGCGCCATATAGTTGCCATCATTTTTTATCAGCTCTGCGGGAATGACTGCCGAACTTTGCCTGGCCAGTATGTTTAACGCATCTTCAAGACTGGCAAAATTCTGAAACAGCGCGCCGCGCGAGATGCGGTATCGCCCCGTCAATACGCTGTAAGAGATTTTGACGGTCTGTTCGCCTTTGAAAATTTCTTTATCCAGCCAGGACCAGCGCGTCGGCGGCGACTTGCCCGCAAAATAGCGCGGAATGCTGCTCAACAAAGCCTGTTGCGCAGCATCCAGCCAACCCCAGCGGGCATGCGTCAGTGAAAATTCTCCCACAAAATAAATCGGGATGCCGCGCGACAAAGCCTGTTTCACCACGAAGTTCAGCTGGATGTCATAAATGGCAGAGAGCTGGTAGCCTTCTTCGCCCAAACGAATTTCCGCCTTGTTGACGGAAATGCCTTCGGCTGTTGCAGAAGACAGAGGACAGAGGACAGAAGACAGAAGACAGATAAACACAAAACTCTTTGCCTTCCACCCCCCTTTTTTTCTGTCATCTGTCATCTGTCTTCTGTCCCCTGTTTGTGCAGCAATGCATAAAAGAATCCGTCATGCTGGTCATTGGGCAACAGCCGGCCCTCTGTATCACCAGGTAAAGCAATCGGTAACCGCCGCGCGTCCGGCTGTTGTGCCAGAAACGCCTCGATGACTTGTTCGTTCTCCTGGTGAAAGACCGAACAGGTGGCGTAGAGCAATTTACCATCTTGCGCCAGCAGCCGCCACAACGCGCGCAAAATATGGAGCTGTTGTGTGGCAAAAACGGCAATATCCGGGCTGCGGCGCAGCCACTTGATGTCGGGATGGCGGCGCACCACACCGGAAGCCGAGCAGGGCACATCGGCAAGTATGCGCTGAAAGAATTTGCCATCCCACCATTCATCCGGCCTGGCAGCATCCCCGACTACCAGTTGCGCGGCCAGTCCCAGGCGCTGCAAATTTTCCGCGACTAGTTGCAATCGGTTTGCATCCTTGTCCACCGCCACCATTTCTGCCGCCGCCCGCTCCAGGATGTGTGCGGTCTTGCCGCCGGGCGCCGCACAGGCGTCCAGCACGCGCATTCCGTCGTGAACATCCAGTAAACGTGCAGCGTATTGTGCACCGGCATCCTGCACCGAAACCAAGCCGGCAAAAAATCCCGGGAGCCTGTCCACCGACACGGGCTTGTCAAGTTGCAACGCGTCCGGCTCGATCAGCCGGGCGGATAAATCCTGCTGCGCCAGCTGCACCAAATAGTCCGCAGTCGTGTTCCGCCGCTGATTGACGCGCAGGGTCATCGGCGGGCGTTGATTGCCCGCTGCCAGTATCGCCGCACTGCGTTCGCCATACTGAGCGTTCAGCTCATCAATCCACCACTGCGGGTAACTGTATTTCCCTTCATCGTGTTGTGCCGCTTGCTCCAGCAATAAATCCCGATTGCGCAAAAAGTTGCGCAGGATCGCGTTCACCAAACCGCTCACGCGCGGGTTCAAAGCTTGTGCGGCACGCACCGCATGATCGACCACGGCATGTTGCGCTGATTTGCCATACTGCAACTGGTACAGCGCGACCAGCAGCAGGAAACGCACATGCTCGTCCGGCAAAGGCTTGTGCAACAACATATCCAGTATCGCCTGCAACTGCCCGTAATAGCGCAACGCGCCGTAACTTAAATCTTGCAGTGCGGCGCGCTGTGCGGGCATCCAGGCCGTTTTATCGCGCAGTGATTCATCCAGCACCCGGTTGAGATTTCGCCCGTTCACCAACACTTTCTGGACGACGATGCTGGCGGCGAGCTGGATGTGTCGCATTAACGTAAAACTCGTGTAGCGTTCGTTTGCCCGGCTTCGCTCCCCTCGCTCCGCTCTCCCCGCAAGCGGGATAACCAGCGACTTGGCTGCGGTCTTTGGCAGCCTGGTCGAACGGCTGGTTGTTTCATCCAGAGGGTCGGGGTGATAACCAGACACTTGGTTGCCGTTTTTTGGCAGCCTAGTGGAATGGCTAGCAGTTCCATCAGGGAAACGGGCATGGCAGGCTTCATTATTAGTCTCTTATCGGTTAAGTCTTCGCAATTTGTGACAAGAATATACCGTAAATCAAGCACTGGCGCGGCTTTCCAGGTGAATCTGAATCGGGTTAATGCAGGGTGGAAAAAGCGTAGCGTTTCCACCAATGGATGGTCTCGGCGGATTGGTGGATACGCGCTGCGCGCTTTATCCACCCTGCATTTTTGGCTCCGGCTCGTCCGGCTTGTGGGTAACAGCTTCATCATGACCGTTAGCAGTTTGTTGAATTTATCGGTATTTGAAAATGTAGAAATTCTTTGACCTCTCAGGAAGCTCTACAATCGATTTTTAGATCACTGGGAGGGGTAAAGTGACCCCAGAAATTCACTGTTTTTCAGCAGCTATTGAGAATTTCAACAGACTGTTAGCGGGCATCGAAAACATCGCCGGTTTTGACCGGTATGGCCTGTAAAAATTGTGCGGCGGGTTGTGTCTTGCCGCCCGGACGCTGCAACACCTCCAGGCGCAACGCGTCTTTTCCGCATGCCACCGTGATGCCGCGCATATCCACGGCTATCACTTTGCCCGGCTCGCCGCGTTTGTCCGGACACAACTCAGCTCGCCAAACTTTTATCGCTACACCGTTCATGCTGGCATGACACACCGGAAAGGGATTGTATGCGCGCACTGCACGCTCTATTTGCCGCGCATCCTGCCGCCAGTCTATCTGCGCTTCGCTCTTGACCAGTTTGGCGGCATAGCATGCCGCATCATTGTCCTGCTTGACCGGCGTCAAACGGTTTTGCGAGTTGCCGCCTGTGGGCGGCATCCCTGCCAACCCCGATTCTTGCAGCAGCCGCAACGCTTCGAGAATGCTGCTCGCACCCATCTCGGACAATTTATCATGCAGGGTCTGCGCCGTGTCATCCGCTTCGATCGGGCAAACGTGATGCAGCAACATATCTCCGGTATCCAGCCCTTCGTCCATCTGCATGATGGTGACGCCGGTCACCTTGTCGCCCGCCAGAATCGCGCGCGGTATCGGCGCGGCTCCGCGCCAGCGCGGCAGCAGCGATGCATGAATATTCAGGCAACCATAGCGCGGCAGCCGCAGCACCGCTTTCGGCAGGATCAACCCATATGCCGCCGCCACCATTACATCCGCATCCAGCGCAGCGATCAAGCGCAGCGTCTCTTCGGATTTCAATGTAGCGGGTTGCCATACCGGTATGCTGTGCATTAGCGCGAGCTGTTTCACCGGACTGGCGGTCAGGTGCATACCGCGTCCGGCCGGACGATCCGGCTGGGTCAGCACCGCGACGACCTGATGTTCTTTGAGCAGCGCAGCCAGCGCGCTGGCCGCAAATTGCGGAGTACCCGCAAAGATGATTTTCATATTATATTTAGCCTGGGGAAACCTCTGCACAACGCAGCGAGCGAAGCTGAGGGCATGACACGGCGTTGCGAAGCATCCGGGGCGGGAATGCCCGCTCGCACCTGCTCCCGCATTCGGCTGGCTCCGCCAGTAACGTGTCGCAGATGCAGTGTACATTTAGTACACGAGGATTTTGAGCCATTTTTTACGCCGTATCAGCGAGCGCAGTAGTTGTGCGGAGGTTTTTACATTGTTTCGCGCAGCCGCTTTTTCAGCTTGGCGCGAATCCGGGTCTGTTTCAGTTGAGACAGGTATTCGACAAACACCTTGCCGATCAGATGATCCATTTCATGCTGGATGCAGACCGCCAACAAGCCTTCGGCATCCAGCGTAAAGGAAGCGCCTTTTTCATCAAGGGCGCGCACGGTGACCTTTTCCGCACGGTTCACCGTTTCATAAATACCCGGCACCGACAGGCAGCCTTCCTCGCAATCGCTTGCGCCGCTGCTGGCGATGATTTCAGGATTGATGAACACCTTCAGTTGGTCGCGTGTCTCGGAAATATCCACCACGATGACTCGCTCATGCACATCAACCTGCGTTGCCGCCAAGCCCACCCCGGGTGCGGCATACATGGTCTCAGCCATATTGCGCACCAGTTTGCGGGTGGTTTCATTGACCTGCACGACTTTCTTCGCAACCTTGTGCAGACGCTCATCGGGATATTGCAAAATTTTCAGGATTGACATGCCGTTATTGAATCACACAGTAGATTTTTAGAGATCCCCATAAATGCTTGCTAATTTATATGACTAGATGCAGAATTTAACGCAGCGCAGCAACTTTGCGTGCCCCTTATATCGACTCTGCCGGAGTTTCCATGCGCAAGATTATATCGCTGATTTGCTTTTTATTGCCTGTCATGGCCTTTGTTGCAGAGCCCGTGGCCTTTGCTGCCGAGCCCGAGAACCGTTCGGATATTCGTTTGGATATCCGCAACGATGCGCCTGATCGGCACATCGTCGTCAAGGGTGACACGCTGTGGGACATCTCGGGAAAATTCTTCAAAGACCCGTGGAAATGGCCGCATATCTGGGGTATCAACAAAGACACCATCAAAAACCCGCACTGGATTTATCCGGGCGACGTGGTCTTTCTCGATCGCAACAGCGGCGCCTTGAGCTTCGGTCAACCCGGCACAAGCCCCGCTGGGGGCGCCAGCGAAACGGCCGCGAGCGATGCGGGCAATATCGTAAAGCTTTCTCCCAAAGCGCGTGAAATCCCAAGCCGCCACGATGCCATCCCGAGCATTCCCGCCAGTGCCATCGCGCCATTTTTGACACAGCCGCTTGTCATTGCGGCGGGCGATTTAAAGGGAGCTCCAACGCTGATCGGTGCGCGCGAGGGACGCGTGATACTGGGCAAAGGTGATACCGGTTTTGTCAAAGGGTTGCCTTCAGACAAGGGCGATCAGTGGCAGATTTACCGTCCGGGCAAAACTTTTATCGACCCGGACACCAACGAAATGCTGGGTATTGAAGCCATTTATCTGGGCAACGCAGAAGTCACACGCTTTGCGGATGTGAGCACCGTCGCGATCACCCATGCCGTCCAAGAAATTTATGCGGGTGACCGCCTGGTGCTGCCTGCCGTCGAGGAGGTCAACACCTATCTGCCCCGCGCGCCGGAAAGCCATATTTCCGCCCGCGTGATTTCAGTTTATGGCGGCGTATCCCAGGGCGGGCAAAATTCCGTCATCACGCTGAACAAGGGCGCGCGCGACGGGCTGGCAATTGGACATGTGCTGGCGCTGTATCGCAAGGGTGAAGTTATTACGGCAGACAGCAAATCCCTCTTTAGCAGGGATAAAGTTTATACGCTGCCCGATGAACGCTATGGTTTAGTGTTCTTGTTCCGCGTGTTCGACAAGGTGTCATACGCGCTGGTGATGCAGACCCGCCTGCCGGTGCAGTTGCTGGATCGCGCCAACACCCCTTAAGGACACCTCCAAAATCCAGATTTCATCCCACCTGCTGCGTTGCGGAAAAAATTTCTTGCTTACATATACCCCATATGCAGCGCGGCGAAATTTTCCCCGCGCCTTGCATTTGTGCGAACTCTGAATTTTTAGAAGTGCCCTTAACAGTTTGTTGAATTTATCGGTATTTGAAAATGTAGAAATTCTTTGACCTCTCAGGAAGCTCTACAATCGATTTTTAGATCACTGGGAGGGGTAAAGTGACCCCAGAAATTCACTGTTTTTCAGCAGCTATTGAGAATTTCAACAGACTGTTAACAGTGACTTTTGATGTTTCACTTACTCATGAGTCAGTAAATAAGGCGACACACGAGGAACTTCAGGATTGAGATTGTGGTCAGAGTTTGCATGAAAAAAGATGGGCGCAAACTTGATCGAAAAGCACAGGAAGCGATACGGCT
>Ga0315268_10001781_pt1 | contig 24726 bp, 14 predicted proteins | sample C1_top_MG_FD_204535 | JGI IMG/M metagenome (GOLD analysis project Ga0315268, IMG submission 204535) | Sediment microbial communities from Yellowstone Lake, YNP, Wyoming, USA - C1_top | ecosystem: Environmental > Aquatic > Freshwater > Lake > Sediment | place: USA: Wyoming | collected 2017-08-01
GTTGTTCCAGACTTTCACGACCTCGATTTCGGCGCGGCGGCTTTCCATCCGAAAATCCACCGCGACATTCGGCAGGACGTCGCCGATGCGGCGGGCGCGAATGGCTTGCGCGGATTCGATCGGGGCGGTTTCGAGGGTGGATTGCATATAGGCCTCCTGTTCGCGGAACTGGCGGCGGCGTTCCCCACGCAAAAAGCTGATAGCCGTCAGCCGCACCGTCTCGTACAGCCAAGCCACGAGCACGGTATCGGGCCGCAGCCGGGCGGCCTTGCGCACAAAGGTGACAAAGACGGCCTGGGTGATTTCCTCCGCCTGCGCGGCATTGGCGATGTGCCGGAGCGCCACGGAATAGACGAGATTGACGTGCCGCTGCGCCAGTTCAGCAAAGGCTGCGTCGGCATTGTGCCGGGCAAACTCCCGCACCAGTTCCATGTCGCTGGAATCGCGCATTTGAGAGATTATTGCCGCCGCGACCACAAATCAGACATTTATTCTTGAAACCCGCTGGCGATGCGCCGCTCGCGGATGATGCCCGCCAACGCCTCGCATACCAGTTCGGTGCCGTTCGTGGCAACGGTTTATTATGCGCGGTCAGCGGCAAAAGATTTTGGGATGGATTGAAAAGTGAATTGCCACTTCTACGGTTGACTGACGGCGCCCACCGCCTCGTTGATTTTGGCCGCAAGCGCTTTTGCCTCCTCCTCGGTGAAGTGGCCGGTAATCTGGGCTTTGCCGCCGGAGATTTCCGACCGGATCACCGGTGCCGAATACAAATTGCCGTCCATCACGATGGCGAGGCGTTTATTGATGTTCTCCTTGGTAATTGCAGCAAACAGATCCTTGCCTTCTTGACTGAACTCGACGTTGATCGCCTGCTCGCCAGATGCCGCGTTCCTCGTAACCGTGGCTGAACTGATTGCAGTGTAGTCCATCAGCGGCGTTTTCTGCACGTGAAGAGTTTCGCCGCCGGCACCACTGGCGTTATTGGTCATCGGCTCGGTGTTGTCTCCCGGCTCATCGAGGACAAGCTGAACTTGAAAAGGGAGCGGTTTGTTCGGTTGCGGGGTCACACCCAATGAGAGCTGGCCGGGCAGATCACGTGTTTTTGACTGCGTTGCGGCCACAGCTCGCTCAAGCTCGCGCTGTTGTCGCCGGAGTACCCCGACTTCACCCCGCAACCTTAACAACTCGCGCAACCGGTCGGTGCTCAAGGAATGCGATCCAGTTGCCTGGGCGAGCCGACTGGAAAGACCTTCGTTATCGGATTTGAGTTGCGCCATTTTTTCGACGAGCGCGCCTTGTTGTTGCTGGAGCGTTTGGTTTTGTTCGCGCAGACGTGAAACCAGATGGGTTTCGTAAATTCCCGATCCAAGGGCGACGGCGAGGGTTGCTCCAATGATGGTCTTTTGCAGGGTGGTCATAGCGATGGTTTTGATGGCGATTGCAGTTGCGGTAGTGGCGACGGTCGTTCCGGCAAGAGCGGCGGCGGCTGAAATCGTGACGGCCAATCCAACCGGCGCGGCTTGAACGGCGTTGGCGGAAATCGCAGCCGTCAGAGCAGCCGCCGGAAGAACGACGCCCCGTTTGGTGAAGAACGTCCGCAGTTTTTCCAAGGCGCGGTTCACGCGCATCTTGGCCGCGTCCTCACTCGCACCCAGCGCCGCGCCAACTTCCTTGAAGTTTCTCCCCTCAAAAAACCGCAACACGACCGCGTCGTGATCTTTTTGCCCAAGTTGGTCCATCGCGCCGTCCAGCAACGGAGCGATTTGCGTCCAGGCCTCGGGTTCGGATTCGTTCAAAATGGATTGCATGTGCGCCTCCTGTTCGCGCCGTTGCCGCCGCCGTTGAATGGTCAGCGCATTGGCGCTCGCGTAGCGCGCCGTGCGGCAGAGCCAGCCGGGCAGAATGGTCTTCGGGCCGAGCGCCGCCGCCTTGCGCGCCAGAATAATGAAAACCGCCTGCGTGATTTCCTCGGCCAGATGCGGGTCGCGCACCTGACGCAGCGCCACGGAATAAACCAGATTGACGTGGCGCGAAACGAGCGCGGCGAACGCTTCCTCGGAATTGCGCCGGGCATATTCCCGCAGCAAGGTCAGGTCGTCATTCAGCATCTCACCTATACATTTACGCCGCCGGGAAAAGGTAACAGATTATTTTTCAATCCTTCGATGCCCGTCGCTGGCGGATGATGCCCGCCAACGCCTCGGAGCCCGGTTCGAGTGCCGTTCGTGGCAAGGGTTTATTATGCGCGGTCAACGGCACAGTTTTTCAAGTCATTGTTTTCAAGTCATTGATTTCCATCGGCGGGGAGGGGCTGCGGCGTAACTCCAATCGCGGGGACAAGAAATCACTGGCCAGTGCGATTGAAGCCGTTCGTTCCGATTTGGACAAGTGGCCTGCCGCTGCCGACTGGGGCGAAACTTTTCTCCGCGACTAGGCGATACGATTTGTCTAACCCCGGCACGTCCTCCAGATTCCCCGAATGCAGCAACTCGTAGCGTTGCAGAACCTCATCCTCGACGGGGACTGGGAAAAAGGATTTTAACTGGGTGATTTCTGTTGGAAGTTCGCCGTTGTGAACTTCAAGGAACTTGTTCAACGCATCCCTCATGAGTCTGGCGAACGCGTTTTTTGCAAGTCCTCCGAGCATCTGGGCCGCATTACGGACATCTGTGTCTGTCTCCAGGCTGGCGTCTTTGGCAATCTCAAGCCAGTCGACTGGGCGCAGAAACCGGAACTCCGGGATCTTTGTTTCAGGCATCTTCTCAATGCGTTGTGCGAGATCAGCCGCTCTCGCCAACCAATCTCTGATGGCGAGTTTCTCTGGGTCTTTCGCGTTCTCTAAGTCAGCAGCCTTTAGTTGCGCAAGCTCTTTGGAGTCTCCTCGCAATCTTGCCACTTCTCCGCGCAGTCTGAGCAGTTCGGCAGGGTTGCGATTCAACCGCTCATTGTCGTCGCGCAGCGCCGTCAACTTGCTCGCCATGTCATCACGCTCGCGTTGTAGTTGTTGGATTTGTTCCGCTCGTTGCTGCTGGAGCGTTTGAACTTGGTTTCGCAGAGTTGAAGCTTGGCGCGCTTCAAAGATTCCTGTGCCGACGGCGGCGACGAGCGTGGCGGCGATGAGTATTTTTTGCAGTGTGGTCATGGCGATGGTTTTTATTGCGGTTGCAGTTGCGGTGGTGGCGATGGTTGTTCCGGCAAGCGCGGCGGCGGTTGTAATCGTGACGACCAACCCAACGGGCGCGGCTTGGACGGCGTGGGCCGTGAGCACCACGCCGAGGCTGGCGGCGCTCGTCGTGACACCCCGGCGCTTCAGGAACTCCTCCAATTTCTCCAAGGCGCGCGTCACTCTCATGCGCGCGGCGTCTTCGTTGCTGCCCAGCGCCTGACCGACCGCGCGGAAATCCTGCTGCTCAAAAAAGCGGAGCAGGATGGCGGTGCGATCCGCTTCGTCCAGTTCATTGATGGCTTCGTCGAGCAGCGGCGCGACTTGGGAAAAGTCCGCCTCGGAGTGATTTTGCAGCGTATTCATTTCCACGGCCTGCCTTTCGCGTGCCTGGCGGCGGCGTTCGCCGCGCAGGGTGTTGGCGGCCACAAAGCACGTGTGCCGATGCAACCAGCCGCCGAGCCGGACCTCGGGGGAAAGCGTCCGCGCCAGCCGGGCCAGGTCCACAAAGACGGTTTGCGTCACGTCTTCCGCCCGATGCGTGTCGCCCTCGACCAGCCGGAGCGCCGTCGAATGGACCAGGTCCACGAACCGGGTGGCCAGTTCTCGAAAGGCGGCGTCCGAGCCGTTCCGGCGATATTCGGCGAGCAAGTCCTGGCTGTCCGTCATGTTCAATCACCAGTAAAGACCCGCCGAACCACCAAACCGAACAAAAAAGAGTTCATTTCTAAACCCCACAATATCCGCAAGAAAACGCAAAAAACGCAGTGGATTCCTGCCGCTTTGCACTGCTGTTTGTCACAATCCTTGGCGTAGCGTGAGGCCTATGGACTGCGGTAGCAGGGTGCAGCGGCGACACTGCTTTGCGAACGTGATCAGGTTCTGAAAGCGGCGGGATGCTTCGCTTCCCATCCCAGTCCAAAGAGGTTTGGTCGAGACCCGGCCGCGCTACGTTCCTCCACGTTCTCCGCGTCTGCACTAAAATCCGCCTCGCCTTGATTGCATTGCTGCTGCAACCTAATTCCGAAACGTAGTTTTTAGAGGTTCCCGCAAGAAGATTACAATGAGAACCCGATTGATGGGATTCTGCTTTATCGCGCTGCTGTACGTACTGGCATCAAGTGGATGCCTGGCGGACAGCGACCTCGTCGGCGCCGCCCGACTGTCGCTGCACGGGTTCATGGTTAAGAACCCCAAACGTCTGCCGGGAGCGCAGGGGTTCTACCGGTTCTACTTCGACGATATCGGCCTGCCCGTCCCCAAACTGTCCCATTCACAGTGGGACTTGGGCGACTGCACCAGCCGAGCGGTCGAGGAGTGGCTATTCGTTCGCCAGATGACCGGCGATGCTGGATTCGGTGCCGAGGTCGAGAACGGTCAGCGGGCACTTCTCCTGTCGCTGCTCGACCCCCAAACCGGTATGGTCACCGTTCCCGAGTTGCGAAACACCGCGACCGGCGATGCCTATTTCCAGATGTGGGACCAGGGGCGCACGCTGCGCGCCTTGGTGCGCTGGTGGATGGCCGAAGGGGAGCCAACCCGGAAGGAGCAACTTCGAGCGGCCATTGGCAAACTCCTGGCCGGCGTGGACCAACTGGCCCGGCACGGCACGGACCCAAAGTGCGGAGACTATGCCGTCTGGAAGGGCGATGCGTTTGTGGGCGGCAAGCCGCGCGACGACATGTCCCTTATGCGCGGAGGTCAGCTCCTGGAGCCGCTCGCCATGTATTGGAGCGCCTCGAAAGACCCCGCCGCGCTCCGGCTGGCACAGCAGGTCTGCGCGGGCGTCATCTCCGGCCATGAATCCGACGGTTATGAGGGCCGGCTGGCGGCAATTTTGCGCTTTGGGCCCGACGGCTCATTTATTGGTCACTTTCACGACCACGCCTCCATTGCGCTTGGAGTCGCCAAGTTCGGAGCGGCACTCTGTGGTTCCGGTGAGCGGGCGCGGGGAGTCGAACTGCTACGCTGGGCCAAACGGGTTTACGATTGGACGCTGTCACCGGCCAACCCCAACGCGGGCGGGAGCTTTGGTTGGTTCCCGGAGGACAACACCGACGGGGCGCATGTGCGCAAGGTCAGTGAAGTCTGTTGTCTGGCCGACATGATCGAGTTGGCTGCGGAGTTGGCCCGCGCCGCGCAACTGGATCCGACCCTCGGCGACTACGATGCGCTTTGGGACCACGTCGAGCGGTACACCGTGAACACGCTATTGCTCAGCCAGTTCAGAGTCACGCCGGCCTATACCAAACTGGTCAATGACTATTTGGGCAAACGGATCATCGCGAACGGGTGCATCGCATTCGAACTCGACGCGCAGGGCACCTATGACCACGAAGCCATGGGCCACGGAACGCTTTCGGACAAGTCCGCCGGACACCTCATGCAGACGCTGTATGCGGTTGAGTATGACGGGCAGGTTGCGGCCTTTGCGTATCGGCAGGGCAGAACCCCTGAACCGGTGAACCTCCAGGTAACGGAGCCCACCAGCAGCAATGGCTCCGCGCTGGTGAGCCGCGTGCGGACCAGCGACGCCCGGTTGCAAATCGGGTGCCGGACTTCGCTGGGGCGGGGACCCTATGTGGTCCGCGAGTTCACCGTCAAGAACCTGTCCGACCACGCGCTCGCAGCCGTGCGATTTGCCTGTGCGGCCAATCTCGATTCTCCAACCTGGATGACGGACGTGGGCGTGGCCGATCCCGTAGCCGGCCGGGTTGTGATCACTTCGGCCACCGGAGACGAAACGTTGGCGCTCGCGGGCGTGCCGCGTCCCGATTATGTGCGGGCGGATGATGCCATGGCGATCTTGCACAGCGTGGGTAAGTTTGATTGGCAGCCCGGGCCGGCACGGATGCAGGGCAGCGCGGCCGGGTTGGTGGGCTGGCAGTTGGGGCCGATTGGCCCCGGCCAGGAGAAACGGGTTCAAGTCATACTGGCCGTCACGCCGACGCCAGCGGAACTGGAGCGCGCGATAGCCGGCGAAGCGTTTCCGGGCTGGGATCAGCCGCCAGATCTGGTTGCAACAAACCTACGAACCGCGCAGCGCATGGAAGGCGGGTTCGTTGCATGCGCCTATCCCAACGACCTCGTCTATACTCGTGACGATGGTTCCATTCTGATGAGCTGGATGGGCTGCTGCCAGTATTCCGGGGTGCGGGGGTTGTATGGCGCGTGGAAACCCATCTTTGACGAAGCGCCAGGCGTCCTGTCCGTCCGGCTGCCACTGGATCGGAAAGGCCAACTCGCGGATCAGACGGTTGCGGAGCAGAAGGGACGCGTTGTCCGCACCATCCGGCTGCTTTCCTCGTGCCTTGTCGAGGTTCGGATCCCGGACTGGGTCGAGATGGACAAAGTGCGCGCGCTTTCCGGCCTCCGCACGGGCCAAAGCCGCGTTCTGACTCCGCGAACCGTTGGACGATGGCTGCAATTTGGCAAGCTCGATTCAGGGACCGAACTATCGGTCAGCTATCCCTTGACGGAGCGAACGACGACCGAGCGAGTCGGCGGAAACAATCGCGGCGATGGCTATTGCGATCCTTCCGACAAAGTGGAATACGGCGTTCGCTGGTGCGGAAACCGTGTGCAATCAATCAACCCCGCTGGGCGGCTGATGCCGCTGTTCGAAGCGACTGGCAAAGACTGAATTGCGGTGCGTCAATAAAGCAAAGACCAACCAAAGAAGACATCATGAATACCGGCACGGCGAAAACCGGAGCGCCGCCATCAACCCAACTCCGGAAAGTGGTATGCCGATGGGCCCGCCACTTTCGAGCATTCGTTTTATTCGTGACGCTCCTGGCGTTGACGAGCGGTTTGCTTTGTCTGTCTCCGTGCGGATCGGCGCTGGCAACCGAGGTAACGAACTTGTTGGTGCCGTTGCCCGCCGGCGAAACCGCGCTCACCGACATCGGACTTTACCAGGTCGGTTGGCAATCCTACGGCGGCAAGCCGGAGATGATGCCGGTGTCGTGGCTGGGGCACGCCGATGAGCGCACCGGCATTTCCTACAAGCCATGGGGCCGCGTCTTTGGCCGCGAAGCGTTGCTGATCCACTCACCATGGCGCGTCCCGCCGGGCCGGACGTGGGCGGAATATCAGCTCATCTTGCCGCGCCTCACGCCCATCAAGCTCTCCTTCGGCATCGTGATGGGGCCGGACGCCGGCGTGCCCGACAAGAGCGACGGGTCCACCTTCTCCTGCTACCTGACCGCCGACGGCGTGGAGCGCGAGTTGATGCGCGAACATCAGGCCACGGACAAATGGAAGCAATTCGACTTCGATCTCTCGCCGCACGCGGGCAAGACGGTCAAACTCCGCCTGCAAGTCGAGCCGGGGCCGAAGAACAATCCCTCTTGGGACTGGTCCTTTTTCGGCGATGCGAAGTTCACCGTCGGCGCGGGAAAAGATTCGCGCGACGAGTTGCTGAAGCGTTTCACCGCCACGCGCGCTTACGCCGCCACGTCAAAGGCGAGCCTGCTGGCGTTGAGCAACTCGGCCAGTAATGGCGTCGTGCCATCGAACTTGCTGCCGTTCTCCAACAAACTCGAACGCACCGCGGACGGATGGCGCTTCGCTTACGTGGGCGCCGACGGCTTGGTGATTTTTACGTTTACACCGGCCACCGGCACGCTAGACGATTTCACGGCGCAACTCGGCAAGGGATGTCCGTTCCTGCCGGCAACGGGAGGCGGCGCAACCGTCGCGCGGAAACGGGAAAACAAGACAGAGGAGATTCCGGCGCGCGGCGGCCGGGCAATCGAACAGCGTCGTGAAGGCGACACACTCAACGTGGTTTGGGATTACGATCTGCCGGATCAACCGCTACGCATCGCATGGAGTTACCGGATGCAAGGCAAGGCGCTGGTGGTTTCGGCGCGGTGCGATGAACCGGTGATCAGTCACTTCAGTCTCGGCAACACCGCCGCGCCGCTGCGACGAACTCTGACCGTGCCGTATCTACCGGGAGTGGTGAACTATCTCCCGGTCGAGGGAGCTTTCGTCTGCCGTTACTTGGACTGGACGCAATCCCACGCTTCGGAATGTCCGCAAGGCGAAGCCGCCTACCAGCTCACGACTACCAGCAACCGCAATGCGCTCGTCGAGACCGGCTACATCGCCGTGTCGCCGGACGTGGGCGAAGTGTTGCCGAATATTCCGCATCCGCCGTCGCCGTTTCTCGGCGTGCTCGGTCCGCGCGTGATGCTCGACATCTGGGGTCATAGCGAAGGCACCTTCGCCGGCGACGCGCGAAAACTGCGCGAACTGAACGACCACGGCGTGGATCACCTCGCCATCATCCAGCACGCCTGGCAGCACTACGGTTACGACGTGAAGTTGCCGGACCACATGCCAGCCAACGCTGCTCTCGGTGGCGATGAAGGCCTGAAGCTTTTCGGAAAGGCCGCGAACGAGTGTGGTTATCTTTGGGCGCTGCACGAGAACTACATTGATCTCTACCCCGACGCTCCCAGCTACGATGCGACGGCGCGCGTGCTGAAGGCCGACGGTTCGCCATCGCTCGGCTGGTTCAACGAGGGTACCAAAGTTCAGGCCTTTGGAATCAAAGCCACGCGCATGATCGGTTTCGCAAAACAAAACTCGCCCGAAGCCCACGCCCGCTACGACACGACCGCCGCCTATCTCGACGTGCATACGTGCGTCCCGCCGTGGAATCAACTCGACCACGACGCCACGCAGCCGCAGGCGGCGATGTTGGCGTTGCGGGTCCAACGCGAGCCGGAATTGTTTCAGTTCGAGCGCGACACACACGGCGGCCCGCTGTTCGGCGAAGGCGCGAATCACTTTTACTGGGCGGGCCGTTGCGACGGCGTCGAGGCACAGGTGCCGGGCGGCGAAGACCACGCGCCGTTTCTCGATCTGGATCTGCTGAAGCTCCACCCCCAGATGGTGAATCACGGCATGGGCTATTACGAGCGTTGGTATCGGCGCGGTTACGGGTTGGCGTGGGGCGTGGACGCCGGCAGCCCGCGCAGCTTGGATCAATATCGCGCGCAGGAAATTGCCTACGGGCACGCGGGCTTCCTCGGCAACCCGCTCCCCGACCGCGTCCAATATGTCTGGCGCGAGCACAACCTCATGCACCCGGTCCAACGACTTTACGGCACCGCGCGCCCGGTTGAGATTCGTTACCAAGTGCAGGGGCGCTACGTGACCGGCAGCGCCGCGCTCGTGGCCGGTGACACTTCCCGCCAGCGCGTCCGCTATGACAGCGGCCTGACCGTATGGGTGAATTGGCGGAAAGAGCCGTGGCGGGTGGAAGCGAAATCGCCGCGGCTCTGCGTCCTTCCACAGTGGGGCTTCCTCGCCCTCGGTCCGGACACCGAAGTCGCCACGGCTTTGCAGGACGGCAAACTCGGTGATTACGCCGAATGCCCGGAATTTATTTTTGCCGACGCGCGTACGCACTTCGACCCGGTGGATGGCCGAACGCCAAAAGCCATTGAGCCACGCTTGAAAGAGTTTCGACACCTTGGTGGCAACCGCGTGCAGATCACCTACGAATGGATCGTCAACGATACGCTTGACAGCGATTGTACTTGCTACGTCCACGCCGTGAACGAGCGCGCGGCGATGGGGCAGCACATCGTCTTCCAGCAGGATCACGCCCTGCCCCGCCCCACGAGCCAGTGGCGCAAAGGTGACGTGATCGTTGACGGGCCGTATGAGTTTACCGTCAGCGACAAGTTCGATGACTACGATCTCGTGGTCGGCCTTTACAAACCCGGATCCGCGCCACTCCAATTGCAAGGAAACGCTGACCGACATGGCCGCATCCAAATCGCGAAGCTGCGGCTTCAGAAACAGAACGGTCAGGTGACGGCCATCACCGCCGACCCGGCCAGTCGCCCGCCGTCCGGCACCGACGAGGATTTCACGGCCCACACTAATCCGCCCGGCACCTGGCTGGATTTGGGCAAGGTCGCCACGGACGGCTCGCTCAAGATCAACCGTGAATCCAATCGGCTGGTGATTTTTCCCTATCCGCGCGACAAATCATTTCGCGCCTCCCTCGATCTCAAAACCCTCGCCCCCGCCGCCAAACGCACGAAGGTCCGGGTCCGCGCGCTTGCCGCCGAAACCCAGCGCGATCTTGGCCCCGTTGATTTCAAACTGGAGGGCGGACGGCTGCTGCTCACCTTCGCTACTCCCGGCGCTGGCCGTTACGTGGTGACGTGGCAGGCCGCACCCGAATACTCTGTCGAAAGAAACCACTAGAAACCAAATGAATCAAATTCCTATAAGTTCAGTCGTGGCAGCAGTCGTCGTCGCGTGTTGCCTGATGCCCAAAACTGTGGAGGGAAGCAGTGCCAAGAATGAACAAACCGATTCCTCCTTGGCCAGCGAGATCAACTCGAAAATTGATCCCCGGGACGCGCCGCAGATGCATCGGGGTTGGCAGAAACACGAAGTGGTGCGGCTGAACGGCTCGGCCAAGCGGCTCACTGTTCCCGCGCAGTTTTACTTGATCGGCGGGGAGTGGGATTACAGTAATTCCCAGATGCCGTATCTGGTTTACCTGCCGGAACGCAAGACCTTGATGATGGCGGCGGAGGTCGGTCCGCCTTCGGTAAAGACCATCCTCACTTTCAGTGAGGACTTGGGCAAGACCTGGACGAAACCAAGGTGGATGCACACCGACGCGGCGGACAAGGCGGACTTGATGGCCAGCACTGAACTGACCTACCTCGGCAACGGCAAGCTCATCAGCAGTTCGGGGCCTGATTATTGGTCCAGCACAGACTACGGTCAGACTTGGGCCAAGTATGCCACCGCTCCCCTTGGTGCCGAGGGCAAACCGATGTACCAGTGGGATCCGATGTTGGTGGATAAGGATCGCAAGACGGGGGCGGTGATTCGCCTGGTCGAGACCCGCTACAAGGAAAACGGCGCGTTCGACACGGCGGATTATTTTTCCCAAGGCTGCATCCGCTTCAGCACCGACGAAGGCCGGACTTGGGGCAAAGAGTTGAACGTCCCCCAGTGGAAAGGGGTGAACGAGACCGTGTTGTGCCGGGCGCAGAACGGCGACCTCGTGGCCGCCGGTCGCACGGACAACCCCAAGCAGTTTCTAGGACAGGCGAACGATCAATACAGCGGACTGGCCACTTCGGTGTCCAAGGATAATGGTTATACCTGGACCGAGTTGAACCATCTGTACTTCTGGGGACGACATCACCCGCACATGATCCTGCTTCCCGGCGGCGATCTGGTGCTGACTTACGTCGTCCGCAACGGTTACACGGATGACAAGGACGGCTACCCCAGATTCGGCATCGAGGCCGTGATCAGCAAAGACAACGGCAAGACCTGGGACCTGGATCACAAATACATCCTGGCGTCCTATTCAGCGCAGATCAAAGGCACCTGGTGGGGCTCGACGCAGTCAACCAGCTCGGTGCTGCTGCCCGACGGTTCGCTGCTGACGGCCTTTGGCACGGGCGTTCGCAACCTCCCGACCCAGTCCATCTGCAAGATGGACGTCGCGCTGGTCAAGTGGCGGCCCAGCCGCAAGCCCGTGAACTCCGAGCATACCTTGCGCGATGCGCCATACGAGTCCGACCTGCGGAACAAGTTCGACCCGAAGCCATGAGTTGAAATTTCCGCAACGCATTTTTTAGAGATTGCTTAAATATGTTTCACGCGATTCCATCCCCCCACTGACATGAAAGCGTTACTTGGCAAGATCACGGGTTTGCTCCTCGCCCTGCTGGCGATGAATACCGGGGCGCAACCGGCACGCGAAGTCGCGTTGCGCGAAGACCTGCCGAAGCTCCAAACCATTTATCACGTTGCGCCTTGCCTGATGCTCGGGCCAGAGACGCCGCTGTCGCGCGAGTATTACCGTTTGCTCACCCGTTACGTCCGCTATGCGCAGAAAAACCTGCGGGACTGGCCTGCCGAGCCGGGCGCGAAGTATCACAAGACCGACGCCTCCCACGAACACGCCGTCCGGCAGAACGCGACGGTGGCTGTTGCTTTCGCCGTCCTCAGCGCTTACGGCGACTTCGACGAGTCGGCGGCCCACGCCACGCGCCAGCAGGTTGAGGCCGACACCGTGGCCCTGCTGCGTTATCTGTCCGTCACGCACGTCGCCAATTTCCTGCCCACCGGCGACGGCAAGCCGTGGGGCGACGCGTGGCAATCGGCGTATTGGGCGGGTTTTGCGGGGCAGGCGGCGTGGCTGGTGTGGGACCGGCTGCCCGACGAAACGAAGGTCTTGGTCGCCCGGATGGTGATCCACGAGGCCGACCGCTACAACACGCGTCCGCCCGACGATGGCGAGTGGCAGGACACCAAAGCCGAGGAGAACGCGTGGAACTCGGAAGTCATTGCCCTGGCCCGCTGCATGTTTCCGGCGCATCCCAACGCCGCGCTGTGGCACGAACGCGCCATAGTTTATATGATCAACTCCTTCTCTACGCGCGCCGACCACGAGGACGCGACGCTCACCGACGGCAAGCGAATCAAGGACTGGGTGACCACGACCTGCATTCATCCGGACTTCACGGCGGAGAATCACAACCGCGTGCATCCGGATTACCTGGGCGCGTTCACGCTGAATCTGCGCAACGCCGTCCTTTACAAACTGGCCGGGCTGGAAACGCCCCGAGCCACCTTCCACCACGCAGCCGACTGCTACCGCGTCTGGCAGCACCTCACCGCAGCCAACGGCGGCGTGTTCTACATCAACGGCCAGGACTGGTGGCCGCACACGCACGCTAGCTCGCTGGAGATCGGCGGACTGGTGAACGCCTTGCTCCAGGAGCCCAACGCCGCGTTCCTCGAACGCTCCACCCTGGCCTGGATGCAGCGCATGCATTCCCGCTTCGACGATGGCCGCCTGTACGACCAGCGCGAATACAATTACCCCAATGCCGAAGAGGAGCTGATGGAATGTTACGCCAAATTGTACCTGCTCCACCGGCTGTTCGGCGACGGCCCATCGCCGGCCTCCGCTGCGGCCTTCCGCAAGGCGCAGAACGGCGTGCGGCTATTCGAGACGGGCGGCTTCGTCACGCACCGCACCCCGGACAAATTCGTGTCCTTCGCCTGGGTCAACGGCGCGATGGGCTTGGTGTACCCGGACGGCGACACCTGGTTTACCGCGCCTTACGAGCGGAGTCTCACGGGCCGAATCACCGTGAATGGGGCCAAGGATGGGCCGCCGAAACTGCTGGCCAGAAACGTCGTGACTTTGCAGATGGGCAGGCACAAGTCCCCGGATGGATTTGCGTTCGTCGGACGGTTTGCGCGCTGCGAAGATAAAGTGGAGCAGCAACTGGCAATGATCTCATTGCCGGGGCAACCGGTGCTCTACGTGGAGCGCCTCCGGGCGTTGGTGGACGTGGACGTGAAGGAAATCGCCACCGGAATCCTTGCCGTGCTGAACGAGGATGCGAGGCCCTTGACCCGCAACGAGCGGACAGTGTGGACGGCGGCTGGCAAGCAGATCATGGGCGGCGCGGCCAAACAACCAGCGAAGCTGCACGTTTTGAAAACGGATTGGGTCAATCTGGATGATCGCCTCGGGCTGGTCGCGAAGGCGAGCGGCCAGATGGCGTATCTCGAAAGCCACGCCTACGAACGGGCGCGGCTGCAACAGGAGTTGGTGGCCAATTATTTGCCCGCCGTCGGATCGCGCCGCGCGGGCGAAGTGATTGCGGAGTCGGCGCTGGCGATGGTTCCCAGCGCCCGCCACACGCGCCAACTCGAGCTGCGCGTCCAACCCTTCAGCAACGACGGCGTGGCGGTCTCCTTTGGCGGCTGGCTCGTGGCGGTGAATCTGGGGGACGCGGAAATCACGGGGCAGGCTTTCAGCCGCTCGTTCAGGCTCGCGCCGCTCGGTGTGACGGTTCAAGAAATTGGGCAAGCAGTGTCGCCCCGCGCACAAGGGAAACGTCCGTGGTGACAAGCCTCCCACAACGCCAGCCACCGACTTCGACTGGCCCAAGGCCCGGACAAGTTTCAAGAACCCGTAGCGAGCGGACCACCGCGACCCTCCCATGACCCGGGCTTGCCCGGCTCGCAACCTTTTGTCCCATCTGCGACGAAAAGTTGTATGAGCAGGTTTATGGTTTCAATGCGTGATCAATCAACCGTGGAGTCAAGCGATCTACGTGGAAGTCCCCACTGAGAATTCGTACAAGGCCAACCAAGGTGCGCGAAAGATTTACGAAGTGTTGCGCACCCGACCGGCGCGCTGTACTTTCTACGAACCAGTCGGCAAACACGGTGATCATGTGCCGGAGCGATTGGAACGCGGCCTCGCGTGGGTTTTCGGCCGCCTTTAGCAACGCATATTCGATCCAGACTGCGATGAACCGACGAGATTTCCTCAAGACGTCAGTCGTCACCGGCGCCGCTGGTTTTCTCGCCCCTCACCCGGGCCTCGCTGCCGAAACACGCAGACCGTTTCGCACGCAAACCGTGTCGCCCTATCCGACGAAAAAGCTCCCCGATCTCCAACCCGCACGGTGGCTCTGGTATCCCAGTGAACGTTGCCTGCCAAACACGTTTGTGTTTTTTCGCCGTGCGTTGACACTGGCGGCCAAGCCGCGGCGCGCCACCGGTTGGATCGCCGCTGACAGCCGGTACCAACTCCAAGTCAACGGCCAGCGCATCCAATGGGGTCCCGCGCCGGCTGACCCGCGCTGGCCCGAGGCGGATCCGCTCGACCTCACCGCCGCGTTGGACGCCGGCGATAACATCCTGGGTGCCACTGTGCTGTTCTACGGTCAAGGCGACGGCACCTGGCCGCTTGGCAAACCGGGTTTTCTCTTCTGGCTCGAAATCGAGCACGCGGACGGACGGGTGGAGAAAATCGTTTCCGACAAGCTCTGGCGCGCCTGCCTCGCCCGCGCATGGACACCGGGGCATTACAAGCGTTGGTATCTGCGCGCCTTGCAGGAGGAATTCGACGCACGGCTTTACCCGCACGGTTGGACAACTGCGCAGTTCACGCCGGACTCCAACTGGCTGCCAGCGATGGAACTCGGCGGTTCACCGAACAAGCCCGCCCTCAGTACCAGCTTCTACGAATACCAACTGGACATCGGCCGCGGGCCGGCGAACACCGAGTTGCGTCCGCGCAGCATCCCGATGCTCCACGAGTCGTCCGTGGCCGTCGAGCGCCTCACAGAATCGCTCTGGCTGGAATGGCTGCGTCCGCCGCAGGAATATTTCGAGTGTCGTGCGCCCAATGCCTTCACGGTTGTGCGAGAGAGTTGCGCCGTGCCGGTGCGGTCTAAAACCAATGACGCGAGCGCGGCGTGGCAGGTGAATCTGGACAGTCGGCGTGGCGCGGTACTGACGTTTGAATTTGCTGAGCAAATCGTCGGCTGGCCGGGCTTCACCATCGAAGCGCCGGCCGGCACGGTGGTTGAACTGCTGGTCCACGAGGCGCACCGACCCGGCGGACCGGCGCTGATCAACTCGCACTTCGACTCGTGGTCGCGTTTCATTTGTCGCGATGGCGTGAATCACTTCGAAACCTTCGACTTCGAGAGCCTCCGCTGGCTGCAACTTCATGTTCACGGCGCACCCGGCACGATCACGATCAGCGACGTGGGCGTGCGGCGGCGCGTTTTCCCGTGGCCGAACGTGCCGGAAATCCACTTCGGCGAACCGGCGCTCCAGCGGCTCATGGAGGCATCGCTCAACACGCTGAATAACTGCGCCCAGGAAACGCTCGTGGACGGCATGGCCCGCGAGCGACAGCAATACAGCGGCGACGGCAGCCACCAGGCGCACGCAATCTATCTCGCGTTCGGCGAAACGCGGCTGCCGGCGCGGTTCGTCACCACGTTCAGCCAGGGATTGACGAAGGATGGTTTCTTTCTCGACTGCTGGCCGGCCTATGACCGGCTCGCGCGGTTGGTGGAACGGCAATTTGATCTCAGCGGTTGGGGACCGATTCTCGACCACGGCGTCGGTTTCAACTTCGATTGCTGGCATCACTACCTTTACACCGGTGACCTGGATGCGTTGCGCGAGCCGTATCCGCGTCTGCTCCGCTTTGCCGAATACTTGCGCGGACTGGTCGGGCGCGATGGTCTGCTGCCGGTGGAAGACCTCGGGATTCCGTCGGTGTGGATTGATCACAGCGCCTACCAACGCCAGCGCCACAAGCAGTGCGCCTTCAATCTCTACGCCGCTGCGATGTTGCAACACGCGCTAGCGGCGGTGGCCCGCGCCTTCGACGACTTGCCCAACGCCGTGGCCGCGGTCGCTTTCGGGAAATCGCTGCAAGCGGCAGCGGTGAAGAAATTCTGGCACCGCGAGCGCGGCGTCTTCGTCAACAACCTCCCGTGGCTGGCCGAAGAAAAAAACGTCCGGCTCTGCGACCGGTCCTTGGCGACGGTGATTCTCTTCGACCAAGCGCCCGGCAACCAAACCAGCGCCGCCGTTCGCGCCCTCGCTGAGTCCCCGCCGGAGATGGGTTTTTCGTATCCGTGCAACGCCGGTTGGCGACTGTGGGCGTTGGCGAAAGGCGGCCGGGCCGACGTCATCGTGAAGGATTTGCGTGAGCGCTGGGCCCTGATGACTTCGGTGATCGAGAACAACACGCTGCAGGAAGACTGGGTCGCGCGCCACGATTCCGGCCAGCAATGGAGTCACTGTGCCGTCGCGCCGCTCTACCTCGCTTACCACGGACTGGCGGGCATCCGCCCGCTGTCGCCGGGCTTTCGGCGGGTCGAAATTCGCCCGCAACTGGCGGACCTCGAACACCTGCGACTCACGGCGCAAACGGTGCGCGGCCCGCTGCGCTTCGCCGCTCAGGGCAGATTGGGCGACCGCGAACTCAAGCTGGAAGTCCCCGCCGGCTGCCAGGCCGAACTAGTTGTGCCCCGCGCAGAAAAGGTGGACTTGAAAGAAGCCTCTAGCCGACCGGAGACTGGACTCCGTCGCTACTTGCTCGGAGAGAACCGTGAAGTGACGCTCCGATTGAAACACGCTTAAACTTGCAGTTCCATGAGACGGGCGCATTTGCCGATAACAGGTTTCTAAACTTGTCCGCCTGAAGAAACCCGGCGATGATTCCCGACGTGAACCGATTAAATGCCGGCACCCGATTGACGCCGCACCGGGCGCTCGCCTGCGGCACATGATTTTTATGCGAAAACTGATTGCTCTGCTAACCCTGACTTTCTCAATCATCGTTGCGACCGTCGCGGGCGATCCGCCTCCGGCTGTCACCAACTCCGACAGCGAAGTGATTGTCCCGCACGAAGTCATCCGGCTCTTCAACGGGCGCGATCTTTCGTCGTTCTACACCTGGCTCGTGGATTTTCACCGAGAGGATCCGCACCGGGTTTTCTCGGTTGTTGACCAAGTGGACGGCGCGCCGGCCATCCGCATCAGTGGACAGATTTTCGGCGGACTGTACACGAAGCAACGTTTCGCGAACTACCGGCTCGTGGCTGAATTCCGCTGGGGTCTCCTCACTTGGGGGGCGCGCACCAACGCGACGAAAGACAGCGGCGTGCTCCTGCACTGCCAGGGTCGCGCCGGAAATTTTTTTGCCAAGGACTTTAACGGTCCTTGGATGCGCTCCTACGAATTCCAGATCATCGAGGGCGGAGTCGGCGACCTGCTCATACTCGGCGGCTACGAACCGGATGGCACCATTCAGAAATACTTTGCCACCGCCACCGTGGTGAACGACCGCGACGACGAGCCGTGCTGGGACGCCAAGGGCACGGCCAAAGTGTTTGAAACCGGCCGCGTCAATTGGTGGGGTCGCGACCCGGACTGGGCCGACAAACTCGGCTTCCGCGGCCGCCAGGACGTGGAGAGTCCCGGCGGGGAATGGACGCACATCGAAGCCGTATGCGCCGGTGACACGCTGGAGTATTTCGTGAACGGCAAGCGGGTGAACCAAGCCACGCAACTCAGCCACAAGTCGGGCCAGTTGATCATCCAATCCGAGGGCGCGGAGATTTTCTTCCGCCGCATCGAACTCCATCCCTTACCGCCCTAGTCCCAATCAAAGACAGTCACCGCATCCAGGTCTTTCCATTTGTTCCCGGCCTTGATTTTTGGAGTGGTGCGGCCGTCACACTGCAACACGCGATGCTCGCCGTCTTTCTCCATCGTGAAGTAGAGCGGATTCACCAAGGCGTTAATGATGAAGCTGCTGGGCGACAGCTTGATGACAACCGCCGGCTTGCCCTGCCAGGTTGATTCTGCGTGCTTCTCAAAGGTGAAGCCGAAGGTTTCCGTTCGCGCTGCGGCGATCAATCGGCATTTGACTGCTTTGCCCTTCATCAAATCGTCCCAGTGCGAAACCACGAAGACGGAGGTCATGTCACCCACCAATGTATCCAGACGAAGCGATTCGGTGTTGGAGTTCGTTTTGCTGGAAGAGTTGGTGTCGGTGACGTAGTCAAAAGTGAGATGTCCTTTCCCGGGAGTTTTCCGGTCACGCCACACCTTGACGCCACCACGCGCGTTGATCTGGAGTTCCTCCAACTCATAAGCCACGAGGTTGTCGCCGTCATAGACGATGCGCTCGCGCGCGGCAACCTTGTCGTCCGGATAACTGAATTCGCGCAAGACTTTCGCGACGGGGCCGGATTGGGTCACGGTCCGCGTGAACTTGTAGAGGATGTGCTTCTTATCGGAATTTGCTTCGTAGATTGTGGCTGCCCGCAATTTGGGTTGCTCATATTGGGAGCGCGTTTCGCCACCCGCCGCTTTGTCCGCCACGAAAGCCGCGCCGAGGACAAACCAAGCCGCAAAGATTCCGGGGAATGCTTTCATTCTGTGTTTCATCCAACATCTCGCGCTTTCTTGCAACCTGAAAACGATGCCTGAGGATCATTCGCCCTGCCGACAGAAGGATGCTTTGAAAATCGCCACGAGTCATTTTGAGGTTTGGCCATAAAGAAGGTGAACGGTTTCCCGTTCGCCTTGCAATAGCGATAATGCTACCGCTTATATGGTTCTTCAAGTGGCACGCCGATGCGATCGCCAGACATTGCTTTGGCGAAGTTGTTTCAGTGCGCAGCGACCCGCTGTAGGTCAACCCAACCCGCCCAAAGCGGCAGCAGCCACACCGCCATGGCGACCCACGCGAGCGCGTGCCAGTTCGGTGGTGGCGGACCAAATGCGTTGCCGAGGTAACTCACGCCCATAAAGGCGACCAGAATCCACAGTGATAGTCTCCCGGCTTTTCCGTTGGGCCGCATCGTTTGGGTATAGAGCCACAGGCCGCCAGCAAACATGAGAATTTCGACGATCAACGTGGCCGGAACGGAATTCCAAAGTCCGAGTCCAACGCGCGTCGTCACTCCCGGCGACAACGGCATGTCCGGCCCGTGCGAGATGAAGTCCAGCACCCAATGGCTGAACACTGCTACGCCGACCACCCACGCTCCTCTTGAATATCGCGTGACGAGCCAGTATCCGAGCGCAGTCAGCAAGGATATGGCGAAGGACGTCACGAGGCTGTGAGAAAAGGGGTAATAATCGAACGCGAGCGGAGTGAACGCGGTGTTGCCCGGTTCAATGCGCACCTTCTCCACGCCTGCCAAAACCAGAATGGGCCACAACAGATCGAGAAACATGGCCGCGCCCATCAAGACGCCCAGCGACGTTCGTGGCGCGACTCGTTTGGCGGCAAAGGCAACGGCTTGATGGCCGATGAACATGAAGGCATCATACCAACCCATCCCCCTGCTTCAATGGCGATGTCAGTGAGTGCGGTTCCAGATGCCGCAAATTTGCGGTACGAGCGTGGCGATATAATCAAACAACGCCGCCGGATAATGCGGCCGGAAATCGGCGTAACGATTCGCCACGCAGGAAAAGTGATCGTGAAACGGCTGACGCATAAAATGTCTAACGGCGTGATTCCAACTATTCAGCGTGATTCAACTGGCATGAGACGGACGCTTCTCAATGTGTTGCTAACCAATCTTGTTCGTGTTGAGCCAGTTCTTTAAGCGCGTGCAGAACAGCTTCGGCATTGACGTCTTTGCCCAAACCACATTCAGCCAGAAACCCATGTCTGCTCCGGCCCAAAACATCTCCACCACCAGATTTGAAGCGAGATGCGTCACGTCTGCTCCAAGCCCAAGTGAAAATGAGGGATGTTCTCGCTCGCGTAATGCCGACATAAAGGAGACGCCTTTGCTCCTCAACATCTGCGCTGGCCAAAACGTCCTTTTCTAGAAAAGGAATGAATACGTATCTGGCGTCGAGTCCCTTGCTCTTGTGCAAGGTCATGAACCGAATTGCAGTAACAGGTTGCTCCGTGATTGTCCTGGTTTCTTCCTCGTTGGACTTCGGCGGGTTCATCTGATCGGCTTCCCAGGCGGAGACGGCAGGAGCCAAGGTAGGATAGGTTTCAGAGATGCTCTTTAATCGCCCCGCCAAAACCGGATTCTCGGTTTGTGCTGTGCATGAAATAAACACTTGGAGTTTGTTAAAAGCTGATCTCCTCATTACCGACGAGACAACTCCGCTGGTTGCTGCACGCCAAAGCGAAATCTCATGCTTGACGGCTAACTCTCGGAGTTTACCAACGTCCGCTACTTCCAATCCGACCAAGGATGTAAGCAACATTCGCAGCGCAAGGTTGTCCTCACTATCGCTGAAGAATCTCAGTAGGTATTCAAGGGCTTGATTTGCGTCTAATTTGTTTTTGCTTTCTGAAAAACAATCCTGCAAAGGCAATTCCACGTCTTGCTTGCCAATAGCAGTCAAAAGGTCGCGCCCCATGTCTTTGCTGATACAAAGCACCAACAATTCTCTGGCTGGAACTCCAAGGTCAACCAAACAGCGGAGCGCCGTTGCAAGAAACGCAGCTTCCTCCTTTCCGCTTTTCAGTGAAATGGACGCGATCAGTCCCATTTTAGCCCGCTCATCGACCGTCGGCAAAGCAACGAGCGCCGCTTTGGAATTATCTCTACATGAGTTTTTGGTGATGAGTTGGTGCGCGTGCGTCAATATTTGCGTCGGACATCTCGAACACACGGGCAAAGAAATCTTCACTGCCGCCCGGTAATACTTTTGAAAATTGATAACGCCTGTCGCATCTGCAAAGCGTCCGCTGTAAATGCTCTGGTCGTCATCTCCCACCGCAAGCAAAGTTGTCCTGTCACCGCACAACAAGCGCACGAATTCTTGATCTGCTCGATTCAAATCTTGATATTCATCAACAAGAATGAACGGAACGAGATTGCCCTCCGTTACGCGTAACTCGGCATCATGTGCCAGTATTTGGCAACTCAAAGCCATCACATCAAACCATTCGACAGCTCTGTAGAAGTGCCGATAGAAGACAAAACTTTTGACGAAAGCACTGTCGTTCGGTTGCAGATTCGCGGCTGCCTGCCGATAAACCTTAAGCAGCTTTTTCAGCGCATTTTTACCAACAGCCGTGTCAGTTGATTTGAAATCGTATTGGATGTCGTTCAGGACTTCGTTAATCTCGGCCTCTGAGAGTATGCGAAACGATTTTGGAAGCCCGACACGGTCGGCATATTTATGGAGAATTCCTTTGGCAAGAAAGTGGATCGTGCTGACGGCTTCAAAGTCTTTTGCGATTTCAGCCTGAACTTCCTCTTCAAACTTGCCAGCAGCAGCGTTGGTCAATGTCATTGCGTAGAAATCTTGGAACGGACGCCCATTTTCCACCTGCTGCCGAATAGTAGCCTTTAAGCTAAACGATTTACCTGTTCCAGGACCTGCCAAGAGCAAAAGCGGCCCTTTGCCGTAGTCATGGGCTAAAATTCGCTGGGTGACCTCATCCCGTATTTTAACGGCGTCGGTTGCTGTGTTTTGTTGTCCCATTGCATTGCCAGCTTAATGCACAGCGGCCTTTTCACGACAGCGAAAAGGCGAACGGTTGCCCGTTCGCCTTTCGTGTTTTCAGATTTGAATTCGCTCAGTAGCGATAGTGCTCCGGCTTGTATGGGCCTTCGGGCGGCACGCCGAGGTAATCGGCTTGTTTCTTGGTGAGCTTGGTCAGCTTCACGCCGATGCGATCCAAGTGCAGGCGGGCGACTTCTTCGTCCAGTTTCTTGGGCAGACGATAGACGCCGATCTTGTTCGTGGCGCGGTTGGCCCAGAGGTCCAGTTGCGCGAGGCATTGGTTGGTGAAGCTGTTGCTCATCACGAAGCTCGGATGGCCGGTGGCGCAACCGAGATTCACGAGGCGGCCTTCGGCGAGCAGATAAATCGTGCGGCCATTCGGCAACACGTATTTGTCATACTGCGGTTTCACGTTGATCTTCTTCACGCCTTTCAGCGTATTGAGCTTGTCCACCTGAATCTCGTTGTCGAAGTGGCCGATGTTACACACGATGGCCTGGTCCTTCATCTTGAGGATGTGGTCGAGTGTGATGACGTCGCAATTGCCGGTGGTGGTCACGTACATGTCGCCGATGCCGAGCGTGTCTTCGAGGGTGGTGACTTCAAAACCTTCCATCGCGGCTTGCAGCGCGTTGATGGGGTCAATCTCGGTGACGATGACGCGCGCGCCAAATCCGCGCAGCGAATGCGCGCAGCCCTTGCCGACGTCGCCGTAACCCGCGACGACCGCGACCTTGCCGGCGATCATCACGTCGGTGGCGCGCTTGATGCCGTCCGCAAGCGATTCGCGGCAGCCGTAGAGGTTGTCGAACTTGGACTTGGTGACCGAGTCGTTGACGTTGATGGCGGGCACAAGGAGTTTGCCCTGCTCAAGCATCTGATAAAGGCGATGAACTCCGGTGGTTGTTTCTTCGGAAACGCCTTTCCAATCCTTCACAACTCCATGCCAGAAACCGGAGCGTTCCTTCGCCACGCGCTTGAGCAATGCCTTGATGACGGCGACTTCGTGGTTGTCACTCGGCGTGTTGACCCAGGTATCGCCGTTTTCGAGTTCGTAACCCTTGTGGATGAGCAGGGTGGCGTCGCCGCCGTCGTCCACGATAAGTTGCGGGCCTTTGTTGCCGGGATGCGTGAGCGCGGCGAGGGTAAAGTCCCAGTATTCTTCCAGCGTTTCGCCCTTGTGCGCAAACACCGGAATGCCGGCCTTGGCGATGGCGGCGGCGGCCTGGTCCTGGGTCGAGAAGATATTGCAGCTCGCCCAGCGCACGGATGCGCCCAGTTCAACGAGCGTCTCAATGAGGATTGCCGTCTCGATGGTCATGTGCAGCGAACCGGTGATGCGCACGCCTTTGAGCGGCTTGGTCACGCCATACTTTTTGCGGATGGCCATGAGGCCGGGCATTTCATGTTCGCAGACCTGCATCGTTTTGCGACCCCACTCGGCGAGGGAAAGGTCGCGGATAGCGTAGTCGTGCTTGGGTGCGCCGTTGCCATTCTTGGCGGGCGCTTTGGTTAGAGTGCGGCGGGGTGGTGAAAGTTTGATGGTTGCCATATAAGTGATGGTTGAGAGCGATTACAGCGCGCGCTTGAGGGCCGCGACTTTGTCCGTTGCTTCCCAAGTGAGGTCTTTGTCGCTTTTGCCGAAGTGACCGTAGTTGGTCGTCTTCAAATAAATCGGGCGGCGCAGGTTGAGTTGCTCGATGATGTCCGCCGGCTGGAAGCTGAACACGCGATTGACGGCGCGCACAATACGGCTGTCCGAAACGGTATTTGTACCAAAAGTTTCCACGTGAACGCTGACCGGGTCGGGATGCCCGATGGCGTAAGCGAATTGCAGTTCGCAACGCGAAGCTAGCCCGGCGGCCACGATGTTCTTTGCGACCCAGCGGCCCATGTAAGCGGCGCTGCGATCCACCTTCGTCGGGTCCTTGCCGGAAAATGCGCCGCCGCCGTGGCGGCCCATGCCGCCATAGGTGTCCACGATGATCTTGCGCCCAGTCAAACCAGTATCGCCTTGCGGACCGCCGACGACGAATCGTCCGGTCGGGTTGATGAGAAACTCAGTTTTCTTCGTGAGCAAACGAGCGGGGAGAACTTTCTTGATAACCTTCTCGATGCAGAACTTTTCGATCTCGCGATGCTCGACGTCCGCACTGTGCTGCGTGGAGATGACGACGTTGGAAATCGCAACGGGTTTGTCATTTTCATAAACGACGGAGACCTGCGACTTCGCATCGGGTCGCAGCCACGGCACGGTTCCGGTCTTGCGGATGCGGGTCAGTTCTTTGCCGAGGCGATGAGCGAACATGATCGGGGCCGGCATCAATTCACGCGTTTCGTTGCAGGCGTACCCGAACATCAGCCCCTGGTCGCCCGCGCCCTGCTTGGCGGTCTTTTTGCCCTTGGCCTTGCGCGCGTCCACGCCCTGGGAAATGTCGGGAGACTGCTGGGTGACGATGACGTTGACGAACACCTTGTCCGCGTGAAACACATCGTCGTCGTTGACGTAGCCGATCTCGCGGATGGCGTCGCGGGCGATCTTCACGAAATCGAGCTTCGCCTTCGTGGTGATCTCACCGCCGATGATGGCGATATTCGATTTGACGTAGCACTCGCAAGCGACGCGGCTAAACTTGTCCTGCGCAAAGCAGGCGTCCAGCACCGCATCAGAAATGGTGTCGGCGACTTTGTCCGGATGGCCTTCGCCGACGGACTCCGAA
>Ga0315268_10001782_pt1 | contig 24725 bp, 18 predicted proteins | sample C1_top_MG_FD_204535 | JGI IMG/M metagenome (GOLD analysis project Ga0315268, IMG submission 204535) | Sediment microbial communities from Yellowstone Lake, YNP, Wyoming, USA - C1_top | ecosystem: Environmental > Aquatic > Freshwater > Lake > Sediment | place: USA: Wyoming | collected 2017-08-01
ACAGGGGTTCCTTTCCAGGGCGCGGAATCTCCTTTCCGCCATTGACGGTGAGCTTTACGGCTTGCGGGTTTAACTTTCCGGGGCGCGGGACCTTCTCGGCGATGTTCGATAATCGATTTCCGATATTCGGGGCGGGCTTTACACGATTGACGATCACCTTTCCGGGATTGATGGCGAGCTTTACACGATTGACGGTCACCTTTCCGCCATTGACGGTGAGCTTTACGCAGTGCGCGACTAGTTTTCCGCCATTGACGGTGAGCTTTCCGGGGCGCACAACGGAGTTTGCGCCCCGGAGTATGTCAGTAACCGTAACCTACTTGCTTTCCTTGGCTTCCGGCGCATCCTGTGGCTCTTTTTTCACCCCGTGGCGCCTTCTTAAAATGGCCAGGTTATAAACCGTGGCCTGTTCCGGGTTTTCGGCGTGGAGCTCCCGGCCGGCGTCGTTTATCACCTTTAAGCCCACGTACAGCGTGCCCTTCTGCAGGTAAAAAGCCTTGACCGCATCCGGCAGTTCCTTTAAGCGCTTTACCTCCTGGGCCGCGTCGGTGGTTTTAAGGAACATGGCTATGGCCGTGCCTTCCTTGATCAGGACGGCGGTGTCGCTGCCCGAATTGCTGGTATTGACAGACTCCAGCAGTTTCACCATCCGGTCCAGCTGCCCGGCCAGGGCCGGAACGCTCCGGGCGTCGGCGGGCTTGGTCAGCTCCTCCGGCATCTTGGTTCCCATCCGGGCGGCCCGGCGGCTGCGGTACATGGCCTTTCTCCGCCAGACCTTGGCCTTGGCAAAAGCCTCGTTCTGAGCCCCGGTGGCATTCTTGGATTCCTCGGCCATCAGCGCCTTGTCCTTTAAGGCCGCGGTCAGTTTGGCCTGGGCCTCCTTCATCTCGGTTAGATAACTCTTGGGCAGCAGAGCGGCCAGCGGAGCGCCGTCCTTGGCGGCCAGCCCCAGGGTGTACCCGGCCTGCTCCACCAAGTAATCGGCCCGGTGCCTGGCGCCCAGTTCCAGCAGTTCGTCCTGGGGAAGAGTAGTGATCATGCTGTGACCTCCGTTTACTGTTGACTGTTTAGTGTTTACAGTTTAGAGTTTACCATTTGGAGTTCATTGTTCATTGTTAATTGCTCCAGTATTCAATATTCTGTATTCAGAATTCAGTATTCAATCTTCAGTCTTCAGTATTCTGCTTCACCTTTACGCGCAGGCATTTCTCTTCGCTCCCTGCTGCTTTGCCCTGGCCTTTCTTATCGCCGTCTCCGGGTCGTACTCGATCCTGCCAACCACATCCCAGATGCCGCCGTCGTTGCATTGATGGACATACGCCGCCCCGGACAATGGCAGCGCTTGGTTGAATTTCAGCACCACGTTGTTCTCATCTATTTCGTACAAAACCGCATCGAGGTATTTCTTCTGAAAGGCATAATTCCCCAGCGGGTTGGGCATTTTGCCGATCTTGAACCCCAGGCTTTTTTCGGTCTCGGTTATCTCGGTCGTAAACATGATGTTCCTTTTCAGTATTCCGTATTCAGTATTCCGTATTCTTTGTTAATTGTTCAAACACCCCTCCGCCGAGACCAAAGTGGCCGCCTCCACCACCTCCAGCTCCTGGCCGCTCAGGGCGCCGTGGGCATGGCACAGCGGTATTATGTACCACCGGCCGTCGCCTCCGTCCTTCATCACCCGGACCCCCACCGTGGCCGGGTTGTCGCAGTTGATCTCGGGGCACAGCCGCTGTTTCCGCCCGCTCAGCTTCTCCCAGTGCTTAAGCCAGTTTCCGCAGCCGCAGGCCTTTTCCCCCGGGCCGTTGATGTTGATGATCTTCTTGCTCATGTGCTGTTCACTCCAAGTTGTATGCAATAAGCTGTATGCTCTATGCTTTGTTTCACGGTTTACGTTTCACAATTCACAATTCACGTTTCACAGCTTGTCCGACGTAGCCTTGTATGTCCGCCGAAGTCATGGCGTAGGCAGGGCGTAGTCGGATTCACGTTTCACCGCTCCAGTAAATGTTTTACATTATTGCACATTCCGTGCCAAAACCAGCATGTCCCATTAAAGCCTTGTTTAACAGCTTGTTACCAGAATAATTTGAAAAGCCGGAAAAACAAAAACCCTGACATAAATGTCAGGGTGGTTTTCGTGCCGGCCTTTTCATCAGGCCCTAAACCGTTGGCAATGCTTTTCATATTCAGGTATGACATAAATGTCATACCTGGGTGCAGTATTTACACGGCTCAACCGGGCTTTTCTCCGGTGATCTTAGGTAAACATTGTGTTCGGCGCCGGCTCCGGTTTGAACCCGGCGAAACTGCTTTCGCAAGGACAGGCAGGAATGGTTTCAGGCCGGACCGCAGGCCGCCCCCGTTTCGGCCGTAACCATGGTGGCCGAGTCCACCACCTCCAGCTCCTGGCCGGTCAGGGCGTTATGCTCCCGGCACAGCGGGACCACGAACCACTTGTCCCCGCCGGTGTCCTTCATCACCAGGGCCCCGGCACTGGCCGCAGCCTCGCAGTTAACCTCGGCGCAAATGGAGGCCCGCCGGCCGCTGAGCTTCTGCCAGTGGACCAGCCAGCTGCCGCACCGGCAGGCTTTGCCCTCCAGGCCGTTGATGTTCATTATCTTCCTGCTCATTTACTCCGTGCTCCTTGCTTTAAGCTGTAAGCCGTATGCTATAAGCTTTGTGCAGAATGCTTCCGGTTAACGCTTCACAATTAAGGGTTCACGATCCACGTTTCACCGCTTCTCCGCCCGGCTTATTGAAATATATTATCGCAAGTTCCGTGCCAAGACCGGATGTTTCCTTTAATATACGGCGGCGCAAACTGTTGCCATAACAGCTGAAAAAACAATAACGCAATAATATATTACCCTTGGGTAACAACCGGTTTTTGTTTCCCATGCCCTTAGTCCGGATAACCCATTGGCAATGATATATGTGGCCGGACATTACCCGGATGTCATATTGCAAAGCAGTATCTATGCGGTTTGGCTTGACCCCGGCAGTGGTTGAAAAAAAAAAAAACAGGGACACGGCGGTGCCGTGTCCCTGCAGGTGTTTTAGTTTATTTCCGTGGTATGTGATTTGTGTTTTTGGTGCCCCTTCGACTTTGGCTTCGGCAATTGCTCAGCCCGGCGGCTCAGGGCAGGTTTTTGTGGCTAATTAAAAAATTGAGGCGGGCGATTGTTCCAACTACGCCATCTGCAAAGCTACGTCGGACGCGCCAATCGCCCCTACAGGCTCGTTGCCCGAATGAATCCTATGTGTTTTTTGTGCTTTTTTGTGGCAAATTGCCCCGGTTCATTTGGCCGCCACGTTCATCCCATCGAACAGTATGGCCGGCGTATGGTACTGCCCCTGGGCCTCGGTCTCGGCCGAGATCTCCAGCACCTTGTTCTTTAACAGATCGTAAACGTTGCCCGCGATCATGGCGTCCTTCACCCGGCCCACTATCTTTCCCTGCTCCACCTTGTAACCCAGCCCGATATTGACCGAGAAATCCCCGGCGGCGATGTTGCTCTGCCCGGCGCCCAAAAGATCGTAGACTATCAGGCCCGAGTCCAGGTTCTTGATCATCTGGGCCAGCTTGGTCTGGCCGGGCGAGATCACCAGGTTGCTTACCTGGGGCGAGGGCTGGGTGCCGAAGGAGCGGCTGCCGTGGCCGGTGGACCTTTTGTTCAAAAGCCCCGCGGTCTGCAGGTCGTAGATGAAGCTCTTGAAAACGCCCTGGCGGAAGAGGTCCAGCTTGGCCCCGCACACCCCTTCGTCATCGAACGGCGCCGAGGCCAGGCCGTAAGGCAGCAGCGGATCGTCGGTGATCGTGATCCGGGGATCCAGCATCTTCTCCCCCAGCCGGCCCAACAGCGGGGTGGTCTTCTTCTGCTCGGCCTTGCCGTTGACCCCCATGGCGATGGACATCCATAAAAGACTCATGGCTTCGGGCATGAACAGCACCGGCATCTTTCCGGAGGACAGCTTGGCGGTCTTCTGGGCGTCGTGATACATCCTGGCGATCCTGGCGGTCATCACGGAAGTGGCCAGGTCCAGTTTCCCGCCCCGGCGGTCCTGCCCGATGAAGGTCAGGCTGCCGTTGATCACCGCCACCCCGCTCAGGCCGTAGTGGAATGTGGTCTTGTCGTATCGGCCCCGGAACCCCCGGCTGTTGGCCAGGGTTATTTGGTAGGACTTCTTGTTCAGTCCGATGTCGCATTTTAAGGCCGGGGCTTTTTGGGCCAGTATCCCCAAAGCCTTGTTACCCTCGGCCACGGCCTGGACGGTGGTGAACTTTTCCAGTTTGGGGTCCACGGTCCTGACCCCGGCCGGCCGGCACCCCGCCGGGAGTTTGAAGGCCGCCGGCTGGCCGAAGGCCGCGCCGGCCACCGCATGATCCACCAATTCCGGAAGTTTTTCAAGGTCGGTGGTGGAGGAAAAGCCTATCCGGCCGTTCTTCACCACCCGCAGTCCGGCCCCCTTGATCTCCTTGTGCTGCACCGAATGCAGTTTTCCCGAACGGAAGTCCACCGGACTCTCCTGCCCTTCCACCAAGATGACCTCGGCCGCTTCGGATTTCCTTTTGGCCAGGCCCAGTATCTGATCGATAATTTTATTCATCTTATTTCCCTCCCACCACTACGTCTTTGACCCGGATGTGCGGTCCGCCGTCCGAGACCGGCAGCGGCATCTGCCCGTCCTTGCCGCAGCCGCCCAGGCCGCCGTGCAGCTCCAGGTCGTCGCCGATGGCGTCGATGTTCTTGAGTGTTTCAAAGACGTTGCCGGTCAGGATCACGTCCCGGACCATCGGTCCCAGCTTGCCGTTCTTGATCAGGTAGGCCTTCATGGCCGAAAAGGTGAACATCTCCAGCTCGGTCATCCCGCCCAGGGCCGAGACCACGTACAGCCCGTGCCTGATCTCCCCGATCATCTTCTGGAAACTGCAGTCCCGGGGCTCGATGTAGGTGCAGCCCATCCGGACGATGGGCCCGAACTGGTAGCTGATGGCCCGGGCGCTGCCGGTGGCCTTTTCATTCATCCGGCCCGCGGTCTGGCGGGAGTGGAGCCGGCCCACCAGGATCCCGTTCCGGATCAAATAGTTCTTGTGCGAGGCCACCCCCTCCTCGTCGTAATAGTAGTGACCCCGCTGGCCCTTGATGGTGGCGTCGTCCAGGATGGACAGGGCGCTGGTGCCGAACCTCCGGCCCAGGGTCATCATCTTCTTCAGCTTGGCGTTCTCCGAAATGTGGTCGGCCTCGGACAGGTGGCCGAAGGCCTCGTGGGCGAACACCCCGCACATCTTGGGGTCCATCACCACCGTGTATTTGCCGGAGGAGACCTTCTCGGCCTTCAAAAGGCCCAGGGCGTCCCTGACCGTCTGCTGGGCGTTCTGCTCCAGCTTCAGCACGGTGTGGTAGCCTTCGGTGCCGCCCACCGAGTCGTGGGCCCGCTGGACGTTGGCCCCGTCCTTGGCCACGGCGGAGAAGGCCGCCCCGCAGTATACCCGCTCCTCGGCGATGAAGCTGCCCTCGGTGTTGGCGAAGGTCTGCTTCTTGAAGACGTCCTCGTAGCGCACCCCGGAGCTGATGATGCCTTTTGAGCCGATGATGATGCCATTGTATCCTTTGGCCAGTTCCACTTTCTGGGCCAGGGAGATCTTCCGGGGATCGTCCTTCAGGCTGACCCGGATATCGGCATTGACTTTGGGGACCTTGGCCAGAACGCTCTTGCCTTTGCCCACCAAACGGGCCGCCCGGCAGGCCTCGGCCACCTTGGCCTCCAGCTGGTCCATGGAGTTGAAGGAGACGAAGCCCCAGCCGCCCTTGTACAGGGCCCGGACGTTGCCGCCCTTGGTGGTGTTGGTCCCGGCGCCGTCCAGCTCCCGGCCGGAGTAGACCACGCTGGTGACGGCCTTCTCCTCCAGCCGGATCTCTATGTAGTCGGCCTGCCCTTTGCCCAGGGCCTTTTTGATCATTCCTTCCATGAAGCTCCTTGATTGTATATGCTGATATTTAGTTTTCTTTATTGGACGCTGATTGACGCAGATCGATTTTAAAATTTACACTTTGCATTTTGAATTTTACATTCGTGATTCGTTTTAGTATTCGATCCCCTTCCGGGCCTGCACCCCCTGCCGATAGTAGTGCTTCACCTCTCTGACCTCCGACACCAGGTCGGCCAGCTTGATCACTTTGGGATGGGCGTTGCGCCCGGTGATCACCAGCTCCAGCTCCCTGGGCGCCCAGGCCAGCAGCAGCAGCACCTCGTCCAGCGGGATCAGTTTGAAGTCCAGGGCCACGTTCAGCTCGTCCAATATGACGATGTCGTATTTCCTGGAGCCGATGGTCTTGGCCGCAAAGTCCAGCGCCTCCATTGCCCCCCTGATGTCGGCCGGGGCCGGGTTCTTCTTGTCCACAAAGGTCGGCCGGCCGAACTGTTTGATGGTGAAACCGGGAAGAAGCTTGGCGGACTTCAACTCCCCGTAGTTCACCTTGCCCTTCATGAACTGGATCATCATCAACTTCTTCTTCTGCCCCGAGGCCCGCAGAGCCAGCCCCAGGGAGGCGGTGGTCTTGCCCTTGCCGTTGCCGGTGTATACTTGGATCATAAGATTCCTAAAATTAGTAGGGTCTTTTTAAACCGCTAAGACGCAAAGAGCGCTAAGGGTTTTATAAAATGTATGGTCTTAAAGTGCGTTTGACTTCTTTGTGCCCGCCAAATAAAAGTATGTTGCAAGCAAGAGTTAGAATAATTCCTAAAATAATCTTTGCGTCCTTGGCGTCTTTGCGGTGAAATATCCAAGATCATAGTTTCTTGGCCAGGGCCACGGTCTGTTTCTTCTTCACCGAGCCGGAGCCGTTGGCATCCCGGGCCTCCAGCAGCACGATGTAAACCCCCATAGGGCAGACCCTGTTCCCGCCGTCCCGGCCGTCCCAGACCACGGTTCCCGAGGCGCCGAAGGATTGCTGTTCCGCCAGGGTTTTAACCGGCCGCCCCAGCCGGTCGAAGATCCTGATGTTGACCTCCGATCTGGTCCAGGAGAATTCAAAGCCTATCAGGGTCCGGTCCTCGGACCCGTCTCCGTCCGGCGAGAAGGGGTTGGGCGAGACGCTTAAGCTGGCCGAGGATCCCAGCTTCTCGATGTATATGCTGTTTTGGGCGCCGGGGGTGGATTTATAGGGGGCCACGCAGCCTCCCCAGCTGGCCGCGTCCTGGTTCAGCAGTAAGGGGTTTACCTTTTCCAAAGATATCCCGCCGCCGCCGCCCCAGGCTGCCCGGTACTGCACCCGGTCCGCTATCGCGCCCCGGGCGTCGCGCAGGCAGACGATGTCGGAGTCGTTGTTCAGGCCCGGCCAGCCGCTTATTTTGATTTTGGGACAGGAGCCCCAAAGGCCGGAGGTGTCCGAGGCCAGCAGCAGATAGGCGCCCGGCGCCACCGTCTGTGAGGCGGCGGCAATGCTTTTGGGCGAAAGCGCCGCGTCCTCGATGGTCCAGTTCCGGACGTCTACCGGACTGCCGGAACGGTTGTACAGCTCCACCCACTCCGGCATGCCGCTAAATGGGCCGTACATGATCTCATTGACCGCCAGCGGGCTGCCGGCCAGGTAAGTTAAGACCTGGTGATTGTTGGACAGCACGATTTCACTGTCGCACTCCACCGAGGCCGTCAACTGATATGCGCCTTCGGCCAGGGCGCTGTGGCTGAAACTGCAGAGGCGTTCACCGTTGAGCGAGTCCCAATGTTCCTGATGCAGGACCGTTTCCCCGGCCTGGCAGATCGAATCGCCGTTGGTGTCCCGGTAAAATATGAGCGAAACGTTAAGGGCGGCCCGGGCGCCCTGATTCTTCACCAAGGCTGAGACCGTGAAGGGGCTCCCGGCCGGGATCTCCAGGGGCGCGGTATAGGGAACGGACAGGGCGGCGTCAAAGGCCTGGGGAATGTTGGTATAACCCGGAGTGGGTTTGGAAAATTCCTTCCAGTCGGCAACCCGGTTGCTGTCGGCCCCGTCGGCGGCCAGGCCCAGGGACCAGGTGCAGGTTACGGTGTCCAAGAAAGCTCCCCGGGTCCAGATTCCGGCATTAGACGCAGCGGCTTCGTAGGTCAAACTGTCATCGCCGTATTGCACGAAATCCACTATATTGTCGCGGGTAGAGTCGGTGAAAATAGCCAGCGAACCCCTGGTGTTCGGCATGTTGCTGGTGGGCGCTGTGCCTTCGTATAGATCTGCGGCTGTATTGGCCCCGGACAGGTCAAGATGCAATACGGCAAATGATCCTGCCGCCAGTACGAAACCCTGGGGGACTATGTAATGGGGAGAACGCCCGGCGTAAATGTCGTAACCCGAGAGGTCCATGGCCGCTGGGTCGGGATTGTATAGTTCTATCCACTCCTTGCCGGTGTCGCCGGAAGGGTCAAGATAATAGGCGAACTCGTTGATCACCACTCCGGCCCGGGCCGTGGTAAAAATAAAAAAAACGGCGGCCAAAAGCCACCAGCCGTTTTTCATATATGAGTCTGTCAATTTATTCCCCATGCCTTTTCCTGCCGACAATTTAATTTCAGCCCCTGTATTTCGTGTGTTTTAGTGGGTGGGCTCCTACTCCGACATCAGCAAACTGACCGTGACCTTGGTCCCCTTGCCCGCCGCGCTTTCCACCGAGATGTTCCCCCCGTGTGTCTCCAGGATCTCCTTGGTCAGGGAAAGCCCGATCCCGGTTCCCTGGATGGTGTGCACCTTCTGGTCGGTGCGGTAGAATTTTTCGAAGATGTGGGGCATCACCTCGGGTGCGATCCCCGAACCGGTGTCGCTGATGTGGACCTGCATCTTCCACATCCCGTCCTCCAGCCGCCAGCCGCCGGTCTCCACTGTGACGCTGCCGCCCTGGATGTTGAACTTGACCGCGTTGTCCAGGATGTTGCTGAAGGCAAAGCGCAGGGCGTTGAAATCCCCCCGGGACGGGGCCAGCGTAGCCGGGAGTTTTTTCTGGATCTTTACTGATTTTTTGGCGGCCTTGGGCTCCAGGTCGTGGATCACCGTGTTCAGCAGGGAAATGATGTCCACCTTCTCCTGCCGCAGGCCCAGCATTCCGGAGCTGGCCTGCCTGAAATTGATGATGGAATCCAGCAGTCCGGCCAGCCGGTCGCCTTCGTCCACTATCACCTTCATCAGGTCGGCCTGCTCGTGGCCTGCGGATTTGGCGTCTTCGTAAAGGATCTCGGCGTAGCCCTTGATCACCGTCAGCGGAGTCCGCAGTTCGTGGGAGATGTTGGTGATGAACTCCTCCCGCAGCTTGTTGTAGTCCATGGCCTGGTTCTTGGGCTGGAACATCCAGCCGGTCTGCCGGCCGCCCGGCAGGTTCCAGATCCGGGAATTGACCTCCAGCTCGGTCCCGTCCCTTAAGGTTATTTTATCCTGTTCCATTTCGGCCAGATCCCTGTCCTTGACGGCTTGGGCCCGGTGGTTGTTCCCGGGAAGATTCTGGGGCGCGGCCAGGGCCTGCTCCCAGCTCCGGCCCACCACCTCGGCGGACCGGTATCCGCTGATCCGTTCGGCTTCGGAATTCATGGAGAGCACCCTGCCATCGGGCCGGCTGATAAGCAGCATCCCGGCCGGCAGGCTTTCCCAGGCGGTCTGGATCTCCTGCAGCCGGCGCTCCAGTTCCCGGCGCGACTCCTCCACCCTTTCCCTTTGGCGGGCCAGTTCCTGGGTCTGATTTTTCTGGCGTTCGCCTTCGTCCTTCAGCCGGGCCAGCTCTTCCAAATCCTGTTCGGCTTGTTTCTGCTTCCGGGACAGGCTGAAATAGAGCCAGGCTCCCCAGCCGAAGAGCAGCAGCATCCCTCCGGCCCCGGCGATCTTGAGCACCAGGGTCTGGGAGGCCAGGAATATCCCGGCCAAAAACGGTATGGCCAACAGCCAGAGCCAGGAGAGCATCTAGGTATTCTCCCCCACCATGTTGCGCACCAGTTCCAGCAGCCGGTTGGGCGAAAACGGTTTGGTAATGTAGTCGCTGGCCCCCACGCTCAATCCCTGCTCCCGGTCCCGCTCCTGGCCCTTGGCGGTCAGGATGACCACCGGAATGCTGGACAGCTGTGGGTCTGCCTTGATCTTCTGGCAGACCTCGTAACCGGTCAGCCCCGGCATCATCACATCCAAAAGCACCAGGTCCGGCCTCTCCTGCTTGATCTTCTCCAGCCCGGTCAGCCCGTCATTGGCCGAGAACACGGTGTACCCTTCCTGCTCCAGCTTGAATTTGATGACCCTGGCAATGTAGGGCTCGTCGTCGATCACCATGATTTTTTTGGGCATATTGATGATACCTCTTTAAAAAGGTTTGTTTATTCGATGATTATCCGCGGCCGGCCTACTTGGGAAGGGTAAAGATGAATTTGCTGCCTTTGCCAGGCTGGCTTTCCACCCAGATGGTACCGCCGTGGGCGTCCACCAGCTTGCGGCAGAGGGGCAGGCCCAGGCCGGTCCCGGTCTTGCGGCCCAGTTTCCGTTTTTCCACCTGATAGTACTTCTGGAACACCTTTTCCAGCTCCTCGGGGGCGATACCCTCGCCGGTGTCCTGGACGGAGATCTGGAAGTGCTGCTTTTTGTCGGCGGCCGCTACGATGATCCGGCCCTCCTTGGGTGTGAACTTAAGGGCGTTGGACAGCAGGTTGGATATCACCCGGGTCAGCTTGCCCTCGTCCGCCGTAATGGTCAGGCTCAAGGGCGTCTCCTGGAACAGTTCTATCCGCCTCTCCTTGGCCAGGGGCGAGAAGTCAGAGACCAGTTTGGAGATCAGGTGGGTGACGTCGAACTGGGTCTTCTCCAGCTTCAATTCCACCGCCTCGTACTTGTATCCGTCCAGCAGGTCGTTCAGCATCTCCAGCATCCGGCGGCTGTCGTTCATGGCGCTGCCCAGGAACTGGCGCTGGTTGTCGTTAAGATCGCCCAGGCTGCCGTCCAGGGAAAGCTCCAGGGTGGCGATGATGGCCGAGAGCGGGTTGCGCATGTCATGGGAAAGCATCCCCACGAACTCCTGCCGGGTCTCGGCGATCTGGTGCTCCACCGTCACGTCCTGGTGCAGCAGCACCAGTCCGTTGCCCGGCCCTTCGTTGTCGTCCACCGGAAAGGAGACTATCTTCAAAAACGAGCCGTTGTTGAGCTCCAGTTCCACTGATTCCTGCCGGAGGGCGGCGTTGCCGGCGCATTGCTGGAGGAAGTCCAGCAGGGGCTTCTGATCCCGAAGCTGTTGTCCTAGCAGGGGCAGGATGGCCTTGTGGAATTCCATTCCCGGTTTGACCCGGAGCCCCAGGCCCCACAGCTTCTCGTAGCTTTCGTTGCTGATGATCACCCGGAAATCGCTGTCCACCATCAGCAGCCCCTCGGGCATGGAATTGATGATGGAGCCCAGCCGGCTGCCCTCCCGGCGGATCTCTTCGTAGAGCATGGCGCTTCGCAGGGCAAAGGTGATCAGCGGGGTGATCTCCTCCATCAGGGCCTGGTCCATGGGACCGAAGTATCCCGGCTGGCGGCTCAGGGCCATCAAGGCCCCGATGGTCTTGTCCTTGATCTTCAGGGGATGCCACAGGCCCGACTTGAAAGGGGGCTGGGGCTGGATGAACCGGGAATCCCGGGCCAGGTCTCCGATGACCTCGGGCTGTCCCCGGGCCACCACCTGGGCTGTGACGTCCTTCATCTCCATCAGCCGGATGTGCTCCAGCTTGACCCCGGAGCTTTTGATCAGGGCCAAAAATCCCTGGCCGTCATTGGGGGCGATCATGGATTTTCCGGCCCACTGTCCCGAGATCTCATCGAAGAAGTACAGGCTGACCTCCTCGGCCTTGAGCTCCTTGGCGATGGTCCGGATCATCAGGCTTAAAAGGCTTCCCAGCTGAAGCACCGATCCGGCGGCGAACCCGATCTCGTACAGCTTGTTCCGCAGCTGATTCTCGCTCTCGAATTTCTGGGCCAGCCGGGCCTCGTCCAGGATCTTGACGAAGATCTCGGACAGCTCGGAAAGCAGCGCCAGGTGTCCGCTGCCGAAGGCCTGGCTTGATTTGTGGAGCAGCAGGAATCCCAGGGGCTGCTGGGCCCGCAGCAGGGGCACTATCAGAAACGAGCCGGATCCGGACCCGGTGATCTTAAGCAGTTTGGCTCCCAGCGACTGCTCCAGGTTTTCGGGACTGCCTGAAGCCGCCATCGGCCGCCCTTCTTTGAAGCAGGCTTCCAGCATCGGGCTCTGGGGCAGGAATTCCTCCCGCAGAACATCTTCCTCCATCCCCTGCCCGGCCAGGATCCGGTGGCTGCCGCTGCGCTCCAGCACCGCCAGCATTCCCTTCTCGAACCCCAGGCTTTTTTTCAGGGTCTTAAGCAGGAACTCGGCCACCGCCCTTTCATCCTGGGTGGCTACCAGCAGGTCCCTCAGTTTTTTAAACTGGCCCGCCACCTCATCGGCCTGGTCGGCAAAGGCCAGCAGGGCGCCGAGAAAAACGTCCTGGTGGTACAGCGGCACCAGCCCCAGGTTCCACAACCGGTCCTTGAAGGTGATTTTTTTATCGGCCGGCTGACAGATCCTTTGGCCGCATGGCAGCAGGACACTTTTAATCCAGGCCAGGTCCTCGGGAAGTAGCTCCAGGTCCTCCCAGGCCAGGCCCCGGCCCAGGGCCAGACCCTTGGCCCTCTGGTTGTGCATCATGATCCGGCATTCCCGGTCAGTCAGCACCGCCGGCTGGGGCAGCCATTCCAAAAACCCTGGGATCATCATGGCCGAAAGCTGTCCGGTCTCTTCCGGTGAAGGGACCCGGCCGGTCTCCGCAGGCGCTGCGGCGGCTGGGTTGTTTATGTCGTTGTTGTGGATCATTCTTTATGGTTGGACGCCGCTTTCGGAGATGCTCTGGAGAAACAGCTCGACCGCCATGGGGTCGAACTGGTTGCCGGCGTTGTCCCTGAGCTCGGCCAGGGCCTGCCGGGGATCAAAGGTGGGACGGTAGGTGCGCTGGGTGGTCATGGCGTCGTAGGCATCGGCCACGGCAATGATCCTGGCGAACAGCGATATATCCTGGCCCTTGACCCCGTCAGGGTAGCCGCTGCCATCGTAGCGTTCGTGGTGCTGGCCGATGGCCGGCAGTATCCTTTTCAACTGGGCCACATGGGTCAGGATCGAAACGCCGATCTCTGGATGCTGTTTCACCAGCTGCCACTGTTCCTCGGTCAGGGTATGTTTGACGTTGTTCAGGATGGAATCCGGCAGTCCGATCTTGCCCAGGTCGTGCAGCAACGCAGCCAGCTCAAGCATCTTCTGGTCCTGGCTGCTCATCCCCATCTTCCTGGCCATCAGGGCGGAATAGCGGCGGACCCGCTCGGAGTGGCCGCGGGTCCTGGGGTCCTTGGCGTCAATGGCCTCCACCATGCTCTCGATGGTGGAGAAGAACAGGACCTCCAGCCCCTCGTAAAGCCGGCCGCTTTCCAGCAGCAGGGCGGCGTAGGAGGTCAGCGTCACCAGCATCTTGACGTCCCCGGAGCGGTAAAACCCGTCGGTCTTCGGCCCCAGGGCCAGGGCCCCGATGGGCGCATTGTCGCTGACTGCCAGGGGCAGGACGATGTGCCTCTTCTCGTCCACCTCCGGCTTGTTCCGCTCCGCCACCCGGCGGGCCAGGGCGCTGATGGCCTCTCTGTCCATTTCCTTTTCCGCCCGGTTGATGTACCGGCAGCCGCCCTCCAGCAGCATCAGGCAGCCGCAGCTGGCCGAGACCGCTGTAGCCGCGGTGTCCAGAATGGCAGCCACCCGGGAGGGATTGTCTCCGGTCATACCCAGTTTTTCGCTCATCTCGAAAAGAGTGGCCAGCTGCTCGTAGCGTTCGGTTATCTCCTGGGTCAGGGAGAATGATTCCCGCTCCTTGGCGCCGATCTCCGCCGCCAGTTTCCTGGCGGCCTCCAGGAACAAGCCCAGCCTTTCCTTGGGGCCGTTGACCAGAAGCACCCTCCGGAATTCCGGAAGCGGCAAAACCTCACCCGGGCCGATATCCCCCGGTGATCGATCCCCGTCCCAAGGATAGAACTCCGCTTGGCAGCCAAGGCTCTCGGCGGTGATTTTGAGTATGGCCTCCAGATGTTCCGGAGGCAGAACATTTATGCCGTTTTGAGGGCTCATCAGCCTTTAACTATACCAAATATTTGTTAAAAGTCAATGATTTTTTATGAGGTTAGCCCACTTTTTTACCGAACCGCATCCGGCCTACCTTAAGTTGGGAAAAATGGGCGTTAAGCATGGGATTGGCCGGGGAAAACGGATTCTGAGGTTCATTTTTCATGGGCCTTTTCCCCCTCGGGCATTCCACAGACTTACCGCTGGCCGGCCGAAGTGATAACTGATCCTGTCCGGATTTGCCGGACCGCGTAAACTCCCTGATTCCATGGTTCAGGGCGCACCGGGCGCAGGAAAACCTTGCCAGACGGGGTTTCCGCTCCGGTCAGAAAGCTGAGCGGTCCACCCGGGCCAGGACAGCCGCCGGTTCATTTATTTTTTGATTATTATCCTTGACTTTAAAAGCCCGCTTTTGTTAAACTAGTAGTTTATAACTTTTAAAGCTCATGGCCAAAATAGACGAACTTTTAAGAACGCTGGTCAGCCAGCAGGGATCGGACCTGCACATCAAGTGCGGCGAGCCGCCCATTTACCGGATCCACGGCCAGCTGGTGCGCACCAGCCTGCCGGTGATGACGGCCGACGACACCAAGGTCCTGCTGTACGAGATATTGAACGAGGAGCGGCGCCAGAAGTACGAGCAGACCCACCAGATGGACCTGTCGTATTCCATTCCCGGCGTCTCCCGCTTCCGGGTCAACGTCTTCAAGCAGAAGAACGCGGTGGGGGCGGTATTGCGGGTCATCCCCCTTCTGATCAAGACCATTGACGAGCTGGCCCTGCCCCAGATCATGAAGAAGGTCTCGCTGCTGCCCCGGGGACTGGTGCTGGTCACCGGACCCACCGGCTCCGGCAAATCCACCAGCCTGGCGGCCATGATCGACTTCATCAACGAGAACCGCTCCTGCCACATCATCACCATCGAAGACCCGATAGAATTCCTGCACCGCGACAAAAAGGCCTGCGTCAACCAGAGGGAGGTGGGCATAGACACCCACAGTTTCGCCGGGGCCCTTAAGCATGTGATGCGCCAGAACCCGGACATCATCCTGGTGGGCGAGATGCGCGACCTGGAGACCATCAGCCTGGCCATTACCGCAGCCGAGACCGGCCATCTGGTGATGGCCACCCTTCACACCGCCGACGCCGCCCAGACCGTGGACCGGATCATCGACGTCTTCCCCCCGGCCCAGCAGCAGCAGGTGCGGCTCCAGCTCTCCACTACCCTCCAGGCCATCTTTTCCCAGACCCTGCTGCCCCGCACCGACGGCAAGGGCCGGATGGTGGCCTACGAAGTGCTGACCTGCACCCCGGCCCTCCGGGCTATCATCCGGGAGGGCAAGACCCATCAGATATACAGCGCCATCCAGAGTGGCGGCAAGTTCGGGATGGTCACCCTGGATTCCTGTCTAAAGGAATATTTCCTGAAGGGGCTGGTGACCCTGGAGGATGCCATGGCCAAGTCTTCCAACCCCGCTGAATTCGAACGGGTGATCATGAAGGTTTGATCTCCCCGGGAATAACAGCGTGCTATTTTGATTGCGGTACGGTTGGAAATGCAGTTTCTTGATCCACTGCATCACCAAATTATCACCACCCTATCACTGCCGGATTCACAATTGACGGAATGTTCACACATGCTATTTGAAGTAAAATGGAAATAATCCAGCTATTGCAGCACATGGCCCAGCAGGGGGCCTCGGACCTCCACCTCAAGGTAGGCAGCACCCCGTTGCTGCGGATCAACGGAGACCTGTTGCCCAGCCAGCTGCCGGCCCTGACCCCTGAGGACGTCAAGCGTTTCGTGGGTGCGGTACTGACCCCGGCCCAATGGCAGAAGTTTACCCAGGATCTGGAGCTGGATTTTGCTTATACCCAGACCGGCACCGGGCGCTTCCGGGTCAACCTCTTCCTCCAGCGCAGCTCCCTGGGCATGGTCTTCCGGCTGGTCCCCGAGAAGATCCCCTCGCTGGATGAACTGGGCTTTCCCGCCATCATGAAAGAGGCCTCGATGCGGCCCCGGGGCTTGGTGCTGGTCACCGGCCCGGCCGGCTGCGGCAAGTCCACCACCCAGGCCTCGATGATAGACCACCGCAATGCCAACGAGCCCTGTCACATCATGACGGTGGAAGACCCGGTGGAGTTTGTGCACACCGATAAAAAGGCCATCGTCAACCAGCGGGAGCTGGGCCGGGACACCCTGACCTTTGCCGACGCCCTGAAGTATGTGCTGCGCCAGGACCCGGACTGTATCCTGATCGGCGAGATGCGCGACCTGGAGACCATCCAGCTGGCCATCACCGCGGCCGAGACCGGACACCTGGTGCTGGCCACCCTCCACACCACCGATGCCGTCCAGACCATCGACCGGATCATCGACGTTTTCCCGCTGTTCCAGCAGGAGCAGATCCGGATGCAGGTGGCGGTAAACTTCGTGGCAGTGATCTCCCAGATCCTGGTGAAGCGGGCCGACGGCAAGGGCCGGGTGGCGGCCCACGAGATAATGACCGGCACCGGGGCGGTGCGCAACCTGATCCGGGAGGGCAAGACCTACCAGCTGCAGAGCCTGATCCAGACCAGCGTCAAACAAGGCATGTGCACCCTGAACATGTCGCTGGCCTCGCTGTTCAAGCGGAAGATCATAACTTTGGACGAGGCTATGGGCAAATCCCCCGATCCCGACAACCTTCAGATAGTATTGCGGACCCAAGGGGGATGATCCCCGGCCTTGATGCCTGATAAATGAAAAACGGCGCCCCGGTTTTTCCGGGGCGCCGTTTTTTCAATCATTCTTTTCAGACCTTCAGATCCGCCTTCAATCTTTCCCGCTCGGCCTTAAGCTTGAGCAGATCTTCCATCATCTGCTCCTCCATCTGGTTCAGTTTCTCCATTTTTTTCTTGATGGTCTCGGCGTCAGGTTCGGAGATGATTTCCCCATCATTGGGCTCAACCGGAAGCGCCGGTTCATTTGCCTCTTCCTCCTGAACGGCCGGTTCCGTAGTATGATCATCCAGGGGAACGTCCAGCTCCTGGAGCAGTTTCAGGGCTTCGCTCTCCAGGTCTCTGGCGTTAGGCTCGGAGGCCTGGTTCTCCGCTTCTTGAATCGTAACGGTCTGGCGCGGGGGGGATTGATCCGGGACTGACTGCTCCAGCCCGGCCACCATTGATTCGATGGAATCCAGCTCCTTTAAAAGATCCAGGTGCGGTTCGTCCTGAGTCTCCGTTTCCGCATGCGATCCCAAAGCCGGGGCCTTCTGTTCCCCGGGGACCAGATCTTCCTGGATCGTGACGATCTTGAGTTCGGACCCTGCGTCCTGATTCTCGGGCAAAGGCTCCGGTTCCCCGGATGGCTGCCGGACATTCAAATCGTCCCGGACCGTGACGATCTCCAGTTCCGTAACCTGACCCTCCGGCGAAGAGTCCTGTTCCCCGGACGGCATCTGGGCCTTCAGTTCGTCCCGGATCGTGACGATCTCCAGCGGGACCGCTTCCGTTTCCGGCGGCGCCTGGTTCCTGCCGTTATGATAGTCCTCCACTTTTCCCATGCTGGATTCCAGGGAATCCAGTTCGCTTAATAGATCGTCCACCCCGGACAGACTGGAGTATTCCTCGGCTAGGGCCGGAGTCTGCTCCGGAGCAGCTTCGGAGGCGGGCAGGCCTTGCCTGCCGGCCTGTTCCTCCGGGACCGGCGCTCCGCCCTGCGGCAGGGCGATCACCCCGGGCTGGGCCATTGTCTCTTCTATGGAATCCAGTTCCTTCAGCAGGCTGCCGGCATCGCCCCGCCACGACACGGAGATGGCGGCCGACTCCCCGGCCGTATGCTTGGCCTGGCGCACCTGCTGGGCCTCCTGGGCCTTGACGAAAGACTGCTGGGCGGCCTCGCTTAGGTTATGGCGCTGGTACAGAAATCCCAGGTTGAAATAAAACACCGGATTGTCGGGGTCCAGTTCGATGGCCTTCTTGCAGTACAGCTCGGCCTCGGGAAGCCTTCCCGGGAACATCCCGATGGACAGGCCCCATTGGCTGAAAAAATGGCCCTGGTGGGGATCCAAGCGGGCGGCCCGGGCGAAATACTGCACGGCCTCCTGATAGTTCTGGTTATCAAAAGCCTTGACCCCGTCCAGGTAAGCCTGCTCGGCCTTGGTGGGCTCAACGGGATCTTTGACCGTGAACTGCCCCGATAACATATCCAGTTTGCCGTCGTACTCCCGCCGTTTGGCGGGGCTGGTCAGCGTCTTGTGGGCCTGGCTTAACAGCGACAGGTCGGCCTCCCGGCCCATTTCCTGGTATGATTGCTGCAGCTGGCGGCGGTAGGCCTGGGATATCTCCGGAGCCTCGGCTCTGCGGCTCACTCCCAGAATTTCGTAGTAATTCGTCATTGGACTGCAGCCTCATGTTTTTGTAATTTTTCCAGCCTGGCCCGGCTGCCCTCCAGCAGCTGCATCACCGCCGTCAGGTCCTTCTGCTTGTCGCCAATCTCCTGGGAAAGCCTGTCCTTCTCCCCGGTCCACTGGTCGCAGATGTCGGACATCTCCTGGATGTCGCCCCGCATCTCCTCCACTTTCTGTTCCAGTTCGGCAGCTTCGCGCCGTTTCTCTTCGATGGTCTGTTCCAGCTCGCTTTCCTCTATCCGTTTTTCGGCTATGAACTGCACCAGGTTCTGCACCTCGGCCTTGGATTGTTTGAGCCACTGGGCCAAGTTGGCTTCGCCTTTCTTGAGCTCGGTCATCCGGGTGTTAAGCTCGGTCTCCTGCTGCTGGATGCTGACCAGCCGCTTGTCCAGTTCTATGCCTTCTTCGATCCTAGCGGTCAGATGGTGGCTGACCTCCTCCAGCTTGGACTGCTTGTTCCTGAGCAGTCCCTCGAATTCCACCAGCTGCTTGCGACCCTGCTCCACCACTGTCTCCAGCTCGGTCCTCTCCTGCCGCATCTTTTTGACCTGGCTGGTCAGGTCGGACTCCTCGCCCCGGAACATCTCCAGCCAACGGGTATGGTCGGCGGCCTCGGCCTCCACCTTTTTTAGGTCCTTGCGCTTGTTCTCCAGCTCCTTTTCTATCTCTTTTTTCTTGTGTTCGAACTCAGCCAGGGCCTGGCCCGAAGCGGCCACCGTGACTGTCTTGGGAGCCGATAACGCCAGCAGTAAGATTATGATCAGCAGGAACGCCGCCTGCCCGGCCAGCAGCGGAAAGGGAATGGACGGCTTGACGGAAACAGCCGCCTGAGCCTGGCCCTTGGTCAAAAGGTAAAGGCTTCCTATCTTGTCCTTGCCCAGCAATACGGGAACGGCGGTCCAGTAGGATCTTTCCTTGGGTCCGGCCGGCGCCGGCTGCAGCAGCAGATTTTCTTCCGCCAGTGTTTTGATCCCGGCCGGCAGCGACAGGGGCTGGCCCACCAAGTCCTCCTCGGAAGCGGCCACCATCAAGCCCTTGCTGTTGGCCACCCTGATCTGCGCCACCTCGGGATAATCAGATTTAGCCTGGGCCATCAGTTCGGACAGCGAAAGATCGTCGGCGTTGGCCACCGGGTCGGAAAGGCTGCGGGCCAGGCTCTTGGCAATAAGCTCGGAACGGGTCTTAAGCTCATCCGGAGCGGCGCTGCCTGCTGGTTTTTGATCTTGCCGCAGGGCAAACACCGTAAGACCCAAAGCCGCCAGGGCCATTACCACGCTTATTATTATGGAAACGGTTCTTTTCATTAAACCTATTATAGGGTAATACCTTATATATCAGGTTAATATTAATAAAAATTGATTTTAAAGTCAAGTAAAATAATTATATTTTTTTTGTTTGACTCGAAAATTTGACAACCGAAAACAGCCGGTCCCTTTTAGGGCCGGCTGTTTTACTGTCAGAATTGCTTATTTGATCCTCCTGGCACATTGCTGGGCGGCGCTGATGGCCCCTGGGATCCCCCCGATCTGCATGGCCCAGCAGGAACCGATCAGCAGGTTTTTCACCGGCGTTTCCACAAATGTTCCCAGGATGCTTTTGTGGAATTTGTTCTTGGGATTCCAGCTCCAGGAGGAAGTGGCCCCGTCGGTATTGCCGGTGTAGCGCTGGTAGGTCAGAGGGGTGGCCGCTCCTTTGAATTCGATCAGCTTTTCCAGGTCCGGAATCAGTTTCCGGGCCTTGCTGATCAGGGTCTGGGCCACCTGATCTTTAAATCCCAGGTATTTCTCCCGGTCGCCGCCGCCCCAGTTTTCCATCCAACGATGGGGACAGCCCATCTGCAGCATCAGGCAGGATTTCCCGGCCGGGGCCAGTTCGGGGTTTATCAGCGACGGGGAGTAAAGGCTGACCGATGATTTCTTGAAGAAATCCGGATCATTGGGATTGCGGACGTCGGCCCCGGGCTGCTCGTCAAACAGCGAGACGTGGGGGATCTTCATATATTCCACCAGCTTCTGGTTATCTATGGACAGGCCCAGGTAGACGGTGAATATCCCTTCGGAGACCTGGGTGTTCTTAATCTTCTCCAACTGGCGGACGGGGATCAGTGATTGGTCATCCAGCAATTTCAGGAAAGTGTTCTTGTAATCGCAGGCCGAGATCACATGGTCGGCCCGATGGCTGGTTCCTTGCGATATCACTCCTACCGCCCGGTCCTTTTCGGTGATTATCTTTTCCACCGGAGTTCCCAGTTTCAACTCGCCCCCCAGCCTGGTGAAACTTTGGGCCAGGGCGTCGGCCCAGGACTGCATGCCGCCCTTGATCGTCCAGTAATCGGAAAAGATGCTGATGATGGCCCCGCCCAGGATCAGGGCGCTCATGTCGGGATAGCCGAAATTCTTGAACAGCCGGAAAAGTTCTCCGTCGCGTTCAAAATATTTTGCGGTGAAATCGCCCAGATTGGTCCGGCCGTATTTAAGCAGCACCTCCGCCCCGGCCGCCGCCGCCCGGAGATAAGCGGTCCAGGGAGGGTCGGGAAGCATGAAAGGCTCGATGGTCCGGGTCAGCTTGTCCACTTCGGAAAAATACCGTCTCAGGTTCTGCTGCTGCTCGGGATAAGCGGCCAGAATGGCCTGCTTAAAACCGGCGAAGGTCTCGGAAGTGGTGATGTCGAAACGGTCGGACACGAAACGGGTTTGCTGGGGAACGATCTCGATCTTGTCCAGCACCCCCAATTGTTTCATCGCCTTCTGCACCGTGGTAAGCGATTCAAAGGAGAGGGTGCCGCTTTCAAAATAAAAACCCTGGCGCCGGAAACCCGCCACATAACCTCCCGGAGCAGTGTGGGATTCAAAGATCGTGGTCTGGTGGCCCTTCCGGGCCAGCAGATTGCCGGCGGTCAGCCCGCCCAGGCCCGCTCCGATGATTATTACTTTGCTCATTTGTATCTCCTATGTATTATTGTTTTTCCTTCATGGACAGGGCGATCCGCTTGCGCTCCAGGTCTATCTCCAGCACCCTGACTGTCACCCGCTGGCCCACCTTGACCACTTCCTTGGGGTCCTTCACGTATTTGTTAGCCAGCTGCGAAATGTGCACCAGCCCGTCCTGGTGTACCCCGATGTCCACGAAAGCCCCGAAATTGGCCACGTTGGTCACCACCCCCTCCAGCACCATTTCGGGTTTCAGATGCTTGATCTCGGTGACCCCGTCCTTGAAATTGGCCGGTTCGAACTTGTCTCTTGGATCGCGCCCCGGTTTTTTCAGTTCGGACAGGATGTCGCTCAGGGTGGGCAGACCGACCTCCGGAGTGACATATCTTTTCAGATCGATCTGTCCGGCCAGCAAAGCATTGCCCACTAGCAGGCCGGTCTTGGTCTTCAGGTCCTTGGCCATCTGCTTGACGATGGGGTAACTTTCGGGATGGACGGCCGAGTTGTCCAACGGGTCGGCCCCGTCCCGGATCCTCAAAAATCCCGCCGCCTGCTCAAAGGCTTTGGGCCCCAGCCGGGTTACTTTGAGCAGTTCCTTCCGATTCTTAAAAGCGCCCTGCTCGTCCCGGTATTTGACGATGTTCTTGGCCATGGCCTCGCTTAGGCCGGAAACGTAGGACAGCAGCGAATAGGAGGCGGTGTTCAGGTCCACTCCCACGAAGTTGACGCAGGACTCCACCGTCTCGTGCAGCGACTGCTTGAGCTTGGGCTGGTTGACGTCGTGCTGGTACTGGCCCACTCCGATGGATTTGGGGTCGATCTTCACCAGCTCGGCCAGCGGGTCCTGCAGCCTCCGGGCAATGGAGACGGCGCCGCGGACCGAGACGTCCAGGTCGGGGAACTCCTCCCGGGCCAGGTCCGAGGCCGAGTAAACGGAAGCCCCCGATTCGCTGACCACCACCGGCTGCAGCTTGATCCCCTTGTGCTCCGCGATCACCTCCCTAACGAACTGGTCGGTCTCCCGGGAGGCGGTGCCGTTGCCGATGGAGGCCAGTTCCATCTTGTATTTTTTGGCCAGGGCCGCCAGGGTCTTGGCCGCTTCCTGTTTCTGGGAGGCCGAACTGTGGGGAAAGATGGTGGAGTATTCCATGAATTTCCCGGTCTCATCCACCACCGCGACCTTACAGCCGGTGCGCAGCCCCGGATCTATGCCCATGATGGCCTTGGAGCCGGCCGGCGGGGCCAGCAGAAGATTTCTGAGATTCTCGGCGAACACCCGGATGGCCTCGGCGTCGGATTTTTCCTTGATCTCCGACCGCAGTTCCACCTCGATGGAGGTGTTAAGGTAGATCCGGTAGGCGAAGCCTATCACCTCGCTTAAATACTGGAACTGGGCGAAGGATCTGTCCTTGATGAATTTGTTGAGCAGGTACTGGTTTATCTCTTCCACCGGGGGATCCACCTTGGCCGTCAGCACTTCCTCGTTCTCCCCCCGCATGATGGCCAGATAGCGGTGGGACGGGATCAGCTTCAAGGGCTCCTTGAATTCGTAATACTGGTTGAACTTGGTCTTCTGTTCCTTGAACTCGTCCTTGACCTGGGAGACCAGGATCCCCTTGGCCATGGTAATCTCCCGGAGATATTTGCGGACCTCGGCATCGTCGGAGATCAGCTCGGCTATGATGTACCGGGCGCCGTCCAGGGCGTCCTTAGCGCTGTTGATCCCCAGTTCCGGGTTGAGATATTTTTCGGCCTCAGCCTGCGGATCAAAACTTCCCTCCTGCAGCCAAAGCGACAGGGCCAAAGGCTCCAAACCCTTTTCCTTGGCCGCCATGCCCTTGGTCTTCCGCTTCTGCTTGTAGGGCAGGTAAAGGTCCTCCAGCTCCTGCTTCACCAGGCAGGCCTCTATCTTGGCCTTCAGCTCGTCGGTCAGCTTGCCCTGCTCCTCGATGCTCTTCAGAATGGCTGCCTTGCGCTCGTCCAGTTCCTTGATGTAATCGAACCGGTCGCGGATGTCCCGGATCTGGACCTCGTCCAGCAGGCCGGTCTTCTCCTTGCGGTACCGGGCGATGAAGGGAATGGTGGCCCCTTCGCCGAAAAGTTCCAAAGTGTTGCTGACCTGGAACGGCTGCAGTCCCAGTTCCTTGGTGATGACCTGGGTTATTTGAAGTTCGCTAAGCATGTTTTCCTTCGAGATAGGTTTATTTATAAGGAGGCCATGAATACAGGAATATTTTCCGGTTCCAAGCTTTCCTTGATATCGGAGAAAGTTCCGGGCTTCGGTATTATAATAAAAGGCCGGACCAATGTCCAGCCTTTTAAAAAGATTGCCGCCGGTGGTGGTTTTTTTAGATCCCCGCCTATCCCTTGGCTTTGCGCTGAGCCTCCAGTTTTTGCCTGGTCCTTTCCATGTTCCTTTTGGCGTTGGCGTGGCCTGGATCGGCCGCCAATATCTTCTGCCATATCTTCAGGGCTCCCTGGTAATCCCCGGATGAGAACAGCCTGGAGCCTTCCTTGTACAAGGCTTCGACCTCGGCCGGGGACAATTTGGGGACCGGCACCGCCGGGGTCACCACCCGGGCCGCGGCCGGATTGGCTTTGGCGGCGGCTTTAGTCTGGGCGGGGACCGGGGCGGCCGAGGCCACCTCCACCATGCTCTCGCCGCCAAAGACAACTTTTTTCACCTTTCGCACCTTTTTGGCCAGGACGAATTCCAGTCCGTTGGTCATCTCTCCCTGTTTGATGGAAACCGGCTTGGCCTGGCGGGTCTTCAGCTCCAGCTCTCCCGGCACCGAGGTGGAATCTACCGACACTTCGTTCTTTCCCACCGGCACGTTGTAAAAACGGAAATTACCGCCGCCGTTGGAAACTGCGCTCAGGTTGGCCGGCTGCAGCAGCAGGGTCACCCCCGAGATCCCGTAGTCGCCGTCATCAAAGACCCCGTTGTTGTTCAGGTCCACGAACACCCGGCCCTTGATCCCGCCCAGCGAGGTGACGGCAAAATTGACCACGTTGCCCCGCCAGCCCCCGGTGGCCACCACCACTTCATTCTGGCCCACCAGATTGTAATCGGCCGAAAGGGTCACCATGTCCACCGACACTTTGGCCTGTCGGGACCGGACCCGGTCAAAGCTGTAGCTGCCCTTGGGGTCGGTGACCGTCTCTTGTCCGTCGTTGAGGGTGAGCTTTACCCGGGACAGTCCCGGTTCGTCCCGGTCCCGCTGTCCGTTGCGGTTGATGTCGTTGAATACCTGTCCCTCGATGCTGGTGCCCTCCAGTC
>Ga0315268_10001783_pt1 | contig 24718 bp, 17 predicted proteins | sample C1_top_MG_FD_204535 | JGI IMG/M metagenome (GOLD analysis project Ga0315268, IMG submission 204535) | Sediment microbial communities from Yellowstone Lake, YNP, Wyoming, USA - C1_top | ecosystem: Environmental > Aquatic > Freshwater > Lake > Sediment | place: USA: Wyoming | collected 2017-08-01
CGGCGCGGTTCCAAAAGCGGCAGGGGACTGCCGCAGTCCAAGACGCTTCGCGCGCAGGCGCCCAAGCGCCATTTCCTGGTCGTGCGCCGCGCCACCGGCCGGCCGCACCGGCGGCTTGTCAGAATGCCCGCGGCTCTGCTACCTTGCGCGCTCTTGAAGGAAACAGCGATGGATTACAAAGACACCTTGAATCTGCCGCGCACCGAGTTTGCGATGAAGGCCGACTTGGTGACGCGGGAACCGCAGCGCCTGGACAAATGGGACGCCACCCGCCTTTATGCGTACATTCAAGCCGCGCGCGCGGGCGCGCCGCGCTTCATCCTCCACGACGGCCCGCCGTTCGCCAACGGCGACGTCCACGTCGGCAACGCGCTCAACAAGATTCTCAAGGACATCGTGGTCAAGTTCCATACGTTGCGCGGCAGATACGCCCCCTACGTGCCGGGCTGGGACTGCCACGGCCTGCCGATTGAGTTCAAAGTTACTCAGGAGATGCGCCAGCGCGGCCTCACCAGCGCTGAGCCGGTCGCCATCCGCACCGCCTGCGAGGCTTACGCCCATAAGTTCGTCGCCATCCAGCGCCGCCAATTCAAGCGCCTGGGCGTGCTCGGCGAATGGGACAATCCATACCTGACCCTCGACAAGCAGTACGAAGCCGATGAGCTGCGCCTGTTTGCCGACCTCGTCGAGCAAGGCTTCGTGTACCGCGGCAAGAAGCCCATCTACTGGAGCATCCCCTGCCGGACCGCCCTGGCCGAGGCGGAGGTTGAATACCTCGACCATCTGAGCCAGAGCGTCTATGTCAAGTTTCCAGTGGTGGGCCAGCCGCAGTTGAGCATCTTGATCTGGACGACCACGCCCTGGACGCTGCCGGCCAACCTGGCCGTGGCTTACAATTCCACCTTCAGCTACGTGGCGGTGCGCGTGGGCGAGGCGGTCTATATCGTCCACACCGGGCTGCTGCCGCAGGTCGCGCAGAAGTGCGGTTGGGGCAATTACGAAGTCCTCCGCACCGTCGGCAGCGAGGAGTTGGGCCAGCTCCAGTACCACCATCCCTTCTGCGCCCGTGTGGGGAAGGTCTTTGCCGGCGACGAGTTTGTGGACGCCAGCACCGGCACGGGCTTCGTGCACGTTGCCCCAGGGCACGGCTTGGAGGACTACACGCTCGGCTGCCGCGTCGGTCTGCGGATCTATTCGCCCGTCAACGATGACGGCTGCTTCACTCACACCGACGACCTGCCGGTCAGCGAGCAGATGCCCGCCGCGATGCTCGGCAAATCCATTCTGGAGAAACATGGCTACAGCGACGCCAACGCCGCCGTCCTCCACGAATTGCGCGCCCGCAAAATGCTCCTGCACGAGGAGAACTACCATCACAGCTATCCCCATTGCTGGCGCAGCAAGACCCCGGTCATCTTCCGCGCCATGGACCAGTGGTTCATCAACGTTGATCTGCCGCGCGCCAACTCCACTTTCCGTCAGTTGGCCCTGGCGGCCATTGACCAGGTCCAATGGGTGCCCGACTGGGGCAAGGCTCGCATCGAGGCCGCGGTCAAATCGCGCCCGGACTGGTGCATCTCCCGCCAGCGGGCGTGGGGCCTGCCCATCCCGGCCTTCTACGACGCGCAGGGCCGGCCGATCCTCAACGCCCAGATCGTGCGCAACGCGGCCGACCTCATGCAACAACACGGCTCCAATGTCTGGTTCCAGAAGTCGGCGGCCGAGCTTTGGGCGCTGCTCAAGCCTGCTGACTGGCAAGGCCCCGAACCAGCGGCCAAATCCAACGACACCCTCGACGTGTGGATTGACTCCGGCACTTCCTCCCGCTGCGTCCTCATGCGCCGCCCCGAATACCGGGACCGCCCCGTTGCCTCTCAACCCTCAACCCTCAACCCTCAACCCTCAACCAGTCCCTGTCCCGCCGACCTTTACCTCGAAGGCAGCGACCAGCACCGCGGCTGGTTCCAATCCTCCCTCCTGCTCTCGCTGGCCGGCAACGGCGCTCCGCCCTACAAAGCCGTGCTCACCCACGGTTTCATGGTGGATGCTGACCGCGCCAAAATCGCCAAGAGCAAGCAGGCCCAGGGCGGCTACGAGAAACCCCAGACTTCCGACAGCTACGTGGCCAAATGGGGCGCCGACATCCTGCGCCTCTGGGTGGCCTCGCAAGACTACCGCAACGACGTGATCGTGAGCGAGGATCGCATCAGCAAGGTCGCCGAAACCTACCGCCTCCTGCGCAACGCCCTCCGCTACCAACTCTCCAACTTGTACGACTTTGACCCGGCCAAACACGCCGTGCCCGATGATCGGTTAACCGGCCTGGACCGCTGGATTCTGGACGAGTTTGCCCAGCTCGAAGCCGGGGTCGTCAAGGCCTACGAGGCTTATGAGTTCCACGTTGTCTATCAGCGGCTGAGCCAGTTCACCGCCGTCGAGCTGTCCGCGCTCTACCATGACGTGATCAAAGACCGGCTTTACACTGATGCCCCCGACTCGCCCCGGCGCCGTTCGACCCAGACCGCCCTCCATCGCCTCGTCACCGGCCTGTGCAAAATGCTCGCGCCGCTCCTGGCATTCACCGCCGACGAAGCCTGGGAGTTCATTCCCGGCGCCAAAGAGAGCGACTCGGTCCACGCGGCCTTGTGGACGCCCGCGCGGTTTGAGCGGCCGGCCCAGGAGCGCACCGAGTGGGCGGAGTTGCTGGCCTGCCGCGCGGCGGCGCTGCCCGTGCTGGAGGCCGCCCGCCGGGATAAACTCATCGGCAAGGCGTTGGAAGCCAAGCTTTGTCTAACCCTGCCCGCAACGGCGGCGACTCTTTCCGAGGCCCAACTCGAAGACCTGCGCGAACTGCTCAACGTGTCGCAACTGGAGGTCAGCCCCGCGCCCGCTGGAGCAACCGCGCCCACAACTCTGACTTGCCAGGTCCTCCACGCCGACGGCCAGAAATGCGAGCGCTGCTGGCACTGGGACATCGCGGTCGGCGCGCACCGGGCGCATCCGACGCTCTGCGGCCGCTGTGTCCGCGCGATTGGGGCGGCGTAGCGCCGAGCGGGGCTATTCGCCGTTAGGTTTGGCCTTCTGAGCGACGGCAACGACAGCATCAAGTTTGGCCGTGATCTCCGGGTCCAGCTTCTCTTTGGGAACCAAGCTGGCGAGGACATGGTAGTTGGTTTTGCGAAAAGATTGGGCAGGCCTAACTTCTTAAAGAAGCACTCGAATACCGGCTTCAAGAACTCATCGCTGGCTTTGATGTCATCAGACCACGGGCTGGGCCGACCCAGCGTGCTGAGCGCGGCGGCAACCTCCGCAATGCAATCGCGCATGATTTGCTCACGCCGGGCGGCCTCGGCGCGGCCGATAAGGTCATCTGGTTGGTCATGGCGCTCGTAGGCGACAAGGACCTCCTCCTGGCACAGGTAATTCTCGATCTCACGTTTCTGCCACGTCAATTCGGTGAGGGGCGTGCCGGTTTGGAGGGGCTTGTCAAGGCGGTCAAAAAGCGCCACGCCCACAAGATCGGCACGGGCCTCCAGCAAGGCGAAAAAGTGTTCCCTGGCCCGGCTGGGCAAGTTGGTGGTGAGATAATGGACAAAAGGCCGTTCGAGGACCGCGGCAGCCGGGTGCCCAAGGACCCGCGCAAAGGCTTGCAAGATGGCCAAATCAGTGGAGCCTTCCAAGTAGAGCACCCATCCCTTGAGGTCGGCTTGGTAGTAGTGGTCAAAGCCGATGTCCGTCAGGGCCTTGATCACCGGCTGGCCACGGTCGTCCATGCGGTGCGGTTGGCCGACGAAGGCAATCACCACGTCGCGATTGGCCGCTTCGTTGAGCACAACCTCTGAATGGCTGGCGGCAACGATCTGCGAGCCTTGTTCTGTTGCCACCTCGGTGAGGAGTTGATAGGTCTGGCGCTGGCGGAGGACTTCGAGGTGGGCATCTGGTTCGTCGAGCAAGAGGGCCGTCTTGGGGTTGGCATAGAGGTGGGTGAGCAGCAGCAGCGTCTGTTGCAGGCCGAGCCCGGCGCAGGAAATGTCCAAGAGCGTCTCTTGCGCGTCCCGATAGGCCATCGTGATTTCCGCCCGCTCCAGAAGTTTGGGAGGCTGGAGGTCAACGCCGAACAGAGCCCGGATGTGGCCGCAGACCTTCGACCAACCAGCGGTGCCGCTGGACTGACTGTAAAGCTGATGGCAGAGGTTGCGGAGCACCTGGGCGGTTTCACCCTGGCCAATGAGGAAGCCGATTTCGCCGGGCTGCTTCAGAAACTCTCTGTCTGTCAACCCCGACATCGGCGGTAGAAAGGCGCAACGCGCCTCAGCGGCCTCAGGTGGGACCACCATGCGTTGTGGCTGCTTCGCGGCGGTGAGCCGCAGTGGCCGGCAATAAAAGGACTCTTCGTTGGCGTAGTCGAATTCCAGCCCACAACTCCAGGCCTTTCCCTCGTTCACGCCGTCCACGATGATGTCAATGCGGACGTTCTGAGTCTGCTGCTTGTCATTGACCTTCCTGACATCGCGCACATGAAGGTTGCGCCAGAGAAGGTTTGCCGTCGGCACCGGAATGGCGACCAGGTCGCGCCGGTTGATGGTGACGCCGGGACGTTGAGCCGGGACGGCCTTATCTCTGTATTCTACATTCCACTTGCGCAGCCCGACATCCCACAGGGCCAGCGCTTGGAGGGCGGTGGTCTTCCCCAGGTTGTTTGGGCCGATGAAGACAACGGTTTGGCCGAGTTCGATATCGGCCTCGCCAAACCGCTTGAAGTTCCGAACGCGCAATCGTGTCAGCACGTCAACGCGAGTTTAACCCGTGGGGCTTCGGTTTGTCGAACGCCTGGTTAATGACTGGGTTTCCAGTGACAACCGTTCTCATTCGATCACCACCGAGCCTTGCCAGGTAATTCTGCGGCGCGCAAGCCAAAAGCGCGCGCAAAGCCGCCCGGCCGCGCGGAGAAAGTGGTTGATTCACCGCTGAGCGTCCGTATCCTTGCGTCGTGAAGCATGAAAGTCACGCTTGACTGGCTCAAACAATATGTGGATTTCGACTGGACGCCCGACGAGTTGGCCGAGCGGCTGACGATGCTCGGCCTGGAGGTCGAAAGCCTCCAAAAGCTCGGCGGCCAATTCGAGGGCATCGTCGTCGCCCAGGTCCTCACCGTGGACAGGCACCCCAACGCCGACAAGCTCACCGTCTGCCGCGTGGCCGACGGCCAGGGCGAGCGCCAGATCGTCTGTGGCGCCCACAACTTCAAGGCTGGCGACAAGGTGCCGCTGATTCTCCCCGGCTATTCCCTCCAGCCCGAGCCCGGCCAGCCGCCCTTCACGATCAAGGTCGGCAAAATCCGCGGTGTCGAGTCCCACGGCATGATGTGCTCGCCAAAGGAGCTGGGGATTTCGGATGACGCCGCCGGGCTGATGATCCTGCCCCCGGACGCGCCGGTGGGGCAGCCGTTCGCCCAGTTCATGGGCCGGGCGGCCGGTGACATCGTCTTTGACCTCGAAATCACCCCCAACCGCTCCGACCTCAACAGCGTCATCGGCGTGGCCCGTGAGATCAGCGCGGCGACGGGCAACCCGTTGCGATTGCCCGCCGTCTCTCTGCCGGCCAGCCAGGCGCCCGTGGATTCGCTGGCGGCGGTCATCATCCAGGACCCGGAGTTGTGCCCACGCTACACCGCCCGCGTGCTGCTGGGGGTCAAGATCGGCCCCAGCCCCGACTGGCTCCGGCACACCTTGGAGAAGGTCGGGCAGCGCAGCATCAACAACGTCGTGGACGTGACCAACTACGTCATGCTGGAAGTTGGCCAGCCCTTGCACGCCTTCGACTACCACTTGGTCGCCAACGGCGCCGATGGCCGGCCCACCATCGTCGTGCGTCGCGCCCAGGACGGCGAACTGTTCATCACCCTCGACGGCCAGGGGCGCACGCTGACCAACCAGATGCTCCTCATCGCCGATCCGCAAAAGGGCATCGCCTTGGCCGGCATCATGGGCGGCCAAAACAGCGAGATCAACGAGCAGACGGTGGACGTGCTGCTGGAAAGCGCCTGCTTCAAGCCGCAGAACATTCGCGCCACCTCCAAAAAGTTGGGCTTGGTTACCGATGCCTCTTACCGCTTCGAGCGCGGGGCCGACCTGGGGATCACCGACTGGGCCAGCCAGCGCGCCGCCCAACTGATTCTGGAAACCGCCGGCGGCCAACTGGCTCAAGGCGTCGTGGATGCCTTCCCGCTGCCGGCGACACCGCTCCAGATCACCCTCCGCCACGCCAAAGTGAGCGAATGGCTGGGCGTGGAGATCCCTGCCGAACAGCAAGTCCTCTTCCTCCAGCGCCTCGGCCTAGTTCCACTCTCCCCCGCCGAGGGAGAGGGCCTGAGTGAGGGGGCCACTCCCTCTACCCCACCGGGGGAGAGGGCCGGGGTGAGGGGGCCGCACTCAACCCCCTTCCTTATCCCCAGCTTCCGCGTTGACTTGAAACGTGAAATTGACCTGGCAGAAGAAATTGGCCGGCTCTACGGCGTGGACAAGATTCCCGCCACGCCGCCCCGCGGCGCCTTTGGGGCCAACCCCTATGACGCCGTCCACGACCAACTGGCCGAAGTGCGCCGCATCCTCACCGGCCTGGGTTTGGACGAGGCCCAAGGGCAAACGCTGCTTCCTGAGGCCGCCGCCCGGCTGGTCAGTTCCCAGCTGGTCCCGCTGGCCAATCCACTGAGCAGCGACATGAACGTGCTCCGGCCAAGCTTGCTGCCAGGGCTCTTGGATGTCCTGCGCCACAATTTGAGCCGCAAAAACGAGAATGTCGCGCTCTTCGAGGTCGGGCGGGTTTTCAACTTGGCTGGCGGGCAGACCCGCGAGGGCCGGCGCGTGGCGCTCGCCCTGACTGGCCAACGCCACCCGGCTTTCTGGAGCGGCGACGACCGCCAAACCAAGTGGGACATCCACGACCTCAAAGGGCTGCTCGAAGAGTTCCTGGAGCAGTTGAGCGTGCGTGGCGCAAACTACCTCCGCCGCGCCGAACCCACCCCGCTGTTCCTGGAATCGGCCACCATCCAACTGGGCCGCTTGCACCTCGGCCAAGCCGGCCAACTGCTCCCCGCGCTGGCCAGGCAGTACGATCTGCGCGACGCCGTCCTGCTGGCCGAACTGGACCTGGACCAGCTCCTGGCCCGCCGCAACACCGACAAAGGCTTCCGGGCGCTGCCCGCGTTTCCCAGCGTCCGGCGGGACGTGGCGATGTTCCTGCCCGAACCAACCACTCACGACGCCGTGCTCAGCGTCGTGAAACAGGCCAAGCCGGAGAACCTCGAGGCGGTGGAATTGTTCGATGTGTTCCGGGGCAAAAACGTGCCGGCGGGACAAAAAAGCGTGGCTTACGCCTTCACCTATCGCCACCCGGAACGCACCTTGACCGACGCCGAGGTCAATGCCGCCCACCAGATGCTCGTCGAGCGCTTCAAGCAAGCCCTCGGCGCGACCGTCCGCGAGGCCTGAGCATTTCGTCCGTGTCAGTCCGTGCTCGTCCACGTCCGTCCGTGGCCGCCAAAAACACTTCCCTCAGCCACCCATTCTCTCGCTATTCCCCCGCCAGCGACGCGCAGATGATTTCCTGGTCGTTCCGGGCATAGACGCACCGGTTGGCAAAAGCCGGATGCGACCACACCACCGCCCGGCCAGGGTCACGGTTCACCGGCGCCAGCAGATGGGCGCGGCTCACTTCCTCGTAGCCCAGCGGCGTGAGCTTGGCGATGATCAGGTCCCCCTTCTCGTTGCACAAAAAGAACCGGTCCTGATGCTTCACAATAAACGCGTTGGCCCACCGGGTCTCTTTGCCGTCAGTCGTGGCCGCCAGCGTTTCCCACAGCCGCTCCCCGGTGTCCGCCCTGAGGCAGCGGAGTTGACCGTAGCTGCACACCCCGTAAATGTAGCCCCCCTCCACGAACGGCGTGCACATGATGGCATGGAGATAATCCGTGTCCCGCTCACTGTCCTTTTTACTGCGCCAAAGGACTTCAGGTTCGCTGCTCCTCAGCCGCAGCATCAGCGAGCCGTCGTAAAACGCCGTCATGAAAAGCTGATCCCCGGCTTGCCGCGCCGTCGCGACGCACAACCCATCCCGCACCTTGAACGGCACCGACCAATACACCTGCCCGGTCTCAGGGTTGAGGCCGTTGACCGCTTCCGGGTGCCAGATAACGACTTGGCGTTTGCCGCTGGCCTCCACCAGCACCGGCGGCGAATAGCCGGGCTCCTTGGTCTTGAACGCCCGCCAGACCTCCCTCCCGCTCTGGGCATCAAAGGCCGCCACCGTCGGGTCTCCGCCCACCAGGCAGATCAGGTTCTTTCCCGCCAGCAACGGATGCGCGGCATAGCCCCACACCGGCGCTTTGACGCCATAGTCCTTCTTGAAATCGCGCGACCACACCAAGCGGCCCGTGTCCGCCTCCAGGCAGCACAGGTTTCCCTCTGTCCCCAAAGTGAACACCCGGCCCGCCGCGACCAGCGGCGTCGCGCGCGGACCGGCGGGGTAACTCACCGTGTAAGGGCACTCGTATTCGTGCTTCCACACCAATTTGCCGTCCGCCGCGCTCAAGCACAGCACCCGTTCCAACCCCGCCTCACCAGCCCCGCGGGGCACCTGCCGGTCCATCACGTAAACCCGCCCCTCCGCCACCGCCGGCCCGGCGTACCCGCCCCCAACCTTCACCCGCCAGAGCACCTTCAGCCCCTCAGCGGGGAATCGCTCCACGATGCCCCGCTCCCGCCAGACGCCGTCCCGCCGCGGGCCAAGCCATTGCGGCCAGTTGTCCGCCCGCAACGTCTCAATACTGGTCAACACCAGTCCCGCCACCAACCAACGATGGCCGCCTTTTAGTTTCCTTCGCATGGCTGCCTGCCCTGACCAAAACATGCCGAATCCTCTTCCTAATCCCCGACCAACAAATCGTCCTCGTTCTCCTTCTCGTTCTCCTCTTCCGCCCATTTTCACTCGTTCGCGCGCGGCGCGGCAGGCGCACGTTCTCTCTGTTACGGCAGCCGCTCGCTCCGCTCCGCAACTGATTTGCCTTGTTCCGATGCCTCTTCCTCCACCGTCCGGCCCCGCCGAACCTGGCGTGCGATCTTGCACAAACGCGCGCAGCTTAATGCCTGCCGCTCATTCAGCGCAAAGGCTTTCTGGGGCGCACGCAACGAGAAGATGACGCCTGGCGCGGGCGCGCGAAGCGTTTTGGACTGCGGCAGTCCTCTGCCGCTTTTCCGGCCAGTGCGCGCGCGAAAGCGCCAGGGGACTGGCGCACTCCACGACGCTACGCGCCAGCGACGGCTCGGCCCATTCTCATGGCTTGTGGCGCCGCACGTGGCACGTCGTCTGGCCAGAGAATCGTTCTCGTTCTCGTGCTCGTCCTCGACCTGTTTTCACCGTTCGTGGTGCCGCACCCTGCCATGTGGATTGACCAGAAAATGACGGTTGCCTGCCTGCGCGCGAAGCGTTTGCAGTGCGGCGGCTTGCCGGCGCTTTTGGATGGTCCGCAGCCTGAGAAAGCGGGAGCAAGCTCCCGCGCTCCAAACGCTACGCGCCAGCCGCCGCCCGTCCCGTTTTCATCGTTTGCGGTGCCGCACCCCTCGCGCGCCTTTTGCCCTCGCGCCTTTTGCTTGCGTACTCAGGGCGCGCCCTTACTTTGTGGGCGATGCGAATCCTCTCCATTGGCAGCGCGGGGGGCGAGCCGGGGCGGCGGGTGGGGGCCTGCGCCGGCACTCGGTTTGGGCTTTGAAAACCTGTTGCCTCACTCCACTCACCCATGCCTAAGCAGTTGACATCGCAATGGGACTTTGGCGAGCTTCTCCCGCCGGCCGCCGGGCGGCGGGTGTTCACTGTCTCGGAGTTGACCGGCCAAATCAAGCGCCTGTTGGAGCAACAAATAGGCCTCGTCTGGGTCTCCGGCGAGGTTACGAACTTGCGCCTTCAGCCCTCCGGCCACATTTACTTCACCCTCAAAGACGCGGGGGCGCAGTTGAGTTGTGTCTTGTTTCGCGGCGAGGCGCCCGGCGCCCGCGAGCTGCTCGCCGACGGCCAGCAAGTGCTCGCCCAGGGCGAACTGACCGTCTATGAGCCGCGCGGCCAATACCAACTCCGCGTCTGTGCCCTCGAATTGCACGGCGCCGGCGCGCTCCAACTCGCCTTTGCTCGCCTTAAACAGCGGCTCAGCGCCGAAGGCCTCTTTGCTCCCGAACGCAAGCGCCCCTTGCCTCCGTACCCACGCCGCGTCGGCCTGGTGACCTCGCCCGCCGGCGCGGCCCTCCGCGACGTGCTCCACGTCGTCCAGCGCCGCAACCCGGCTTTGGAGCTGCTCCTGGCCCCTTGCCGCGTTCAAGGCCCAGGCGCGGCCGACGAAATCGCCGCGGCCATCCAGTTGCTCAACCAATGGCACCGAGCCGGCGCCGCCGATCCCAGCCGAATGCTTGACCTCATCCTGCTCACCCGCGGCGGCGGCAGCCTTGAGGACCTATGGCCATTCAACGAAGAAGTCGTGGCCCGCGCCATTTTTCACTCCGCCTTGCCGGTGGTTTCGGCCATCGGCCACGAGATTGACTTCACGATCAGCGATTTCGTCGCCGACCTGCGCGCCGCCACCCCCAGCGCCGCCGCTGAATTGATCACCGAAGGCGCCGTCGCCAGCCGCCGCTTCCTGGCGGACGCCTTCCAGCGTTTGAACCACCTCGCCCGCCAAGCCTGCCAGCGCCACCACGAGCGTGCCCGGCAACTGCTCCTCCGCCTGCGGCGCGCCCACCCCCGCCGCCGGCTCAACGAAAACTGGCAACACCTCGATGACTTGCTGGCGGCGCTCAGGCGCCAGGCGCGCCTCTGTTGGCGCGAAGCCAACGGCCGTTGGCAGCCCCTCTGGGCACGCTGGCGCCGCTGCCGGCCCTCTCAGACCCTCGCCCAGCGGCGCGACTCCCTTGCCGCCTCGCGCCGGCGCTTGGGGGAGTGCGCCCGCTTCCAATTCGCGCTCCAGCAAAACCGTTGGGCGGCCTTGGACGCCCGCTTGCGCGCCCTTTCCCCGGAGCTGGTTCTGGCGCGCGGCTATTCCATCACCATGGATGCGGCTACTGGCCGGATCCTCCGTGACGCCGCACAAACCCACCCCGGCCAGCTCCTCAACACCCGCCTCCACCGTGGCCAAGTCCGCAGCACTGTTGCTTGACCAGAAAATGCCACCGAGGGCGCCGAGAACACAGAGGCCAAATGCTGACCAAGAAAAACCCTCCTCGTTCTCCTTCTCCTTCTCGTCCTCGCGCCATTTTCATTGTATGTGGAGTGCCAGCTTGCGGACGCATGGGCCCCGACCAGAAAGTGCCCATTAGCTCGGTCCGTGCGAAGCGTCTTGGCCTGCGGCAGTCCTCTGCCGCTTTTCCGCCCAGTGCGCCGACGAGAGGGCCAGGGGACTAGTGCACTCCAAGACGCTTCGCGCCAGCCGCCGCCCAGCTCATTTTCACCGTACGCGGAGGGCCGAATCTGCAGTTTGCATTCCACAATTTACAATTCGCAATTCCTTCATCCTCACTCCTCGTTCCCCCGCAACTGCAGCAGCATCTCCCGCATCCGCGCCTCAGGCACGAACCAGCCGTTCACGCGCGGTGTGTAAGCCTCACTGGCCCGCAGACGAATCACCTCCCGGTCCGCCGGCACGATCACCACCTTTGTCGCGCAGCCGCCGCTCCAAATAAGCATTGACCCACCGAGCATCCCCGCTAGCCACCGCGCCCTCCACCTCGTCATACCGCTCCTGCCGCTTCTGCTCCGGCGTCCGCTCACTCCGCCGCTTCAACCACCACACCAACAACCCGGTCAGCGCCGCCCCGATCGCCAATGCACTCTCCCACATCGGTTGCCCCCCGCCCCTCAAACCTCACAACTCAAAACGTGATCCGTGAAAACGACCGTGTTATTCATCTCCCACCATCCTTCACGCTTCACCTTTCACGCTCTCCTACCCCTTCCCCTCAACATGCAGCCCCACGTGTTTGAGGGCGTTCACCACCTTCTCCAGGACGCTGTCGTCGGCCGGCGTCGGCGTCAGCTTCACGATCAACCGCGCCACGATCACCACCCCGCCTACGATCTCCACCACGTCCCGCCAGTGCTCAAACAACCAGTTCATCCGCTCCTCCCTTCTCCTCCCCGCCCGGGCAATAAGATTATTCTCATACTAACTTCCATCCCACACGACACTAATCCCCCTCACCCGCCGTGCAGGCTCCCTCTCCCCCGCTGGGGAAGAGCGATGGGGTGAGGGGGAGATCCGTGGCGCACTGAACGTGCTTTCGTATCAGAGCCACCAAACTGAGGGCGCCCCAACCCTCAACTTTCAACTCTCAACTCTCAACTTGCCTTATTCCAGCCACCCCTTCCCGGCGGCATCGCCCGTCGCCGCCGTTTCGATGCCGTGGAGCGTCGTGTCCCCCGCCAACTCCATCGCGACCACTACTCCGTGCACTGCCCACTGCCCGTCTTCCACCACCCCGTACTCAATCTCGCCTGCCTGCGGCTTTACCGTCAGCACCTTCACCTCTCTCATGTTTCCGTCCTTTCCGTCCTTTCCGTCCTTTTCACTCACGCCGCCCTCAACCCTCAACCCCTGATGACGCACCGCGCCCTGACCGTCGTGCTCCCCTGCGTCGTTGCCTGGTTCTTCTTGATGTACACCGTCGTCGCTGCGCTCGCCGACTCGCTCACCTTGCTGCTGCTCTCCGCCAGCAACTTCCCCGTCGCCGCCACGCTCGCCCCGCTCACGTACTTGCCGCTCGCCCCGCTGATCCCGATGTCCAGCGTCGTGCCCGAGTCAAAGGCCGTTTCCCGGTCGAACTCCGCCTCCAGCACCCCGCAATTGGCTGGCAACGAGAAAAGCGTCGTCGTCCCTGCCGTCGCCGAAATGTCCGAGTGCGCCAGCGTCCTGACCACCATGAATTCGCCGTGCCGCCGGTTGGTTTTGTGCTCCCAGCCGTAGTTGTCCCAGGTCGCGCTCGCCGCGTGCAGTTTGTTGCCGCCGCGATCCGGTATCTGCGGGCCGGCCCCGACAGCAAGGTCCAGGTCACACACGGCCCCAGCCGCCACCAGGCTCACGTTGTCAACATAGAGTGTCCCGCCGTCGCTGCCGCTCGTGTTGTAAATCACCAGGTCCCCGGTGCTCGTGGTCGTGATCAGGCCGGTGACCGTCGTCTGGCTCTGGCTCAGGTTCGTCACCACCACGCAGCCTCCCCCGATCTGCAAGTACCAGCTCGTGCACGCCGTGGTGCCGCGCCACAGATCAGCTTTGATGCGGTATGTCCTGCCGACGGGCGGTGAGCTCGCGTAGCTCCTGCTGAGTCTGGCTGTACTGCTTCCCGAGGAGGCCAGGGTCAGACGCAGTTTCGTGTCCGGATTGCTGACCGAGGCCGGGCTATCCGCTGTCCAGTTCCCAACTGTGCCGCCGTCAAAGTTGCGATTCTCAGTGGATGTAATGCACTCGACCGCGCTCCCCCATTTCATCCGAAATGGTATTCCAATCGTGGTTATCTCGCTGACCTCACTGGCGGTAAGCGCTAGGTTCAACAACACGCACCGATAATACGGCTGCGTCCCCGCCGTGCTCGCCGCCGGCCCGAGGCACAAATACGTGCTGGTGACTGTCTTGCTCCACGCCCCCGTGCCCGTCGCGCTGTCCGAGTAGGCACTCCACACACTCCCATTCACATAGACCGTCAGCCCGCTCGCATCACGCACAAACACCAGGTCAATCACCTGCCCCTCGTACGTCGAGCGCAGATTCGTCAGCGTCCGCACGATCTCATCATTCGGGCTGCCCCCAGCCGTGAACAACCGCGCGTAGAGATGGTTCCCCGTCCCGTAATAGAGCGAAAAGGTCCCCGCCGAACCCATGATCGTGTTGTCCGGCCCAACCCAAACCAGCAACGGATTGCCGCTCGCCGCTGCCTGCGGCGCCCGCAACCTCACCCACAGGCTGAATTCGCCGCTCCCAATGCTGCCCGCCGCCCCCAGCAGTGCGTAAATCCGGCAACTCGCCGATGTCTTTCCATCGAACAATATGCCCCCGGCGCCTTGCGAAATATCCCGGCCGAGGCAATCCCCCCGGCTCATTACGTCCAGGTTCGCCCGCGCCGAGGCGACACTAACCACATCGCCCAGGTTGTTTGCCTTAAGCATGTCGCCACTGCCGGCCCCAGTTGGTGTCTTGTACGGAACTACTAAGTTCATGCTTCCTTTCCGTCCTTTTCGTCCCTTCGGCCCCCTTTACCCTGCCCTGTCACACCTCTCCATAATTATAACTCGGGCTCGTCCCGCTCACGCTCACTGCCCCTTTCCAGTCCCCGTCGCAGACAAACCCGCCGCTCCCATCCCCGGCCACGTCGCACGCCTTCAACTGCACGCTCGTCGCCCCCAGCGTCACCGTCAGCACGTTGGTGCCGCAGTTCTGGAACCAGAACTTCTTCCGGCTCGCGTTCGCGGCCAGGATTTGCCCCGTGTCGCTGGCTCCCGCCGCTCCATGCGCCAGGGCGCTCGCCCCCGCCACCAGCCGCTCGTTCAAATTCGCCAGGCTCTTGCTTCCCCGCAGCGCCAGGTCAAACGCGTCGTCCCCCGTCTGCGGCTGCACCGTCGCTATCGTCTTATCCGCCATATCGCTTCCTCCTCCCTTGAGGGTTAAGCAAGCTGAGAGCCATCCGAGTTGAGAGTTGAGCGCCTCTCGACCCTCAACCCTCAACCCTCAACCCTCAACCCCGCTCAACTGATCGTCAGGCGCCGCGCCCCCAGGCTCGCGGTGATCTTGATGTCCTCGCTCCAGTCAATCGCCAGCACGTCGCTCCGGGCGCGCTCGTCCCGGTACATCCGCACCGCCGTCACGCTCCCCTCCCCGGCGCTGAACGTCTTCATCCACCCTGGATCATACACCGTCGGTTTCGTGCTCCGCATCAACACGAACACTTCCGCCCCCACCAAGTTCGTCTTGTTCGCGCTCGCCCCAAACTTCGTCGTGTCCTTTGACAACAACCCCACGCGGACCGCAATCCCCGGATTGATGAACAGCGCCGCCGCCTGGCTCTCCGTCACCCCCACGATCGTCGCCCCGGGCTGCTTCGCCACCACCTTTGGGTGATTCCTGAACACCCGCCAGGCGCCCAGCCCGAACACCACCCCGTTCGGCATCATCCCCGTCGCCGTCGCAATCGCCTCAATCTGTTCGTCTATCTCCGCCACCGGGTCCACGCTCGTGTCACTCCATTGGCCGCGGCTGCTCACGGCGCTGAGCGTCTTCATCACCGTCACCACTTTGTCCTCGTGGCTGATCGTCGCTGCGCTCAACAGCGTCCTTACCTTCCCCTCTTCCAGCGCCTCCTGCTGCTCCCCCGCCGCTTCCCGCTCCGCGTCGTCTATCCCGATCTCCAGCGCCTGCGGCAGGCAGTTGAACGTCGGATCGCTCGCCGCGAATTCAATCCGCTTCGGCGTTCCGCCCACCGGCCGCGCCGTGTCATACGCCTGAAACGCGTTCTTCGCGTCATATTGTTTGTACTGCCCCACCGCCCCCGCCACCCGCACCGTTGGCGCCACGAACTCTGCCAGTGCGCTCGCCAAATCCTGCGCGTACCCTTGCGCGTAATTCGTCAGCGTCGCGCTATACGCTGCCTGTGATCTCACTCCCATGTGAACTCCTGCTCCTCATTCTTTGTTGGTTATTGGCTATTCTCCCCTCGGTGTTCGTCCATGTCCGTCCATGCCGTCCATGCCGTCCATTTCCCACTACGCGGCCGCCACTGGCCGGTGCAGCACCGCCTCGATCAGTTCCCCCGCGCTCCCGCTCTCCAGCGCCCGCGCGCACTGCGTCTTGGTGCTCACCGCCGCCTTGAACGTCCCGTCGCTCGCGACCGTCAGATACGTCCCCAGCCCCACCGTGCCGGGCGAGCTGTTGAGCTTCACCCGCACCGTACCCGCGCAAGCGTCGCACACCGCCACGGCCGACTTGCCGCTCGTCCCTTCCCCATCCACGATCACCCCAATCGGCGCGTCCGTGTCCGCAGTGCACAGCGCCCCTTTGCCGCTGCTCACCTTCACCGCGTAACCTTCCTTGCCCGTCTGATCCTCATTCGGCGTCATCGCTATGATCGCCGCTTCCCTCTTGAACAACGCTGACATATTCCTGTCCTTTCCGTCCTTTCCGTCCGTTTCGTCCTTTCACTCTCCTACGAACAACTCCGGCTTCTCTGCCTTCACCGCCTGCCAGGCCCGGTAAAACGTGCATCCGTGCCGGTTCTTATACGCCTGCACCTCTGCCCTTTGCCGCTCGACCGCTCCGCACTCCCCGCTCCGCAGTCCCAACTCCGGATGCCCGGCTGCCGCCCGGTTATGCAGCGGTGCCCCCCCTTGGCCAAGGAAGGCGGGCGATGAGCGTTGCCTCTCCCTTCCGCACTCGGCGTTGCGCACTCCGCACTCCGCACTCCGCACTCCGCACTCCATCACTCCTTCCAACAACTCCAGCGCCACCTCCCGGTTCGCCAGCAACGCTGCCTTCCACTTCTCCCGCGCCGCCGGCTTGTACCGCCCCTTGTACCTCTCCAGGTCCGCCTCCACCTGTCCCCCCAACAGCAGCGCGTTCGTTTTGGCCAGCTCCGCCGCCCGGCTCTCCGCGCTCGCCGCTCGATTCTTCAACGCCTGCACCGCCGCCACCGCCCGCTCTTCGCTCGCGTCTGCCGCCAGTCCAAGCTCACTCATCACGCCTGTCATCCGTCTCCTTTCTGTCGTTGGTTGAGACTCGCGCGAGTTGGCCGTTGCGCCTCTCTCAACTCTCAACTCTGCCTTCCTCTCAACCAATCCAACCCCTCCTTCTTCCGCCTTCGTTCCCTGCCCCGCCGCCACCCTTCCTCGATTGCTCAGCGCCGCGATCCCGCGCAGATTCGGGCAATTCGTCAGCCCAGCGCTGTGCAGCCGCACCGGCCGCACCCGCCGCCAAGACGAGTTGAGAGAAACTTGCGTCGAGAGTTGAGTGGCTCCCAGCGCCGCCGGACCCGCTCCCTCAACTCTCAACTCTGAACTTCTCTCAACTTCTTCACAGTCCTCCGCCCGCCACGCCGGACTCAGATACCGATACCGCCCGTCCCTCACCGCCGCTTCGCCTTCCGGCGTCCACCGAATCCGCCCCCACAATCCGTCTTCCCGCCCCTCCAATCCTACAATCCAGCCCGCCGCCTCTGACGACTGTGCCGGCGAGTAACTGAAATGATCATAGTCCACCAGGATGCTTGCCGGCCCCTCCTGCCCGCGCCCCTCCATTCGCCTCACCGCTTCCTGGTCTATCACCTGCACCACTCCGGCCTCCGCTAGCGCATACTCCCCCAATGGCGCCACCTGATACCACCCATCCAGCGGCAACCTCCACCCGCCTGCCTCGGCCCGGTTCACCAACGCCCGCAGCCCTGACTGGGGCGGGGACAGCCTGTCCCCATCCGATTGCGCCCGTTCGCCTGCCCCCGCCCTCAGCGCCCCCTCGTCCCTTCGCTCTGCTCCGCTCCCCATCCCCCATCCTCCAATTCCCGTCTTCGCCCCTTCGCCCCTCTGCTCTGCTCCTCTGCTCCACCGTCAGCCCCACTCCGCACTCCGTTGGGCCCACGCCCCAACCACGCGCGCCACTATGGCCTATCCAGCCATTCCCTCCTAATCCTCCATTGCCTCCATTGCCTCCATTACGCTTTTTTTGCGTCGTCTCCGTCCTTTTCGTCCTTTGCCCCTTGCCCCTCGCTCCCTTCTCTGGCTAGCATCTCCCCGTCGTTATGAACGCATGTGCCCATTGCCTCAACCGGCGCGAGTTCCTTGGTCTGGCCTCTGGCGGCCTTGTCGGCGCGGCCTTCTCCTTCACCCCCGCTCTGGCCACCGGCCCTCAACCCGAAGCCTGGGACCCGCTCCGGCCATTCCTCACCCTCGGCCGCAAGCTCACCGTCCAGCCCCTCTTCATGTACAGCCTCCCCACCCGCCGCGAGCAGACCTCTTGGAAATCCTGGGGCGGCGTCCAATCCGAACCCGCCGTCACCGAAGAAGTCGCCCGCATCACCAAAGAACTCCAAGCCCTCCACCCCAAAGCCCGGTTCCCCTTGGAAATCCTCCCCGTCACCAAGGTCACTGCTGTCGAAGACGCCAAAAAAGCCGGCGAACAGGACTACGACGTCACCCTGCTCTACGCCTCCACCGGCGGCGGCAAACTGCTGCGCGCTTGCCTCGGCCTCAAACCCGACGCCCTGGTCTTCGTCCGCCACCAATCCGGCCCGGTCTATTACTGGTACGAGGCCCTCAGCACGCGCTACCTCCAAACTGGCCACGGCGCCCCCGCCGCTAGCCCTTCCGGCGAGTCACTCAACGTCCACGTGGATGATGTCGTCGTGGACGACTACGACGAACTGCTCTGGCGCTTGCGCGCCCTCTTTGCCCTCAAAAACTTTCGCGGCGCTCGCATCGTCGCCCTCGGCGGACCCATGGGCAAATACGCTCCCGACGCCCCCCAACTGGCTCAGCAGCGTTTCGGCCTCAAAATCCTCACCGTCAGCTACGACGACTTCGCGCCCCGCCTCCAACGCGCCCGCGCCGACCGCGACCTCATTGTCGCCGCCGACCATTGGGCGCGCCAATACCTCGCCCTCCCCAACACTCGCCTCGAAACCGACCGCAAGTTTGTTGTCAACGCCTTCATCCTCTACCGCCTCTTCAAGGACCTCATGGCCGAAAACCAAGCCCCCGCCTTCACCATCCAAAGCTGCATGAGCACCATTATCCCCATGGCCGAAACCACCGCTTGCCTCACCCTCGGCCTGCTTAACGACGAAGGCCTCATCGCCTTCTGCGAGTCCGATTTCGTCATCATCCCTCCCGGCCTCCTCCTGCGCTACATCTGCGGCCAGCCCGTCTTCCTCCACAACTCCACCTTTCCACACCAGCGCACCGTCACCTGCGCCCACTGCACCTCCCCGCGCCGCATGGACGCCAAACGCTACGAGCCGGCCCGCATTCTCACCCACTACGAATCCGATTACGGCGCCGCGCCCAAAGTTGAATTTCCCATCGGCCAACTGGTCACCTTCCTCGACCCCGAATACAGCACACCCCGCTGGCTCGGCTTCAAGGGCATCGTCAAGAGCAACCCATTCTATGCCATCTGCCGCTCCCAACAAGACGTCCAAATCCAAGGCGACTGGAAACTCCTCCTCAACGAAGCCCGCGACTCCCACTGGATCATGGCCTACGGCGACCACCTCAAAGAAGCCGGCTACGCCGCCCGCAAACTCGGCCTCCAATGGGTCTCCTTGCCCAACGAATCCTAGCCCCTCCGCCCTCCGTCCCTTCCGTCCTTTCCGTCCCTTCTGTCCCTTCTCATTCCGCACTCCGCACTCCGCACTCCGCACTTAGCATGTCCTTCGCCCTCGCCGCCCTCGCCCTCCTTGCGCTCGCATTGACCCTCTGGCAGTGGATTGAAGGCCGCCGGTTTCCCCTCCACCGCCGCGTGAGCGCGCCTTCCTTTGCCCCGCCACTCACCCTGCTCAAGCCCTTGAAAGGCGCCGATCCCCACACCGCCACCTGCCTCCGCAGTTGGCTCGCCCAAGATTATCCCGGCCCGGTCCAACTCCTCTTTGGCGTCACCGCACCCACCGACACCGCCTCCGAAACCGTCCGCTCGCTCCTCGCCGAGTTCCCCCATGCCGACGCGCAACTGGTCATTTGCCCGGACGCGCTCGGCCCCAACGCCAAGGTCTCCAAGCTGGCCCAACTTGAGCCGTTGGCCAAATACCACCTGCTGGTCGTCAGCGATGCCGATGTGCGGGTGCCGCCGGACTTCCTCACCAACCTCGTCGCGCCACTCCAGGACCCGGTCGTCGCCTTGGTCAATCCACTCTATCGCCTGGCCAACCCGACCACCCTGCCCATGCGTTGGGAAGCCCTCGCCGTCAACGCCGATTTCTGGAGCAGCGTTCTCCAGGCGCGCCGGCTCGCCCCCTTGGCCTTCGCCCTGGGCGCGGTCATGGCCGTGCGCCGCCAAGCCCTGGAAAACATTGGCGGTTTCAAGACCCTGGTGGAATACTTAGCCGACGATTTCCAACTCGGCCACCGACTTGCCCGGCGCGGCGCCCGCCTCGCCCTCTGCCCGGCTGTCGTGGATTGCTTGGAGCCGCCGCTGGGCTGGCGCGCCGTTTGGCACCACCAACTCCGCTGGGCGCGCACCATCCGCGTTTGCCGGCCCTTGCCCTACGCCCTAAGCATCCTCAGCAATCCGACCCTCTGGCCGTTGCTCTGGCTGGCCGCCCAGCCGCGAGGACCGGCCCGCTACGGCGCCGCGCTCTGTTTCGTGGTTCGCCTCCTTACCGCGGCCGACAACCAGCGCCGCCTCACCCAATCCCTCACCCATCTGCCCTGGCTATGGCTGGCCCCCATCAAAGACCTCCTCCAATTCATCCTCTGGGCGCTGGCCTTCCTGGGCAACCGCGTCGAGTGGCGCGGCCAACGCTACCGCGTTGACCGCGGCGGCAAGCTGGTGACAGAGGACAGAACCGTGAAACGTGAAACGTGATGCGTGAAACCTGAAACGTGAACCAGCGCCGCAAGCCTTGCATGGCGTTTTCACGTTCCACCCCTGCTTCCCACATCACCCAGCATCCGGCGTCCACCATCCGGCATCTGACATCCAGCATCCAGCATCCAGCATCCAGCATCCGCCTTCACGTTTCACGCTTCACGTTTCACGCCTCACGCCTTGTTCGCCGGGTCCAGCAGCGCCGCATTGGCACGCTGTCCCTGTGCGTGGAGACGCACACTTGCGTTCCCACTGTTCGCGGGTAGAAAGTCCCGGCAGGCAGCTTTAGAATGCTGCGTCCCATGACAAGCTTCAGCCCTTCCACGGAAGCCCGCCAGCGGCACGCTCGCCGGATGGCTGGGGCTTTTACGCTCATCGAGTTGCTGGTCGTCATCGCCATTATCGCGATCTTGGCCTCGCTGTTGCTTCCGGCCCTCGCCCGCGCCAAAGCCAAGGCCCAAGAAATCAAGTGCAACAGCAACCTCAAGCAGATCACCACCGCCGCCTTCATGTACCAGCAGGACACTGGAAAGTCAGTGGACTACACGGTGACCGAAACCTTGTGGATGAAAACCCTGATGGACTACGACATCAGGATGAACAATGTCCGGCTTTGCCCCACGACCACCACCTCCGCGAGGCTGCCGACGGCGGCGGCTGTCATTCAGGGCACAGCCGGCGCACCGTGGGATTGGTCCGACGTTATCACCAACTTGATTGGCAGCTACTCCATCAACGGCTGGCTTTACTACTACGATACCAGCAACCCCAATGGCGTCAGTCGGTGGGTTGACCCCAGCCAGAGACCGAAATTCTTCCAGCGAGACACCGCCATCTCCTCGCCACCTACCACCCCTTACTTCATGGACGCCTTATGGCCCGATCTTTGGCCGGTCAAGCAGGACCTGCCGCCGACGGACTTGTTCCGCGGAGACTCCGGCACCAGCCTGGGCCGTTGCTGCCTCAGCCGCCACCCCTTGCTGCACGCCAAGGTCAAATCGGGACAACCCCTTCCCAGCGCCATCAACATGAGTTACGCCGACGGCCATGCCGGCAAATTGCGGCTCCAGAACATCAAGAACGTCACCTGGCATGTCGGCTATGAGCCGATCGCCGACCCGTGGCGAACGCAGTGACCGATGAGTGACGAGTGGCGGGTGGCGGGTGACGGGAGGCAAGGGGGCAGAGGATCGGAGGAGCGGAGGAGCAGAGGAGGGGAGGGGCAAGAAACAGCAAACAGGAGGCAGAAATCAGGAATCACCTTTCACGTTTCACGTCTCTCGCATCACGAATCACGCCCTGCCCATCCAGCATCCAGCATCCAGCATCCAGCATCCAGCATCCGCCTTCACGCCTCACTTTTCACGCATCACGCCCGAGTATTTCCGTTGACAGCCACCGGGCGCAGTGGTTTTATTTGGCCCGTTGCCGGAGTCGCGCCTTCCAAAACCCGAAGGCGGCGCCGCGACTATGGTTTGAGCGAACACGACGACACCGATCAGACGGCCATGAACCAGGGAAAGATCAACGTTGCCATCGTCGGGCTCGGTTTTGGGGCGGAGTTCATCCCCCTCTACCAGCGCCATCCCTACGCCAACCTCTACGCCATCTGCCAGCGCACCAAGGAAAAACTCGACCAGATCGGCGACGCCTTCGGCGTCGAAAAGCGCTACACCAACTTCAACCAACTTCTCAAAGACCCCCAGGTTGACGCCGTCCACATCAACACCCCGATCCCCGACCACGCCCCCCAGTCCATCAAGGCCCTCAAGGCCGGCAAACACGTCGCCTGCACCGTCCCCATGGCCACCAGCATCGCCCAGTGCCGCCGCATCGTCGAACTCGTCCGCCAAACCGGCCTCAAGTACATGATGATGGAGACCGTTGTCTATAGCCGGGAATTCCTATTTGTCAAGGAGCTTTATCAGAAGGGCGTGCTCGGCAAGGTCCAGTTCCTCCAGGCCAGCCACCAGCAGGACATGGACGGCTGGCCCAACTACTGGCCCGGCCTGCCCCCGATGTGGTATGCCACCCATTGCGTCGGCCCCTGCTGCGCCCTCACCAACGCCACCGCCCAATACGTCTCCTGCTTCGGCTCCGGCACCATTCGCGAGGAACTCATCCCCAAATACAACTCCCCATTCGCCGTCGAAACCACCCACATCAAGTTCAAGGACTCCGACCTCTCCGCGCGCATTTATCGCTCCCTTTTCGACACTGCCCGCCAATACCGCGAGAGCTTCGATGTCTATGGCGCCAAGGCCTCCTTCGAATGGCAATTGGTCGCCGACGAGCAGCCCGTGCTCCACACCGCCAAAAAGCCGGAGCCCAAGATTCCCAGGCGCGTCAAGGTGCCCGACTACGCCAAGCTCCTGCCCAAGCCGATTCGCATGTTCACCACCAAGGGCGTGTACGACCTCGGCAAGCACAAGCACCTCTCCTTCACCCAGGGCGCCGGCCACGGCGGTTCGCACCCGCACCTGGCCCACGAGTTCATCATGGCGCTGGTCGAGAACCGCGACCCGATGCCCAACGCCAGGCAATCGGCCAACTGGACCTGCGTCGGCCTCTGCGCCCACCAATCCGCCTTGAAAGGCGGCGCCATCGTCAAACTGCCAGACTTTACCCTGTAACCACGATACTTTTTGCCGGCTTTCCCGGGGAAAGCAGGCTTTTTTCGCCCCAACCGAACGAAAAAATTGGGCTTGGTCAACGATCCTAAACTGACATGAGAGCCTTATGAGTAACGGACAACCTCCAACCACTAGCCAACTACCCTCATACATCGCCAGCGCCGCGAACAATCCTTGGGAAAAACGCGCGCCCTGGTTCAAAACCACTGCCCCAACCTACGCGGGCATCTTCCTGTGGTTCGTCTTCTGGCAGGAAGCGGCCAACAAGGGCGGCGTCGGCGGCACCCTCGCCGCGGGCCTCCCGGCCGCGTTCCTCGGCCTCATCATCGGGGCCTTGATCTGCCACTTCCTCTTCTATTTGGTGCCCGGCCTGCTGGGCATGAAAACCGGCCTGCCCCTTTACATCGTCGGCACTTCCACCTTCGGCGCCCAGGGCGGCTTCATCATGCCCGGCTTCCTGATGGGCGTGCTCCAGTTCGGGTGGCTGGGCGTCAACGCCTACTTTTCCGGCCAGGGCCTCAGCCAGGTCATCCCGCTGCCCGCCCAAGTCCTGATGGTCATCTGGGCGTTGCTCGCCGCCTTCATCGGGCTCAAGGGCATCCAATACGTCGCCCGCGTCGCCACCTACCTGCCCCTGATCCCAGTGGCCATCCTGGTGATCCTGCTCGTCAACACCCTGGGCACGCTCGGCAACTTCAGCACCCAGGCCTTCAGCGTCACTCACCAGGCCGTGCTTGGCGAAATGGGTGAGAAAGCCGAACCGGCCCTTTGCTTCGGCGGCGTCTTGGCCGCCATGATGGCCTACACCGTCGGCTTCTTTGCCACCGCGGGCGCTGCCGGCGTGGACTTCGGCATGAACAGCCGCGACTCCAAGGACGTCCACTGGGGCGGACTCATCGGCGTTGCCTTGGCCACCATCGTCACGGCCGGCGCCGCCCTGCTCATCGTCGCCGGCGCTTCGGGCGCTGGCACCTTCCAGCCCGACGCCGTTCAGGCCGCCAAGGATGCCGCCGCTGCCAAGCAGCCTTTCAGCGTGCTGCGGGCCACGGACCTGATCCCGATCATCTTGAGCAAAGGCGCTTACAAATGGATTATGTTCCTCTTGGTCGTTGCCGCGCTGCCGGGGGCGTGCTTCTCCTCCTTCATCGCCGCCAACAGCTTCAAGACCACCCTGCCCAAGGTCAACCCATTCATCTCGGTGGGCATCGGCGCCCTGGTGAGCATCATCCTGGCCGTGACCGCCCTGGCCAACAAAGCGCAAGACGTCTTCGCTATTGTCGGCGCTTCCTTCGGGCCGATCTGCGGCGCGATGATGGTGGACTACCTGCTGAGCAGCGGCAAATGGACCGGACCGCGGGCGGGCTTCAACCCAGCCGGCTGGATTGCCTGGGCGGTAGGCTTTATCGTCGGCATCCTCCCCAACCTGCATGGGTGGAAGGAGAGCATTCCAAGCGTGCCGGCCGCGCCAGTGGCCGCATTCATCGTGGGCGCG
>Ga0315268_10001784_pt1 | contig 24715 bp, 21 predicted proteins | sample C1_top_MG_FD_204535 | JGI IMG/M metagenome (GOLD analysis project Ga0315268, IMG submission 204535) | Sediment microbial communities from Yellowstone Lake, YNP, Wyoming, USA - C1_top | ecosystem: Environmental > Aquatic > Freshwater > Lake > Sediment | place: USA: Wyoming | collected 2017-08-01
GCTCGACCCGGTCGGCGCGCAATAGGTCTCGGTGCCAGTACCGGGCGGGTCGGCCGAGTTGCTGTGGATGCTGACGAAGCGATCGGCGCCTTGCGCATTGGCGTAGTCCGAGCGCGATGAGAGGCCGACGTAGGTATCGGTCGAGCGCGTCATCACGACGGTTAAGCCAGTGTTGACGAGCAGCGCCTTGAGCTTGAGCTGGGTGTCGAGGTTGATCGCGTCCTCCTCGAGGCCGCAGCCGACCGCGCCCGGATCGCTGCCGCCGTGACCCGGGTCGAGACAGATCTTGGTCGCCCGGGCCGGCAGGGCAACGGTCAGCGCCAGCAAGAGTGACAGCACGCGCAGGTCGAGGCGATTCATCGCGAGCTCCTAGCGTCCGCTCAGTGCGGCGCGTAGCCAGCGCATGCCGTTGGCGGGAGTCGGCGAGATTCGCCACAACCGCGACCGCACCCGGCGCAGGGTTCGACCGTCGACCTGGCTCGCCAGCCGATGCAACAAGGCCACGGCGCCGGCCCGCTCGCCCTGCCGCACCATCAACTGCGCGCAGTCGACCACGGCGTCGACGTGTACCGGATCGATGTTGATCACGGCCGCCAGCAACTCGATGGCTTCGGCCCGCTGCGCGCTTTTCTTGAACTGGTCGCGCCCCTTGAGCAGCGCCTTGATCGCGTCAGCTGGCAGCTTGCGGCTGCCAAAGCTCAGCGCCAGCCGTTTCCACGCGTCGACCCGGTGCGGAAACAGATCGGCCGCCTGCGCGTAGATCGCGGTCGCCTTGTTGGCAAAGCCGCGCTTCTCGAAGGCATCGGCTGCGGCCACAAAGGTCTGCCACGCCTGGTCGCCAGCACCAGCGCGTTCGAGCAGGGCCGCCAGCCTGGATAGCAGCACCGGTTCGTCGGGTTGGACCACGAGCAACTTGCGGTACTCGGCGATCGCCAGCTCGACGTCACCCTCGCGTGCCAGCCGGCCGGCGTTGGCGACCGCATCGGTGCGGCGCGGCGGCGCTGTGTGCTTGTTTCTGGCCACCCGACCTCGAGGACGCTCACCAGAGCAACAGCGACCAAGTATACAGCGGACAGGATCGCGCGAAAGTGCCGGGCTGCGGCTCGCCGCGTCCGGTCAGCGCCGAATAGTTTTCGTGGCCATGCCCGTGCGCCCGCCATTCTTCGAGATAGAGCTGGTGCGACGCAGCGGCCAGGCGCTCGGCGCGCTGTGGGTCGACGCGCGCCAGGCCGCGCCGGACCAGCCAGTTGAGCGGCGGCCAGACGCGGCCGCGCCAGTAATCGCCGTCGGGGTTGTAGCGGGGGTCCGAACGGGCCAGCGACGGGATGGCTGGTGCGCCGCCCAGCAGCTGTGGGTCGTCGAGCGCGGACAGCAACCGCGCGCAGCGGGCAGCGTCGGGTAAGCGGTCGAGCAACAGTGGATACAACGCGGTCGGCGTCACCACCTCGACGAAGGAGCCGTCGGCGTTGCGTGGCAAGAACAATCCCCGTGGCTCGCACCACAGCTCGGCCGCGATCGCCGTGGTCAGCTCGGCGCCGGCGCGGGCATGGCGGTCGGCGCGCGCGGTCAGGCCGAGCTGCCCGGCGACGCTGGCCAACGACTCGTGCGCGGCCGCGGTCAGACAGGTCAGGTCGACGGCCGCCGTCTCGAAGCGTCCGGCAGCGTCGTCGAAGCGCGCCTCTGCCCACACCGGCGAATCGTCCATCCCGGACTCGAGTGCGGCCTGCCAGCGGTCGCTGCCGCCCCAGCCGAGCAACTGCGGATGCCAGCTGACGCGGCGCGCTCGGGCGATCCAGTCGAGCCAGCGCTCGACGGCTTTCAGGTCGCGCTCGATGACGGCCGGTGCGATGCGACCGGTCGCCGCCAGCGCCTCGACCGCGAAGGCGAGCACGGGAGGTGCCGCGAGCGGGCTCAGGTAGCCGCCGCAGCGCACCTGCGCGATGCGGCCGTCCGGCTGCTGCAACGACAGCACCGAGTCGACCAGCGCGCTGGCCAGCTCGGGCTGAACCGGCGCGATGGCTGCCGCGACCAGCGAGCTGTCCCAGTTGAAGATGAGCGGACCGTCGTCGCCAGCGCCGACGATGCGGCCGATCATCGGGCTCCAGCTGCGGCTGACCGGCGCGTAAAGACCGATGTCCGGGTCATGGCACAGGTTGACCAGCAGCGGCGCCAGCGCCGCAAATGGCACGCCTTGCAGCCGCGCGTGCGCCAGTTGCCAGCCGCGCGCCAGGGCCAGTCCGCGCGGCGATTGGCCGACCGGCACGACCGAAAATCGAAATGGCTGCGCCAGAGCGCCGTCACCAGTCTGCGCGATCGCGAAACCGGCCGCGCCCTCGAGCGCGACCTCGACGCGCTGTTCGGCGGCGCCCTCGACCAGCCCGTGCAGCTGCGAGCCATCCGACGCCAGACGGAGCCGGACCGGCGGCTCGCCCTCACCTGGCTCGAGCATGGCGTCGAGAAATAGCGGGTCGCCGGGCCAGCACAGCGCGACCTGCGCGACCGTCCCCAGCGTCGGATCGTCACGGTGGTCCGGGTGCATCGGCGGCGTGGCCAGCGGCTGACCCACGGCGTGGCAAAAGCGCGGCCAGCGCCGACCGTCGCGATCGACGATGGTTACTCGCAGCGCGACCAGTTCGGGGTGCTTGACCGCGATGTTGATGCCAGCCGGCGACCACAGGCCCCAGCTGCGGCCGACGTCAAGCGCGCTCACTACTGGTCAGCCCAGCGTGCAACCGCGTCCTCGAACAAAAGTGCGTCGCTGTTGCCGGTGCGGTTGGCACGCTCGCTGCCGTCGCTGTTTTTTTCCACTGTCGCCCAGCCTCCGCGCGTGAACTTGTACTCGAAGCTGGTGTTGGCGGGCATGACCACCTCGCCGACCCAGGTATCGGTGTCGTGCAGCGATAGCGGGGCGCCGACGCCGTCCCAGGCGCCGAGCCCCGCCAGGTCGCCCACGACGTGCACGCTATCGCTAGCGGGCATGGCCGGCGCCGCTGGCACATGCACCAGAAAGGTGACCACCACGTCGCTGCCGCCGACCACGATCGGCGTGCTGTCGTTGACGCCCAGGAGCTGCGCGTCGATGTTGGTGGTGCCACTGGCGCTCGCTCGGACCGTGCCTGCGCTGTCCACTGTTGCGACCGCATCATTGCCGCTGTGCAACGTCGCCCGATCATTGGGCCAGGTCAGGCGGCCGTGCGCGCCATGCCAAGTGGTGACCGCCAGGCTGGTCTGGCTGCGATTGCCCGTGGCGTCGAGGTGGCCGCGATAGGCAAACAGGTCCAGCCCGCGCGGCGCGGTCGCGGACAGCCGCTGCGGCGCCAGCAGAAAATTGAAAATCGCGTCGAGCCGGCCGGCCCAGGCGGTCTCGTCGTGCTGTGCCCCGCGGTCCTCCAGGTAACCAAAGTTGTCGCCCAGCACGCCACCGCGCGCCAGCGCCCGGTCGCGCAGATCGCGTGCGTCGACCACCGGGTAGGGCAAGAAGTCGTAGCTGCCGCCCTCGGCGGTGCCGATGTCGAGCCACAGCCGCGCGGGCAACGGACCGGTGAAATCGCTGAAGGATGCGATGGGCGACCGATCATTCCACCACAGCGAGGGCGACACCGCGCCGACGCCGCCGAACAGCTGCGGGTAGCGTTTGTAAATGTACAGGCTGATCAGGCCGCCCAGGCTCGACCCCATGACGACCGTGTTGGCGCGCGCCGGCGCCGTGCGAAACAGGGCGTCGACCGTCGGTTTGACCGCGCACGCCACGAAACGGGCGTAGGCCGCACCGTTGCCGCCGCCGTAGGTCGTGTCGACGTCGGGCGTGTAGTCGGACATGCGATCGCTGGTGTTGTCGATGCCGACCGCGATCTGGGGCGGGATGGCTCCGGCCTCGATCAAAGCGTCCAGCGTCTCGTCGACCTGCCACTCGATGCCACCGAACGCCAGTGCCGCGTCGAACAGGTTCTGGCCGTCGTGCAGGTAGACCACGCCAAAGCGCCGCGTCGTCTCGGTCTCGTACGCGGCGGGCAAGTAGACCACGACGTCGCGCGCCTGCAGTCCCGGGTAGGGCAGGTTGGCCAGCGTGCGATAGCGGCCGCTTCCGCTCGGGCTCACCGGCAGCGGTGTGGCGTCGCATCCCAGCTGCGCGTCGAGCCCGGGCGCCGCGTCGGTCGGTCCCGCGTCATGGCCGCTGTCAACCGTGGCCGAGTCATGACCAACCGCGCTGTCTCCCGCGCCAGCGTCGACACTGGCATCGAAACCAGCGCGATCGGTTCCGGTCGCGCTGTCGGATCCGGTGCTGCCATCGGTGGTGGTGCGGTGATCGATGCTGGTTGCGTCGGACCCTGGTCCGCCGTGGTCGGAGGTGGTCGCATCGCTGTCGCTCGTCACATCGACAGCGCTCGCATCGCTGGTGCTGCCGCCGCAGTCGCTGCAGCCGCTGCTGCCGAGTGTGGTCGCGAACACAATCGCTGCGCTCACGATCGGCGCGCGCGCAGCTCTGGTCAGGTCGTGAAGTGTCACGTCGCCTCCTGCACAGGCGGCATTGTGCACAACCCGCGGCGGCCCGCCAAGCCCCGTGCAGCGCGCAGTGGCGGTGCACCTGGCTGGTGCAGTAGCGTTACCGGATCGCCATGTGCGCACCGGACCTCCTGCTGGCACTGCTTGCGTCGGCGTTGCCACACGTCGAGATCGACGACAGCACGTCCTGCCTGGCGCGGGTCGAGTTGCTCAGCGGGCTCGCCGCGGCGCTGCCCGACGACCCGGGCATCAATGCGTTGGACCTGCGGATCGGCGTGACGCGTGACCCCGACAACAGCACCCCGGACGCGCGCGCCGTGCACCTGGTACTGCGCAATGCGCGCGGCGACTTGCTGCTCGACCGGGTCAGCCGGGTCAGCGCCGAGGATTGTCAGGTGTTGCCGGAGTTCGTTGCCAGCGTGGTGGTGCGCCGGCTGGAGGGGTTGCCGCGCCACTTCTGGTCGGCTCCGGAAAACGCCGAGGCCTTTGTTCCGCGCTATCGCTCGCGACTGCTCGAGGTCGACAACGCGCCGGCAGCGCCGGTCTGGCGGTTGCGGCTCGGTGTCGGCGGCGGCGTCGGGCTCGGTGCCGCGATCCCATCGCTGCAACCGCACGCCACTGCTGCCGGCTGGCTCGGGGCCGAGCACTGGCCGCGGCTGGTGCTGGCGCTGCGCGGAACTGCAGGTCAGCACGCGCTCGGCCGCGGCATCGTGCAGATGCTCAGCGCGCGTGCCGGGCTCGGCGTTGCTTATGACCTGCACCTTGACTCGCTGCTGCTGGTGCCTGAGCTGATGCTGGCGGGTGGCTGCCACGCGGCGTGGGGGGCCGAGTTTGCGCACAGTGCGTCTGCAGTGTTGCCGCTGTTCGCGCTGCACGGTGGCCTGACTCTCTTTACCGGGCGGGTGATCTTCATGGCGATCGGATTCGAGGTGCCGTTGACCGTTGTGCAATTCTATGTACCGCAGGCCGCTGGGGCGGCGGTCTACGAGGAGCCGCGATTTCGCGTGAACGGGAGCATCGGGTTTGCCTGGGATCTGTTGTGAGCGTGAAGGTCCTTGGCGGGAGCGGGCATACTTCATGGAGCGCCCGGTCGTTTTCGGTCAGCGGGTGTGAGATATTGGCCATGAGCACTGCCTACGGAAATCTTTGGCTCATGCCGTTGCAACTGGCTAGCAGACCTGAATCTCCGATCGCGGTGGACGCGGACGCGCAGGCCATCTCCGATGTCGCGCGCTGGTTCGACGACCACGGTCCGTTCTTGCTGCGGGTGGTCACCCGGCTGGTCGGCAACGCCGCGGCGGCCGAAGACGTGGTGCAGGAGACGTTTCTGGTCGCGTTGCGCCGCCGGCGCGAGGTGGCCGGGTACGACAACATCCGCAGCTGGCTCTACCGTGTGGCGACCAACATGGTGCGCCACCAGCGGCGTTCGATTGCGCGCCGGTTGCGGCTGGAACAGGCGCTGGTCGACGCCCGCGACGTGATGGCAGCCGGGGCTGGCCCATCGCCGCTGGCAGCGGCCGAACAGGCCCGCTGCGCCGAACAGGTGCGTGCCTGCGTTGCCCAGCTGCCGCACAAGCAGCGCGAAGTTTTCGTGCTATTCGAGCTGGAGGGGGTCGCGGGGCCGACCATCGCGCAGTTGCTCGGCATCCCCGAGAACACGGTCTGGACGCGCTTGCACCACGCGCGCAAGCGCTTTCGCGCGCTGTGGGACGGCCTGGGGCAGACGGAGGGCACGCCATGAAGCGGCCACTGCCGATGCGCCAGGATCCGACGCTGCCCGACGACCTGCGCAGTGCACTGCGCGCCGAGTCGACGGCACCACCGGCCCACGACGTGGCAGCGGTCAAGCAGGCGCTGCTGACCAAGGTGGCTGCGGCCACGGCCGCGGGCGTGGGTACGGTCGCGGCGGTCGGGGGTGCCAAGTCCGCACTGGGTGGGCTGCTGGCCAAGCTTGCGGGTGGCGCGACCGCAGCCAAGATCGTGGTCGGCGCGACGATCGCCGTGGTCACCGCGGGTGTCGTCTCCTACACCGCGGTCCAGCTCCGGTCGCCCGCGGCGCAACCGCCGCCACCGGTCGAGGTGGTCCCGCGGACACCGCCCCAGCCAGTGACGCCCACGCCGCCTGTGGTGCCCGTGGCACCGCCGATCGCAGCGCCCGCCGAGACGCCGATCGAGTTCGATCCGCTCTCGGTCCGGCTGCCGCGCGGTAGCGGCAATCTGTCCGCAGCCAGGCCAACAGCCCCGGCGTCGCCAACGCAGCCGGTGCCAGCGGTGCGGCCGCCGTCGCTGGCCGACGAGGTGGCGCAGTACGAGACGGGTCGCCGGGCGCTGCGGGCGGGCAAGCTGGCCGAAGCGATCGCCGCGTTCGAGCACTATCTTGACCAGTTCAAGCAGGGCGAGTTGCGGCCCGAAGCCGGGCTGTCGCTGGTCGAGGCCTACATCAAGGCCGGCAAGCCGGATCGCGCCGAGGCGGTGGCGCGCACGCTGGTCGCGGACCCGACGCTCCGATCGCGGCGTGGCGAATTGCTACGGGTGCGGGCCGAGGCGTACGTGCTGATGGGCCGCTGCTCCGAGGCCAAGATCGTCTATACCCAGGCGCTCGGCGCGGGCGGCACCGACCTGACGCGCGACATGGTCGAGGCGGCGCTGCGCAACTGCCTGGCCGGGCAGGGTGGGCCGAGATGAGGACGATCGGCTGCGCGCTCTGCGTGCTGCTGACCGGCTGCGTGCTGCGCGGTCAGGTGGGCGATGACACCACGGTGCTCGACGCTGCAGTTCCACTGGCCCCGCGCGACTCGCATACGCCGCTCGATGTCTTGTTCGTGATCGACAACTCGGGCTCGATGAACGAGGAGCAACAGAACCTGGCCTTCAACGCCTCGTCGTTCAACGACCCGGCGAGCGCGTGCAACGCCGCCGGGTTCGCGCAGCTGCAACTGTTTGTCGACGCCAATCGCGAGGTGGCGACCAGGTTGTGGCCGCCGAACATGCAGGTCATCTACGAGGCCTGCGGTATGATCGAGCGGCTGCAACTCTGGCACAACAAGTTCCACCTCGGCGTCATCACCACCGACCTCAACGACTGCGATCGGCCGTACGGCCAGAGCACGCGCGGCTCGGTTCCGCAGCGCGGCTGTTTGCAGACCAGCGAGGCCGACCCGGAACTGGCGGTACTGACGTGGGACACTCCCGACCTGCCGACCAAGTTCTACAATATCGTGCGCAACGTCGGCACCTACGGCTCGGCGTACGAGCGCGGTCTGGAAGCGGCGCGCCACTACTTGATGCCGGGCCACAACGTGCCGGCGTTCCAGGCCTGCGACCGTCCGCATGATTGCACCGAACCGAACGACTGCGTCGAGGCCAACTGCCCGTCGACCACCCGGCAGCACTTTCTGCGCGGCTCCGAGGCGAACGACCAGGGTCAACAGGTCCCGACCGCGCTGATCGTTGTCTTTGTCAGCGACGAGGACGATTGCTCGCATACCGAAGCGCTCGACGAGAACGTCTCGGGCAACACCAACCTATGCTACGAAGATGCGCGACCCGAGCTGCTGATCCCGGTCGCCACCTACGTCGACTATCTGCAACACATCAAGGCGTCACCCAACCTGGTCGACGTCGCTGTTATCGGTGGTCTGCTCGATTCGGGCAGCGGGATGCAGGCAGCGGGCTGCAAGTACACAGCTTCGGGGCCGAGCAATGACTGCGCAGCCGCCCACGGCAACAGCGTCGCGACGTGCACCAACTGCGTCAACAGCACTCCGGTCTGCATGTGCCATCCCGTCCCCGTCACCTGCGATGGAATCTCCTATCCGGCTGCCAACTGCTGTACTGCGGATGCGGCCAAGCGCTACCACGCTCTGGCGAGTCAGCTCGGTTCGCGACGTCTCTCCTCGATCTGCTCGCCCGACTACTTCGCTGCGCTCGTCGACCTGGTCGCTGACGTGCGCTGAGCACCACCCTTCGCTTCCGGGGTGCTATGCTCCCGCCCTCGACGACGGGAAGCCGATGCCACGCCACCTGGTCTTGATCAGCCACCGCCACAACCGCAACTCGCTGACGCCGGTGGTGCGCGCGCTGCTCGGCTCGGCCGCGGGTCGGCAGCTGCGGCTGTCGTTTGCGGCCAGCGCCGCCGAGGTGGCGGCGGACGCCGATGCGATCGCCTGGTCGTTCACGACGATCGAACTGGCCGAGATCGAGTCGCAGCTGCGCGTGCTGCGGCGCGGACGCAAGCCGCGACCGCTGCTGATCGCGGGCGGCGCCCATCCGACCGCTGATCCGGATGGCACGCTGGCGCTCGGCTTCGACATCGTCTGCGTGGGTGAGGGCGAACGCATTGCCCTGCAGGCCGCCGAACGCGTGCTGGCCGATGAGAGGGAGCCGGTCGTGCTGCGCCACACCGGGCCGGCGATCGATCTCGACGACGAGCTGCATGTCGAGCCGGTGCACGGGCTCTACCCGTTTGTCGAGATCACGCGCGGTTGCCCGTACCATTGCGCCTTCTGCCAGGTGCCGGCGGCTTTTGGCCACCGCCTGCGCCACCGCAGCCCGGCCGTTGTGGAGCAGGGCATCCGGCTCGCCGTGGCCGCTGGCTTCAAGCGGTTTCGCTACCTGACGCCCAATGCGTTCGCCTATCGCCCGGGCGGCGCCGCACCGCTCGAGGCGCTGACCGAGTTGCTCGAGCGGGTCGCCGCTGCCGGCGCCTCGCAACAGATGCTCGGTTCGTTTCCCTCCGAAGTGCGGCCGGACCACGTGCGTCCGCCGCTGCTCGATCTCTTGCGCCGTCACTGCACCAACCGCACCCTGGTCATCGGCGCGCAGTCCGGTAGCGACCGCGTGCTCGACCTGATGCAGCGAGGTCACACCGTCGAGCAGGCGCGCGCTGCGATCCGCCAGACCGCGGAGGCCGGGCTCACGCCGCACGTCGACATCCTGCTCGGCTTTCCGGGCGAGCAACCCTTGGAGCAGCGCGCTTCGGTCGAGCTGGCGCACTGGGCGGTGGCCGAGGCGCGTGCGCGGATTCACGGTCACGTCTATTTGCCGCTGCCCGGTACGCCAGGCTGGCCAAAGCCACCCGAGAAGCTGGATCAGACGGCGCTGGCACGATTGCACGAGCTGCGCATGCAGGGTCAGGTCGACGGTTGGTGGGAGCAGCAGATACAGCAGGGCAGGCAGATCATGCGCTGGCGCTCACACGGAAAGATCAAAAGCTAGCGCCACACGCCGTTCCACCACTGACGCACGCCCTCGAACGGGCCCCAGTTGGCGGCCTCGTTGGGGTGGTTCTTGATCCAGTCGGTCGGCCGCGTACGTTGCCCCTCGGGCACCACCAGCGAACCCACATAGTCGGCGCTGGCGTAGACCTTGTTGATGGTCTTGGCCACCTCGTCGAGGTCGGCGTCGCTGACCACACCGTTCGAGGTCGCCTTGTAGAACTGCACGGTGATGCGGATCGGGAACCGGTCGTCGCGCTCGAGCGACATGGCCTGCATCTCGCCAAACGGCCCCATGTCCTCGCCGTGGCCGAGCACCGCCTTCTCGACGTCGGAACGACCGCGGGCACCTTCGGACTTGGATGCGACCGAGTCTTCCATCTCCATCGCGGCCGACGGTGCCGGCATCGCTCCCCCCAGCCCCTGCATGTAGCCCATGTTCTTGTGCTTGAGCGGCACCTGCACGATCATCATCATGTCAGCGCCTTCGTCCAGCGCACCGACGTCGGTGGGCTTGGCCTGGCCGCTTTCGATCCGTTTCTTGACGTCGCTGCGGCGCTCGGCCGTGAACACGGTCTTCTGACCGGCATTGTTGAAGAACAGCTGTTGTCCCCAGCCCTGCAAGCTCTGGTCGCCGCCGCGGTTGTCGATCAACGTGGCGCTGGTGCCCTCGCGCGTGACCAGCAGCGTCAGTACGGCCGGCGAGCCGGGCGCCGATTGGTAGTTGAACAGAACGGGATTGAACTCGGCCTTGCCCGACTTGGGGATCGGCAAAAAGACGTGCTGCGCGCTGACCAGAAAGTGGCTGTCCTTCTTGGTCATGAAGTTGCCGCTCGACTTGAGGCTGTCTGGGTCCGTCAGGTACTCCTTCATGTTGCTCAGCACCTCGGACAGCGGCACCGAGATCTGCTCGCCGCCCTTGCGCTGGTTGCCGACGCGCACCCACAGCTTGTCGATCGGGATGTCGCCGGTCTTGTCCTCGAAGTTGGGGTAGCGGATCACCGGCAGCAGGTGGGTCTGCACGCCGCCGTCGATCTGCTGCCGCACCTGCAAGGTCAAATCGCTGATGTTGGGGCCGACCGACGAGCCGCCGGCGCGGCCGGTGTCCTCCCACATCACATTGATCACGTTGAGGCCGTAGCGCTGGCAGCGCTGCTGCAGGTCGCCGTCGCCCGGCATGTTGACAACCTGCTGGATGACCTGGCTGTACGGCACTTCGCGCACGCCCCAGCTGGTGTCGAGCTGGGCCGCGGCCGGCAGCGCGGCCACGACCGCAAACGACACCACGGCCACGAACTGAACAATCGTGCTCGTCTTCATCGGCGCATCCTCCTGACCTGAGCTTGTAAGTGATAACGCCCGGACCACGCAAACGATCTCGATTGGCGGTGGTGTCGGTGGCAGTGCGTGCCGGTGCGATATTCGCGAAACTTCGAAATGTGATCGCCGATACACTTTCCGGGTTCGCAATCGAAAAACGGTCTTGTTCAAGCGCGCTGCAGCGCTGTCGCGCAGCACAGGGGAGACGTATGTATTTCGACTTCAACGCGGTCGGTCGCAACGCTGCCTCGGCCCGGACCGCGACCAATGCGCCGACCGCCAGTCTCCGCTCGCCCAACGCCGTTGCCCAGGCCGCGCTCGCAGCCTTTGCGTCGCTCAACGCCGACCCCAACTCGCTCATGCGATTGCTCCGCCAGCTGCCGCAGGCTCCGTTGCCCCGGCCGCCGCAGCACAACGCAACACTGCAGCAGGCATCGGCACAGCTCGGTGAATTCTTGAACGGGATCCCCGGCTCGCAGCTGTCGACCGACGTCGGCTACCGGCAGTACCTCGACCTGCAGGCGATGCGGCGCTTGATCGATCGCAAGATCACCGCGCAGGCGCAGCTGGAACAGTCGCTGTCGAACCAGCCGGTGGCGAGCACCCGGTCGAGCCTCAATCCCACCATTCGCATCCAGCCGCTGCGCGCGCCGTCCACCGGGCAGACGACACCGACGGCACCAGCCACGAGCCAGAGCACGACTCCGGCCACGACCACGGACCCAGCAGTCCCGACCACCCCGACCACCGCGCCCAGCACGCCCACGCCATCGACCACGGCCGACCCGACGACTCCGTCGACGACGACGACCACGCCCAGCGCCGGGCCGCGCGTTGCGACCGACGAGTTCGGTTCCGGGCTCGGTGCTGGCATGGGCCACTCGTCCAACCTGTCCAACTCGCCCGAGGTGGTGCTGGCGCTCAATAACCTGCTCGGTGGCGGCAAGGACCGGGGCGGCTTCGGTGCTTTTGGCGGGGGCGGATTCGTCGACGTCAACACGCTGCAGCAGCAGCTCAAGGATCAGTACGGCATCGAGTCGACGGTCACCAACGTCAACGGTCAGCAGGCGCTCAAGTTCGCCAACGGCGATACCTTCATCGACACCAATGGCAACGGCATCATGGACGGCATGGACTACAACTTTGGTGGCGCGGTCGACGCCATCAAGGCCAAGTACGGCTTCTCCGATGCCGACCTCGAGCGGTTCTCGACTGACGCCGGCCGGCTGGAGCTGGGTGGACTGGCCAATTCGCGCCTGGCCGAAGAGCTCAAGCGCGACGACTTTCAAAACATCCAGGACGTGGCCGATCCACTGTTTGGCGCCGCGTTTGGCCTCGCCGAGTGACCGCGACTCGTCGTAGACTGGCGCTCGACTACGACGAGGGCACGCCACACCATGACAGAGCGCAAATCGCAATTCGCCATCGTTGGCGCCGGCACCATGGGTCATGGCATCGCCCAGGTCGCGGCCAGTGCCGGTAGCCAGGTCACGCTCTATGACGTCGACGCCGATACACTGGCGCGCGCCATCGACCGCATTGCCGGCAACCTGAAGCGCGCTGTCGAGCGCGGCAAGATCGATGCGGCCAGCCAGCTGGCGACGCTGGCACGGGTGCGCCCGGTCTCGACTCTGGCGGCGGCCGTGGCCGACGCCGACGTGGTGGTCGAAAGCGTGCCCGAGTCGCTGCCGCTCAAGCAGCAGGTAATGGCCGAGATCGCGCAGCTGGCGCCGACCAACGCCTTGCTGGCGACCAACACGTCGTCGCTGTCGATCGCGCGCATCGCGGCTGCCACGACGGACGCCGATCGCGTCATCGGCATGCACTTCTTCAATCCAGTGTATGCGCAAGCGCTGGTCGAGGTGGTCAGTGGACCGGCGACGTCGGCCGCCAGCCGCGAGCGCGCGCTGGCGCTGGTCCGGGACCTGGGCAAGGAGCCGATCGCGGTCAAGGATTCGCCCGGTTTTGCCAGCAGCCGGCTTGGCATCGTGCTCGGGCTGGAGGCGATGCGCATGGTGGAACAGGGGGTGGCGACAGCGGCCGAGATCGACCGCGCGGTCGAGCTGGGCTACCGCCACCACATGGGCCCGTTGCGCACGACCGACCTGGTCGGCCTCGACGTGCGGCTGGCCATCGCCGAGACGCTGTTCGCCGAGCTGGGGGGCGAACAGTTCCGGCCGCCGCAGATCTTGCGCGACAAGGTGGCGGCCGGCGAGCTGGGGCAGAAGAGCGGCCGCGGATTTTTCGACTGGGACCGCTAGCGACTGTGCCGGCGGACCACGGGATCGGTCATGAAGACGCAACGGCTGCAGGCGCTGGTCGCGCGCATCGTCGGTGGCGACCGCCGGCTGGCAGCGAAGTTGATGCGTGACGTCGACGACGGTTTCGCCGAGCTGCGGCCGCTGCTGGCCGAGCTGTATGCCCACACCGGCCGCGCTCACATCGTCGGGGTCACCGGCAATCCGGGCGCGGGCAAGTCGACGCTGGTCGACCAGCTGATCCGGGCCTACCGGACGGCCGGCAAAAGTGTGGGCGTGGTGGCGGTCGATCCATCGAGTCCGTTCTCGGGTGGCGCCATCCTGGGCGACCGCATCCGCATGCAGGCGCACGCGACCGACCCGGCGGTGTTCATCCGGTCGGTGGCGACGCGCGGCCACCTGGGTGGCCTATCGCGTTCGACCGACGACATCGTCAACATCCTGGACGCGATGGGTTGCGACGTGGTGCTGGTCGAGACGGTCGGCGTCGGCCAGGACGAGGTCGACATCATCCGCACCGCGCACACCGCGGTGGTCGTGCTGGTGCCCGGGCTCGGCGACGAGGTGCAGGCGCTCAAGGCAGGCATCCTCGAGATCGCCGATCTGTTCGCGGTCAACAAGGCCGATCGCGAGGGGGCCGAGCGCACGGTGAGCGAGATCGAGACCATGCTCGCATTGCGCGACACCGGCAGTGCCATGCGCGACGCTGTGCAGCTGGCCGCCGGCCATCACGGGCGCATCGAAGACGATGGCCCCGCCAGCGATCCGGTCTGGCGCCCGCCGGTGCTCAAGGTGGTTGCCACCTCGGGCCACGGGGTAGCCGCTCTGGTCGAGCAGATCGCGGCGCACCGGGCGCAGCTGGCCAGCACTCCGGAGCTGGCGTTGCGGCTCGCGCACCGCGCACGCGAGGTGTTCGTGCGCCTGCTGCACGACGAGTTGTGGCGCCACGGCGTGGTCGCAACCGGCCGGGTGCCGGACGTGGACGCTGCAGTGGCGCGCATCGTGGAGCGGCGCAGCGACCCGTACCGCGAGGCGGCCCAGCTGTGCGCGCAGGTGCTGGGCCGGCCTGCACCGTGACTGGTGCAGCGCACCGCTGCGCAGTATGTTATGGTGCATCCAGCCGGCCAGCGGCGAGGTGGAGGCATTCGATGAGAAAGCTTTGGATTGGAATGGTGGCAGCGCCTTTTCTGATGGGCACGCAGTGCATCCCGAGCGAGATCAAGGTGCCGTACGAGGCCGAAACGCCGGAGATGACGATCGACCTGGCAGCGCAGGTCAAGACCTTCGAGGACGGTATCAACAACGGCGGCGACGTCCAGAACAAGGCGGTGCTGGCTGTGCTGTGCGCGACCGAAGACGGCCGCAACTGCAACCCGCCGTCCCTGCCAAATCAGATTCCGCGCTCGATCCCGGACCCGCAGAACACGTCGAGCACCATCGACGTCACCACCTGGATCCAGGGCGTGCCAGGTTTTGACAAGCTCAAGAACGTCAACGAGGCGGTGGTGTTCAATCTGGGAGAGGAGATTGGCGCCAGCAAGCCGGATCAAGTCAAGCAGGTCACCATCGAGGCGGTGACCGTGCAGTTCAGCTCGAACACGCTGACCTACGCCATGCCGCCGACCGATGTCTACTCGGGGTCGGGCGTCACCCAGGCCGAAACCCTGGACGCCGATGCGCTTTTGACCGATGCGCGCATGAGCAAGTTCGGCACGCTGCCCGAGATCCCGGCGGCCGACGTCCAGCCGCACCCGATGGCCATGGACGCGGCCGGCAAGGAGGCGTTTGCCAAGTCGCTCAGCCAGCTCGACGTGGCGATGCTGGTCCATGCAGCAGTTGCCTTCCCGCCGCCGGGCACGGCGCCCATCCCAAAACCTGACGGTGTCGGCAAGGTCAAGGCCAAGATAAAAGCCGAATTCACCATCTCGACCGACTTCGGAAGCTTCTAGCCGTCACCAGACAAAACCTGCGGGAGAACGCGCGATGCCGATCCGGCTCGGTGTGAATGTCGATCACGTGGCAACCCTGCGCAATTCGCGCGGCGAGCGGTTTCCCGATCCGGCCGACGCGGCGTTCGTGGCCGAACGCGCTGGCGCCTCGCAGATCACGATCCATCTGCGCGAGGACCGCCGCCACATCCGCGACCGCGACCTGGCGATCCTGCGCCAGACCGTCACCACCCGGCTCAACCTCGAGATGGCGGCCACCCAGGACATGCTCAAGGTCGTGTTCGAGCACAAGCCGGACTCGGCGACACTGGTACCGGAGCGGCGCGAGGAGCTGACGACCGAGGGTGGGCTCGACGTCGCGATGCACCGCGAGACGCTCAAGCGCTTCATCCGACAGCTGCGCGAGGCCGACGTCTGGGTCAGCCTGTTCATCGAGCCCGATCTCGATCAGGTGCGCGCGGCTCACAAGGTCGAGGCCAATGCCATCGAGCTGCATACCGGCAAGTACTGCAACGCGGCGACGCGGGACGACCGGACCGAGGAGCTGGCACGAGTGGTCGACGCGGCCAAGGCGGCGCAGCGGCTCGGGCTGGCGGTGTACGCCGGCCACGGGCTGAGCTACCACAACGTGCGGCCGATCGCCGCCATCGACGAGATCGAGGAGCTCAACATCGGCCATTCGATCATCGCGCGCGCCGTGATCGACGGGCTCGATCGCGCGGTGCGCGACATGCTGGCCTGCCTGCGCGAGGCGCGGGACGGCCGCGCCAACGGCTGAGGTGGTCATGGTGGCAGCTTCTGATCGCATTCCGATGACACCCGACGGGCACCTGGCGCTGCGCGAGGAGCTCAAGCGACTGAAGACCGTGGAGCGGCCGCGCAACGTGCTGGACATCGAGGAGGCGCGTGGCCACGGCGACATCAGCGAGAACGCCGAATTCCACGCGGCCAAGGAGAAGCAGGCGTTTCTCGAGGGGCGCATCGCCGACATCGAGGGCAAGCTGTCGCGCGCCGACGTGGTCGACATCAGCCAGTTGAGCGGCGGCAAGGTCGTCTTCGGCGCCACCGTCAAGCTGCTCGACGTCGACACGGACGAGAAGGTCGCCTACAAGATCGTTGGCGAGGACGAGGCCAACCTGGCCCAGCGCAAGATCTCGTGCACCTCGCCGATCGCGCGCGCCATGATCGGGCGCAACGTCGGCGACGAGGTGACGGTGCGCACGCCGCGCGGCGAGCGCACGATGGAGATCCTGGCGGTCGAGTTCGTATGACGCTGGGCAGCACAGGGCGCGATTCGCGGGTGGCACGGGCTGCTGGCGCGGTTGGCGGGCTGGTCGCGCTGCTGGCGTGCCAGACGGCGCCGCCGCCACGGCCGTCGCCGATCTGCACTCCGGAGGAAGTGCTCAAGCGTCGGCTGGTCGAGATCGTGCCGCTGGTCGTCACCTCGCCGCCGGTCGAGCAGCCGGTGCTGGAGTTGCTGCGCCGAAACTTCGAACAGCGGCTGATCGGGTCGGGCGCCTTCGAGGTCGTGGACGGTCAAAATCGCAACGGCGAGCTGGTGCTGACCGGCGTCATCTCCGACGTCGGCACGCTGCCACCTCGGGGTGTCGAGCGCTTGCTGGTCGATGAGGCCGAGGGCCGCAGCGTGGACTGGTTGCTGCGGTTCGTGGTCGAGGTGCGGCTGAAGAGCGACAACCACCTGCTGGCCGTGGTGGGCGCCAGCCTGACGCCGGAGCAGGTGCTGGTACAGGCGACCGACGACGAGGTCGAGAAATTGATCCCGGATCAGCGACTGCGCCACGGTCTGTTGCAGACGATCGCACAGGTCTCGGGGGCGCTTGCCGGTCGCTTCGGTCCGGGGGTCAGTTACGAGGATCCGGCCACCCTCGACGTCGAGACCCTGGCCAGACAGGGGCGCGCGCTGTATGCGGCCGGTTCGTTCTTCGACGCCGAGGCCAAGCTGCGCAGCGCACTGCAGCGCCAGCCGGGCAGCGCCGCCGTCGCCTCGTTGCTCGGCGACATCTACTTCGTCCGCCGCGACTACGTGCGCGCGGTCGAGATGTACGACGCTGCGATCGACGTCGAGGCGACGCGTTTTCGCGAGCTGGTCCAGCTGGGCAACTGCCACTACTACCTGCGCGACTACGAACGCGCCGCTCGGGTCTGGGAGCAGGCGCTCAAGATCGACAGCCGCGGGCCTTACACCAAGGACATCAAGGCCAACGTCAAGCGCGCGCGCGACGCCCTGCGCAAGATCCCCAAGGGACGCGGCCTGGAGCCGGGCACCAATCGCCCGGCGCCAGCGCCGACCAGCCAGGGTGGCGACGAGTTCTAGCGCGCGTTGCCGCGTACATCACTTGATGGTATTGCCTGGACCAAGGTCACCAGCAGGAGTCGATCGTGCTGCGAATCGCGGTCCGGATCCCCAACACGCCCGAGCGCGTCCACGAGTCGAGCGAGCCGCGGGTCACGATTGGCCGCAGTCCTGGCAACAGCCTGATGCTCGACAACCCGCACGTTTCGTCCCACCACGCGCGCATCGACGCACGGCGGGAGGGCGTGTCGTTCACCGATCTCGGCTCCACCAATGGCTCGATGGTCCAGCGTGGCAGCCAGAAGATCCCGGTGGCAGCCGGTGGCGCGCCGGTGCGGATCGAGGTCGGCGACGTGCTGGTACTGGGAGACAGCTCGGCGCCGGTGACGCTGGTGCTGCTCGATGACTCACTTGGCGGCGCCACCCACCCTGTCACAGAACCGCTGATCACCGCCATTTCCGAGGCGCCGGTAGACCCCAATACCAGCGGCGCGGTGGCAGCGCGCGCATCAATTGACCTCGGGAGTTCGCTGCCAAAAGCGTTGCTCGATCAACCGCGCGCGACCCAGGTCGTGGTCGATGTGGCGCAGGCCGCCATCGCGGCCGACGTCGAGGCTTTGCTGGAGACAGTGGCGCAGGGCGTATTCGCGCTGTGCGCTGCGGCCAGCCATGTTTATCTGTCACTCAGTCCGCGGTTGGAACAGGGCCGCGAGCGGGTCTTCACCCAGCAGCGGGTGCGTGTTCGCGACGAGGTGATCGGCCGGCCGAGCCGGGTGCTGATCGCGCGCACCATCATGGCGCGCGAGGCCTGGCTGGTGACCAACGCCTATCTCGAGCCGGAGCCGGGCGCGGTTGAGCCGGTGCGGGTGCCATCGACCATGTGCGTCCCGCTGCTGACCGACGAGCGGGTGCAGGGCGTGCTGCTGGTCGACGCGCGCAGCGAGCGCGCGACGCTGTCCGAGAACGATCTGGCGATCGCGGTGGTCCTGGCCCGGCTGTTGACGGTGGGCTACATCAGCCAACTGTCGGCGGCTGCAGCACAGGAGCGGCGTTGAAGCGTCTGGCCAACGCCCTGCGCCTGATCTGGTTGCTGGTCTCGACGACCGCGCTCGCCCTCGTCATCATCACCGATCTGCGCTACTTCGTTCCGGCCGGGCTGCTGGCCGACGCCCGGGCCAATCGCGTGGTCGGGTTGGTGCTGGCCTGGCCCGAGCAGCGGTTCTGGCCGCTGGTCTTCGTCGTGATCGTGGTGCTGCTCGACGTGGCCGTCGTCGCCACCGCGTTGCGCGCCGGCATCAATCTGACCGAGCTGTTGCGGCAGAAACCGAGCCCCGCCAAGGCGCGCACGCTGCTCAGGCTGGGCGAGGTGCGGGCCGCTGCCGATACCTACCTCGATCTTGGCAGCGTCGAAAAAGCGGCCGACCTGCTGGCTGATCGCGGTTACCTGCTCGATGCCGGACGCATGCTCATCGACCACGGCATGGCGGCCAAGGCCGACCGCCACCTGGCGCGGGTCGAGGGGCGCGACAGCGAGACCGCAGCCGGGCTGCTCGAGAAGAATGGACAGGCCGACGCCGCGCGTGAGCTCTACCGGCGCGCGGCCACCTTCTTCGCCGAGCAGCGCGACATCGGGCGCGCCGGCCGCTGTTTCTTCAAGGCGGGCGAGGCCGAGTCGGCGCGTCGCTACCTGGCCGACAACTGGGCCGACATCTTCAAGCCGGACGCTCCGCACGAGGTGGCCGACATGCTGAGCGCGGTCGGCGCGCACCGCGACGCGGGGCTTGCCTACGCCCGGGCGGCCCAGGCCGCGACCGACATCGAGACCGGACGCCGCTACGCCAAGAAGGCAGCAGCGCTGTTCGCCAAGGGCGGCGACCCGGGCGCTGGCGCGGCGTTGCTCGAACGCAGCTCGCTGGTCGCGGACGCGGCCGAGCTTTATGCGCATGCCGGCCAGATCGACAAGGCAGTCGAGTTGCTGCGCTCGATCAAGTCGGGCGTACGGGCGGCCGAGATCCTGCTCAAGGTCGGCCAGACCGAGCGCGCCGTCGACCTGTACGTCGAGGCAGGCGAGGTGCGGCATGCCGCGCAGGTCGCCTTGCAGTCCGGCAACTTTCGTACCGGCGCGTTGCTGCTCGAACGGGTCGGCGACATCGACGGCGCGGCGCAGCTGCTGGAACAGGGGGGCGAGCTGCTCGAAGCGGCCGAGATGATGCGCAACGCCGGTAACACGATGCGCGCAGCCGTGCTGTACGAACGTGCCGGTGCGCTCGGCCGGGCTGGTTCGATCTACGAGGCGGCCGGCGAAGAGATGCGCGCGGCCTCGCTCTATGCGCGCGGCGGCGAGGGTGTCGCCTCGGCGCGGCTATACCTCAAGAGCGGCCGGATCCGGGAGGCGTCGCAGTCTCTCGGTGGCGTCGTCACTCCGGAGAGCCGGCCGCTGCATGCCGAGCTGGGTGCGCGCTTCGCCGAGATCGGGGAGTCGGGTCTGGCGCTCGAACACCTGATGGCGGCGATCGCGGGTTCCCAGCTCGATTACGTCAACGCCGGTATCTATTTTCACCTCGGCCTGCTGTACGAGAAACTAGGCGACGAGGCGACCGCGCTGGACGTCTTTCGCAAGGTCGCTGCGGTCAATCCTCGCATCCCGGACCTGGCGGCCCGCATTCAGGTGTTGCAGGCCAAAGTTGCCCGCCAGGCGCCGGCAGCGACCGCCAGCAAACCGGGCGCTGCCGACTCACGCCACGCCGATACCGTCGGCATGGCCGCGATTGCGTCCGAGAGCGGGTTGACCGCTGTGGTCCGCGCGCGCGAGCGCTACAAGATCGAGGCCGAACTGGGCAAGGGCGCCATGGGCCGGGTGGTCAAGGCGTTCGATCAGATCCTGCACCGCGGAGTCGCGCTCAAGGTACTGCCCGATGCGCTTGCCAACAACAAGGCGGCGCGCACCGCGTTCATCGCCGAGGCGCGGGCTGCGGCGGCGCTCAAGCACCCCAACATCGTCACCCTGTACGATGTCGGTACTGACAACGACGTGCCGTACATCGCGATGGAGCTGGTCGAGGGTAGCGACCTGGCCACCCATGTGAAGAAGGAGCAGGCGCCGCTGGTCGAGCGGCTGCGGTTGCTGATCGAGGTCGCAGATGCGCTGGATGCCGCACACCGCCGTGGCATCGTCCACCGCGATATCAAGCCAGGCAACATCCTGGTCGATCGCGAGCGCCACGTGCGGCTGGTCGATTTTGGCATCGCCCGCGCCATGGGCAGCGTCGAGCGCGGCGGCAAGCCGGTCGGCACGCCGTTCTACATGTCGCCCGAGCAGGCGCGCGGTCTGCCGATCGACCTGCGCACCGACATCTACAGTCTTGGCGTTGTCATCTTCGAGATCTGCAGCGGTCGGCGTCCGTTCGAGGAGGGCGACGTCATCGCGCAGCACCTGGCCAAGACACCGCCGCCGCTGCGTGCGGTCGACCCGAGCTTGCCGGCCAAGCTCGAGCACGTGGTGGCTGCCTGTCTGGCCAAGGAGCCGGACGGCCGGCCCAAGAGCGCGGCCCAGGTCCGGGTCGCACTGGAATCGATCGCCAGGGAGTGCGGCGGCGCTCCGGCATGATCGATCTGCACCTGCACTTGTTGCCCGCGATCGACGACGGCCCGGCCCAGCTCGACGATGCGTTGAGCATGGCCGCGGCGCTGGTCGAGGAGGGCGTGACCGCAGCCGCGGTGACGCCTCACGTGCGCGTCGACCTTGGCTGGAACCCCCGCCGCGAGCAGATCGTGGCTGCGCTGGCGCAGCTGCAGACCGCGATCGAACAGCGCGGGCTGGCCCTCGAACTGGTCGCGGGCGCCGAGCATTTTCTCGACGAGAACCTACCCGGCCTGGTCGAGTCGGGTGGTGCGACGCCGCTCAACCTCGGTCGCTACCTGCTGGTCGAGCTGTCGCCTGCCGCGCTGCCACCCGACTTGCCGGCGGCGCTGTACCGGTTGCGCCGGTTGGGGGCCGAGCCGCTGCTTGCCCACGTCGAGCGTTACCCTGAACTCGCCGCCGATCCGGCGCGGTTGGCAGCGCTGGTCGACCAAGGTTACCTGATGCAGGTTGACGCCGGCGCGTTGACCGGTTGGTTCGGCCCCGAGCAAAAGCGCGTCGCCTGGCGGTTGGTCGAGCAGGTGCCCAGGTTGCTGGTGGCGAGCGATGCCCACGCCGTCGAGGACGTGCGCGGCACCATCAAGCACGCCACCGAACTGCTGCAGCGCAAGCTGGGCGCCGAGCGCACCCGGCAGCTGCTGGTCGACCACCCGGCTGCGGTGCTCGCCAGCAGACCACTTGACGGCGCCTCCTGATTCTGGATTTCTCCGCCAGTGAAACGATTGATCCAAGCCTTCATCTCGATTGCGATCGGCGGGCTGCTGCTCTGGCTCAGCTTCCGCCAGGTCGCACTGGACGAGGCCATCGGCCACCTGCGCGACGTGCCGTGGTGGCTGTACGTCGTCTACGTCGCCTTCGTGATGCTGACCCACTGCCTGCGCACCGAGCGGTTCCGGGTGCAGCTGTTGCGAATGACCAAGCGCCCGGTCAGCTTTGGCGAGGCGATGGCGCTATTCTCGGTGGGCGTCGCGGCGACTTTTCTGATCCCGTTCCGGCTCGGCGAATTCGTGCGGCCGTACCTGGGCAAGGTGCGCGGCCATATGGACATGTCCGCGGGCTTGTCGACGGTGGCGGCCGAGCGCGTCATCGACGGTCTGACCACCACCGCCATGCTCGGCGTGATTCTGCTGCTGCTGCGCGGGGTGGCCATCCCGGAGACCGTTTTCATAGCAGGCTATGTTGCCCTGGCGGTGTTTGGCGGCGCGTTCGTGGTGTTCGTGCTCGGCTACCTCAAGCGCGAATGGACGGTGCGCCTGTTCAAGCGCCTGTTCGGCGTTGTCTCGCAGCGGCTGGCCGACAAGCTGGGCGACGTGCTGGACCGGTTCTTGGGCGGCCTCAACACGCTGCCTAGCTGGAAGGACGTCGCGCTCTACCAGTGGTACACCATCGCGTACTGGTTCATCAACGGCGCCTCGATGTACCTGGTGATGGTCGTCATGGGCATCGACGTCGGCTGGGTCGGCGGCTTCTTCGTGCTGGCCTGCCTGGTCATCGGCGTCATGATCCCGGCGCCGCCCGGCAATGTCGGCAATTTCGAATATGCGGTCGTGCTGCCGTTGACCGTGCTCGGCGTGTCGCCCGCGCTGGCTGCTGCCTACGCGGTGGTGATCCACCTGTTGCAGGCACTGCAGATGACCGGTGTCGCGGTGTTCTTCGTCGCCACCGGTCGCGTCTCGTTGCAGCGCATCGTCGAGGCCACCCAGGCTCGGGGCCGGGACGACGCTGCAGTGTAGGGCGACAATCGCGCTGCTAGAACACCGAACGGTTTGAAAGTGATCTCATCACGCCGCCTTGGCCGACTCAACCGCAACGCAGCGGCGGTGCAGCGTTTCGAGATTCTGGATCGCGGCGGCTCGCCGCACGTCAAAGGTGTTCTTTCGCGCGCCGACATAGCGAGCACGGCGACCCTGCCGACGAGAGAGGTGCGCGAGGCGATGCTCGATGGCAACGCGCTTGCGGAGCCGCTCGCGGCCGTCGCTCGTCGAAACGAGCCTGCGCAGCCGCTGTTGAAGCGGCTCATTGTCGGCGATCGACACGCTACGTCCCGTGCCGTTCTCGGCCGTCGTGCACTTGGGGCGCAGGCCGCAGCGGTCGCAGACCTCGGCGTCGAACTCGACGACACTGCCGAGTTGGAAGTGCTGAGTCTGTAGGTCGGGGCAGGTAATCGTGCGGTCACGTAGGTTGATCTTGAACGCGGACTTCGGGAAGAGACGACCGTTTCGCGAACCCCACGGCTTCGAGATCACCTCGCCACGCCGGCTCAGCACGTCGTCGACGAGTTGGCTGTTGATGTACGCGCGGTCGATGTTCAGTTCTCCGATTTCGAAGCCCTGCCGCTTGATGTCTGCAGCGAGATCGGGCACCGCCTCCTCTTCGGGACGGTTCGCCGGGGTGATCGCAGCGGCAAGAATCAGGTCGTGGCCGAGTTCGCCTGCGATGTGTCGCTTGTAGCCGTCGAAACGCTTGCTCTTGCTCTTGCGACCGTGGCGCATCTCCGGGTCTTCGATCGACACGCGACGGTCCTCCGCGACGCCTTTCCGGATGCGCAGCTCGCCGCCACCTTTCGGCACGGGCTCGAGGTCCTGCTTGCGGATCTGGTCCACCGTCGCCACGGTGGCCCGGAGCGGCTGCTGCTGCAACTCCTCGGGCAGTTTTCGCCCGAGCCACCTTTCGAGCGACGTCAGCTGCGAGACGAGCGTGTTGAGGGCCTCGCCTTTTTGCGCCGGGTCGTTCCAGTCGGCGTCCAGCGCCTTCTTCACGCTCGACTCCAGCAGCACTGGGATCCCCGACTCCCGACAAACCCGCTTTTGCGACCAGCCCAGAAGGTCTGCGGCACAAGCGACGACTTTGCGGGCCGCGTGTCCCAACAGGTTCACCGTGTCTTCCACGCGGCCCGCCCCTTCAAAAGGGCTGGAGTCGATAGCCACCCGAAGCGTCTTGGGCAACTTCCGCCAGTCGAACTCCTTGGAGGTCTGCGCCAGCTCGACGGTGCGCTCAAGCAGACGTCGGTCCATCTCGTGTGTGATGAGCCGCGCTCGGAAGTCGCTAAACGCGCCTTGGGAGAAGGCCGGCTCGGCGCTGCCGAGGCAGTCGAGAACCATTTGAACGCTCAAGTCCAGCACTGTGAGTTGCACCATCGTCGCGTCGGACACACCGAGATAACCTTGAACGAGCGTCGCCATCGCCATCTGTGCCGGGTTGACCGGGTCCTTACCCGCACCCGTGTCGCGATACATCGTCGCCAGTTCTGTCTGAAACGCGTCATCAAACAGCTCGTGCCGGTGTCGACGCAGAAACGGAAGGAGCTTGCGGACTCGACGAAGCTGGTTGGTAATGGCCTCTTCTTGCCTCGACAGCGCACGACGAGGTGCCCAGTGTTCGATCGCCACGGTCGTCCTCCTTCCGCGCGCACTGGCGCGGCAGCGGAGGCGAGGAGATCATGCGGATCGGAGTGTGTCGATCGCTTCACGCAAGCGATCGAAGTTCCCATGTTTTCTAACCGATCGGTGTTCTAG
>Ga0315268_10001786_pt1 | contig 24710 bp, 23 predicted proteins | sample C1_top_MG_FD_204535 | JGI IMG/M metagenome (GOLD analysis project Ga0315268, IMG submission 204535) | Sediment microbial communities from Yellowstone Lake, YNP, Wyoming, USA - C1_top | ecosystem: Environmental > Aquatic > Freshwater > Lake > Sediment | place: USA: Wyoming | collected 2017-08-01
CGCGTAGTTGGTCTCGATCTTGCCTTCCGTGCGCTCCTTGGCGCGGTCCAGATGGCCCTGGTAGCAATCGCTGGCCACCACCAGGTTGGCCAAGCCCGTCTGCTTCGCAGCGTCCATCAAGATGTGGCCGCGGATGCCCGCGCCGATAAACCCCACCCCGACGCGGTCGGCCGGGCTGGCGGGTCTCGGCAACACAGGCGACGCCTCCAGCGGCACCCACTCGCCGTTCAAGAGAAATCCCAAGCCGGCGAATCCTGCGGCGCTGCGGCGCATGAAGTCGCGGCGGGTCAGATCACGAAGCGAAGCCATCCTCTCTTCCTCCTTGCCGGCCCGTCAGTCACCAGAGGCCCTGGGCAGAAACGCCCATGGGCAATTCCTCAGTGCTGGGCCAGCATCCATCATATTCTTACCCTGTCCGCCGGCTGGAATTCAACCAGAATCGTGTGCACCCCAACGCGATTTGTGGCCCCAAAGGTGTTTGCGTCTGGTATCCTTTTTTCTTGACAGTCCTCACTGCCTGTCTCGAGGAGCATATGTCTGACGAGCACAAACCACACCCCGCGATGCATCAGCACCCACAACTTGCCTATCAAGACAGTCGCTTCCTGGAGAGTGCCGACGCCCGCACGTTGCGCATGATGGCTGAGTATCTGGAGCCGCAAAGCCGTCTGCGGCGGGCGGGAGTCCAGAACACTGTGGTGTTTTTCGGCTCGGCGCGCATGCTGCCCCGCGAGGAAGCAGTAAAGCGCCTGCACGAGCTGGAAGGCCGGGGGAAGGAGGGCGGGGCGCCGGCGAGCGCCCAGCAACTGCGCGCCGCACGCACGGCCGTGCAGATGTCTCGCTACTACGAAGATGCTCGCGAGCTGGCGCGCCTGATTACCCATTGGTCACTTTCCCTCAGGAACGGCAGCCATTTCCTCGTGGTTTGTTCCGGTGGCGGGCCGGGCATCATGGAAGCCGCCAACCGCGGCGCCGCCGAAGCGGGCGGCAAATCCATCGGCTTCAACATCAAGCTGCCCACGGAACAGAAGCCCAACCCGTATATCACCCCGGAATTGAGTTTCCTGTTCCGCTACTTCTTCATGCGCAAGCTCTGGTTCGCACAGCCTGCCAAGGCCCTCATCGTTTTCCCCGGCGGCTTCGGGACCATGGACGAGATGTGGGAATTCCTTACTCTGGTGCAAACTCACAAGCTCGGCCATCGTGCCGCCATCTTGCTTTACGGCTCGAAGTTCTGGAAGAAAGCCATCAACTTCGATTGGCTCCTCGAGGCGGGAACCATCGTCCCAGAAGACTTGAAACTGTTTCGCTTCGTGGACAGCCCCGAAGAGGCTTTCAACATCCTGCGCCAGAAGCTGAGCCGCGACCGCGCCCTGCGCGCCGTCCTCCGCCACCCGTTTGTGTAGCACGGGCGGCTCGGCATGAGCGAGTGGAAGATACGCCGAGACCGAAAGCTGGATCTTGTTCTAGGAGCGACTCATGCAGCGAACACTCTTTCTGGTAGTTGCGATGCTATTGGCAATGGGCGGACCCTCAGCACAAGTGGCAACCCAGCATAGTGCCGGCGTCGCCACGCCGCTGAAAGTCGAGAAAGTCGTACCGGAAAACGCAAAGATCACCACGGTGCTGGGAAAAGGGCCCGGTGTCCCGCAGGCCTGGAAGATCGAATTCACGTCGGCGCAAAAAGCGAGCCTCCATTTTCCCGCCGGTGAGAAGGCCTGGGATTGGCGCGCCTACGGCGCGCTGGCGTTTGACTTGACCAATCCCTCGGACGAGGAAATCGGATTTGGCGTGCGTATTGATGATGACCCGTCGGCCGACGACACCAAGCACAGCGTTGCCGGCCACTCGACGATTGGGCCGCGCCTCACGGTGAGCTATTCGTATCCCTTGGGACCAACGATGCCCATGGAGAACGGCATGCGTGGCGGCCCGCCGTTTCCGGGCGTGGAACCCATCATCTACGGCTCCTTCAAGCGCGTGGACGAGAGCCACGTGATGGCCTTTCAGATCTTTCTCGAGCGCCCACCCGTGGCGCGCACGCTCATCTTGGAGAACATTCGCCTGCTGCCGCCGGTTTCTTATGAAGGAATCGTCGATGCCTTCGGCCAGTACACCCGCGCCGACTGGCCGGGCAAAATAAAGGCGGAAAGCGACTTCGCCCAGCGTCGCGCCGAAGAGGAAGCTCAGATCCAGGCTGCGCCCACTTTGCCCGACCGCGATGAATACGGCGGCTGGGCCTCCGGCCCCCAGATTCAACCCACCGGTTTCTTCACCACTCTTAAGCGCGATGGCAAATGGTGGCTGGTCACTCCCAGCGGCCATCTGTTCCTCTCCTTCGGTGTAGATACTATCGCGCTGACCGAAGGCCCCACGATGGTTACTGGACGCGAGAGAATGTTCACGTGGCTGCCGGCGGCAGACCATCCGCTGGCCAAGCATTTCGCCGACACCGCAGAGGTTCTCTACGGGCCGACCAAGAAGGGTAGGACTTTCAACTTTTACTCTGCCAACCTGGAACGCAAGTACGGGCCGGAGTGGCTGCCCAAGTTTCGGTCGTTCGCTCTCGACCGGTTGCGCGCCTGGGGATTCAATACCATCGCCAACTGGTCCGACCCCGCCCTCTACGACCTGAAGCGCGTGCCTTACACAGCCACTATTGATCTCGGCGGAGATTACGCGCGGGTGGCCAGCGGCCAGGATTACTGGGGCAAGATGCACGACCCCTTCGACCCCAAGTTCGCTGCCGCCGTGGACAAGAATATCCGCGACACTGTGCAGCGCTACCGTGACGATCCCTGGTGCCTAGGCTACTTCATCGACAATGAGATTTCCTGGGGCGCGGGCGCGAGCGACCGGGGACATTACGGGCTGGCGTACGGAACGCTCGCCGAAACCAAGGACTCACCCGCCAAGCAGGCCTTGGTGGAGCAACTGAAGCTCCACTACGGCAAGGTCAGTAAGTTGAACAGTGCCTGGGGAACGAAATTCTCATCCTGGGAGGCTTTGCTCAATCGACCTTTCCAGCCCGAAGGCGCGCCTACCCCGCAGATGCGGCAGGACTTTGCCAGCTACCTCAAGCGATTCGCGCAGCAGTATTTCAGCGTGGTCCGCGACGCGCTGCGCAAATACGACCCGAACCACCTCTACCTGGGCTGCCGCTTCGCCTGGCGCACGCCGGAGGCCGTGGCGGCTGCGGCCGAGTACTGCGACGTGGTGAGCTTCAACATCTACCGGTCGCACGTTGACCCCCAAGAATGGGAGTTCACCAACGCGCTCCACAAACCCGTCATTATCGGGGAATTTCATTTCGGGGCTTTGGACCAGGGCATGTTCCACCCCGGATTGGTGTCCACGCCCAACCAGCAGGCGCGCGCCGCGATGTACCGCGACTACATCCACAGCGTCGTTGATCATCCGGCGTTCGTCGGGTGCGCGTGGTTTGAGTACGTTGACGAACCTCTGACGGGGCGAACCTACGACGGCGAGAACTACAACATCGGGTTCGTCAGCATCACCGACACGCCTTATCCGGAAATGGTAGAAGCGGCGAAGGCTGCGCACGCCGAGGCCTACGCACGGCGCCTCGGCCAGTAAGCGCCAGCAACCCCTTTACCGCCGGAGCTCGAATAGCAGCGGCCGCTCGAGTTCCGGCTCCAGCCGGGTGCCCTTTTGAAGCGTCAGGGCATCGCTCCCGATTGCCGCGCCAGGGACTCCGCCAACCCCGGTGTACAAGGACAGATCCACTACGACTCGCAAGGTGATCGCCTAATGCGTTGCGGCTGGTTTGACGGGCTTGCCGTGTTTGGCCTGCAAAGCCTCGTTTTCAGCCTTCAAGCCTTCGTAGTCATGTTGCAGGGAGGCTTGCGCTGCGTTGAGTTGATCGAGCTGGCTTCTCAGTCGCGAGTTTTCTTGCTGTAAAGTGGTGACTTGCTCCTGCAAAGTACGATTTTGATCTGAGGCCTTCGAGAAACGATAGCCGAAGACCCCAGCAAGTACGGCACAAACGACAGCAATAATCACTACGACCGTGAATTTGTTCTCCATGCGTTAGCTCCTTTTCTGGCAAGATGCCATGTAATAGGAACCGCTGGCCGTCCTTCGAAGGACGGCGGTTCCCGACCAATCGGTGCGAATTGCCCCCTCGCGAACTGCGCTATCGGCCTAAGCTTGGGGCGGCTTGGGTGGAGCAGCCGCAGGAGTCACGGAAGCCTTTTCGGCGGTTGCTGGTTGTGAGGCTGGAACCTGGGCAGCCGCAGTTTGCGTCGGCGTCACTGGCGCGGCACGCTTTACCTGCGCTGGCGCGGGTTGTTTCCTTTTGGTCCTCGCATGCGCCGTTGAGCAAAACACCCGATCGCCACGGACCACTTTCTTTTCTTCGGGGACTTCTACCCCGCATTCAAAACAGTAAGTTGGCATCTGCTTGTCTCCTCTCCAAGCCCAAGCCCGCTGATGGGTCGGGGCTCTCTGTGTCATTCCTTTCCATCTCCCTCTCGATTCGTTCCCTGGCTTGGCACAGCATAGGTCTCCCAGCGACTGGTCACCCACGACCCCAGGTGAACCCTTAGAGACCACAGTCTTGCGTGCTCCCGTACACTGAGACGCACCGCCCGCCACCTATCAGCCATCTTCGTCGCCAGCCGAAGTCTGGGCCACGCGGGCGGCATAGCGAACGCACCTGGGGAAACCGCCTTATCCAAAAAGCCGGCCTCTTCGCTGCGCGTTAAAACCAGCAGGAGGATTAGCGATCCCGCGAACGACACCAGAACAGCCAGAACGATAACCGCCAGATACTCTTCCAGGACGAACATCTAAGGCCTTTCCCGCTTGCCCCTCAGAATCCGCCTCAGCGAATCCATTGGGCTCCGTACATCGAATCTTTGGTTAACGGCCTACGGAGACAGTCGAGGAGATCTCCAAGTTGTCTACCTCGGGATGTCGTTCCCCTTTGCCTCGCCCGCGAGTCGCGCCTGGACCTGAACGCTTTTCATTTTCTAGCGTTTCCCCGGTGTGCGCGTCACGGGAGGAATGGAATCTCTGCCCGTTCACCTCAAACCCCAGCCTGCCCTCCAGAAATTCCGTCAGCGCGACGTTGATCAGCCCAGAGAACAGCGCTACGCGCTGTCCATTTGCTAGCTGTTTGGCGCGTCGAGCCAGCAGATTGCATAGGAGAAACGGACTTATTTTGAAACTATCCACTCTGCTCAACACTTCGACGCGCTCGGACATCGCCCCTCCAGTTTGTTCCACTTGGGTGTTGCAGAGACCGCTCGGCCGCGCCTTCAACCCAAGCTCGCGCCGCTTCTACGCTGAGCCCTTTGCTCCGCATGAAGTGCAACACACCCTTCAGGCGGTAAAAATCCTGCGAAGAATAGTAGGTGCGCCCGTTTTTCACGACGCGCCGAATCACACCCCTCGCCTCGAAGTCGGACAGCTCCTTCTGTGACAAGCCCAGCTTCGCCGCAAGATGCTCCGCAAGAAAGAAGTCTGGCATCGGTTGACTGCCTCCCTTACCGTCTTAAGAACCGGTCTCCTTGTGCGATATTCCGGGAAGGTTGCTTGTTGCAGCCTGCTCCGCCCGGAGAATCTTGACATTTGTGGCCCGCAATCTCTCGAACCCGTATTGAAGCTCGTATTCAACCCACCGTCCTACCGACAGACCGGCGATTTCCGATGCGTTGATTCCTGACCGATCGAAATAGACCTCGCATCCATCTTCGCCCAGAATGAATCCACAGCCCTGCTTTCTGAGAAGTCTTGTGATTGATCCTCGCATCATCTATGCCTTTCTGAGGCGCTCCTGACTCGCAGCGGAGTTTCTCTGGTTCGCCATTGAGCATTACTGGCGGGCGGGGCTAAACCCCGCAACGAAAATTCGGGCCCGCCGATTCCTTTCCTGACAATTCGGCGTGGGCGACTCACAGATGGGTTCAGCCTTTTCCCAGCCCTTCACTCCTACAATCTGCGCCGAATCAAGGCCGGCTTCGAGGAGGAATTGCTTCACTGCGGCCCCGCGTTGCGCCGCGAGCTCGTGCGTGCACTCCTCCGATCCCAGTGGGTCACAAAACCCAGCAACAAGAATGCGAACTTCCAGATGTTTGCGGAGCCAGCCGGCATCTACCAAAAGGTTTCCCGCGCTCTCGGACGTCAACACTGGACTCTTGGGCTGGAACACGAGACTTCGCAGCAAGAAGTCCGGTATCGCCCGACCCTGGGCTTGCCTGGTATTGCGTCTGGCAGGTTTCACCGGATGTTTCCCGAACTGGCTACAGGCAACTGCGAGGATTGCCGGGCCTGCCTGCCTCTTCGAGTCTGCACATTGCGGGTTCCGATCAGGCAGGCGCACGAATCGAAAGTTAGAAAAGGCTTCGGCCATCAGTTCGCTCAGGACTTCGCTTCCGCGACAGTAGAAAGAAGAATTTGACGTTAGACCAAGATACGCGCATATCAGAATATTCACATAGCTACTCGAAAAAATATATTTCCTCTTCTCACCCAGCCGCCGTGCTTTCCAACTGAGACAGAAGGTCTTTCACGTCTACGAGATGGTTGTTGAAAATCTCTCTTGCCACATCCAGCAGCCGGAAAATCGCCGGGTCGTGCACGGAGTAGTACACGCTGCTGCCGTCCTTCCTGCCGATCACAATGCTCCGGTTTCGGAGAACGGCAAGTTGCTGGGAAACTGTAGTCTGTTCCGCCCCTAACCGAGCGCACAGGTCGTTGACACTGACCTCCCCGCTACGGAGCACGTCCAAGATCCTTATCCGCAGCGGATGAGCTAGCGCTTTGAAGAACTCAGCTTTGAATTGGCTTATCTGGGGCATCGATAGCGCGACTTCTTTTCGTTCTCTCCAGGAATAGGTTTGCATATTCAAATTCGCTTGTCAATCGGAAATTTCGGCTCGCCAAAAGCGCCCCTTCATGAGCGCAGAGCTAGAATCAGCCTCTTTTAGGCGACAAAACACGCGGAGGGCCCCGCTCCCCTTGATAACTCGAAGGATCCAGAATGAAGAACCCATCGACAGCAGCAAATCACTTGTCCTAACTTGGCTCCGAGACTATCGCACTCTGTGTGGGTATCGAGGTTGGCGGGGTTGCGGCCCAGCAGGCGGCGCTTCGGCCAGCAGGTACCTCTGCACCCGCACCGGACTTTCGGGGGTATAATCTGGCACCCAGGTGTAGGGTGATTGCGATGGAGGCGTCTTCCGATTCATCGCGGATGTTCGTTTCTCGTTAAGGAGCGCAAAAGGTCGCTACGGCGACACACGACCGCCATCTATCCTATCTGGAGGTCCCCATGGAATTCTTCCGCGAGAGCATGCTGGAACTCATCATTCAGACTTCCACCAATCTTCCCCCTGACGTGCGCCAAGCGATGGCGCGAGCGCTGAAGATGGAACAGCCCGCCACGCAGGCCGGCCAGGCCCTGGCCATCATCGGCCAGAACATCGACATGGCCTGTGAGAATGACGGGCCCATTTGCCAAGACACCGGCATGCCCACGTTTGAAATCAAGACGCCGGCAGGCACGAATCAGGTCTTGATGAAGAAGCAGATCCTCGAGGCCGTGGCCGAAGCCACCAAGCGCGGCAAGCTGCGGCCGAACTCGGTGGATTCGCTGACCGGCAAGAACAGCGGCAACAATCTCGGACCGGGAACGCCCATCATTCACTTTGAACAGTGGGAAGAACCAGACATCGAAGTGCGGCTGATCTTGAAAGGTGGCGGCTGCGAAAACATGAACGCGCAGTATTCCGTACCCTGCACGCTCGAGCATTTGGGCCGCGCCGACCGCGACCTGGAAGGCGTGCGCAAGTGCATCCTGCACGCCGTGTGGCAGGCGCAGGGCCTGGGGTGCGCGCCGGGAGCCATCGGCGTGTGCATCGGCAGCGACCGCGCTGCCGGCTATCACCACGCCAAGCTGCAACTGTTCCGCCCGCTCGACGACGTGAATCCTGACCCCGTGCTCGCCAAGCTCGAGAACGAAATCATGGAGCAGGCCAACAAACTGGGCGTCGGCACGATGGGCTTCGGCGGCCTCGTCTCACTGATTGGCTGCAAGATCACCGCCGCCAATCGCCTGCCCGCGAGTTTCTTCGTTTCCGTGGCGTACGATTGCTGGGCGTTCCGCCGGCTGGGCGTGCGCCTGCATGCCGCAAGCGGTGCCATCAAGCAATGGCTCTACCGCGATCCCGAGCGGCCCGTGGAAAAGCTGGTGCCGGGCGCCGGGTTTCAGGTGTCAGGCAGAGAGATCCGTCTGGAGCCGCCGCTCAGCGAAGCCAAGGTCCGGGCGCTCAAGGTGGGTGACGTGGTGCTCATCAACGGCCCCATGGTCACCGGCCGCGACGCCGTCCACCACTACCTGCTGCAGCACGACTCGCCTTGCGACTTGCGGGGAGCTGTCCTCTACCACTGCGGCCCGGTGATGTTGAAAGAGGGCGAGAAGTGGCGCGTGGTCGCCGCCGGTCCGACCACCAGCATACGCGAGGAACCTTATGAAGCTGACATCATCAAGCGCTTTGGCATCCGCGCGGTAATCGGCAAGGGCGGCATGGGTACGAAGACTCTGGCCGCCCTGAAAGAATTTGGCGCCGTCTATCTCCACGCCGTGGGCGGCGCGGCACAGTTCTACGCGCGCTGCTTGCCCAAAGTCACCGGCGTGGACCTGCTCGAACTCGGCATCCCCGAGGCCATGTGGCACTACGAGGCGCGCGACTTCCTCGCCATTGTCACCATGGATGCGCACGGCAATTCGCTCCACGAGGACGTGGCCGCGACGACGGGCGCGGAGCTGGAGAAGGTAGGAGCTGGGGACTGACGATTTTGGATTTTGGATTTTGGATTTGAGATTGCGGATTGCCAACAGCGCTCATGCCCTGGAGCAGGAGGATACTGGCGGTCACTTCCCCGGACAGGGCAGAAGACTCGATGCATAGACTAGCCTCCTTTCAAGGCAGAAGAACGAAACAGCTTCCAATCATCCTTATTGCCGCCTCGCTCGCCTTTTGCGGGGGCAACAGTAGTCGCAGGCCGCCGATGGATGTGAAACAGGTCCAGGCGAAAGTCGAAGAGTTGCTCAAGGCCGAATGGGAGAAGATCCCTCAGCCGCTCCCGCCGGGGGCCGACAACCCCGACTCACCAAGCTGGATAGGCTGGAGTTACCGGATGTCGCCTCCGTTCCCTGCTGCCTGGCCGCCGGATGGAAAGGGGACAGTGTACTACTACGCCTATGCCGCAGGATTTCAGCCCGCCGCACTGATAGATGCCGAACGCCTTGGGCCTGTTTGGGCGCGTGTGAAAGTGGACACCAGGGGTCAGTCGCCGCCGCGAGTGGAAGTGCTGGCCAAGGAAATCAACGTGGTCGGCACGATCGGAGTCCGACCTCTCACAAAAGAGGAGATCGCGGTCTACGACATAGGCGATCCGGTAGTGGCCCAGGTCTATGAGGCATCGCGGAAAACCGACGCCAAAGCCCTCGATGCACCTTCCGTCAGAAAATACTATTGCGCCTGGAGCAGGGACTCGGGGGTGGGCCACGACGTCCGGAAATATCAGCCTGAGTTCTTCCGCTGGCTGGGCTGCTAGGCCTTTCCTGTGCGTGGCGTAAACCGCGGAATCCATCGAGGCACGGCCTGGCAATACGCCTCGTACGCCGTCCCGAACTTCTTCCGCAAAGTGGGTTCTTCGTAGAAAATCACGAAAAGATGGCAAGCTAGCCAGGCAAGCAGCGCATAGGCCACAAGCCTGAGAGACTGAAAGAGGATTGCTTCGCCGCCCAGCACCAATCCCACGGCTATATACATTGGGTTCCTCACATGTCGATACAGGCCTTTCGCCACCAGCACCCGGGGAGGGTCAAAGGGCGCCGGCGTCGCTCGGCCCACGAAGGCGAAATCACAGGCGCAACGAAGGTAACAAGCCGCCCCCACGATGATAGGAAGCACGCCAGCAAACCTGAAGCCCCCCAGCTCGAACTCGGCCCGCGGGCCTAACAATAGATAAGGCGCCGCCACGGTGACGAACCCAGGGACGACAATCGTGAATATCACTGTCTTGAGGACCGCGGCCTGAGTGGTGGACATCGGTTCGCCAGCTCGCCGGTCAATACTAACCTATCGCCCTGGTCGATGGGTAGAAAGGAGGGACAATTCGCACCGAGGACCGTACATGTTCGGCGCCCCACGAGGAATTTCCAGTTGGTGGCGAAAGAAGTGGGAGCTCTTCCGGAACGTCCCCTGGAGTAAACACCTGCCAATTGTCCTGCGCTCAGCGCAAGTGGTTTGCCGGCGCACTTTGGCCGCCACAAAGTGCGGAGGGAAGGGACTGATGGGTCCGAGCCCCGTGAAGCCGTTCTTCAGCAACAGGCCGGGCACGATGACGGTGTCGTTCACACCAGGCCGGAAACGCCGGTCAGCCGTTCTACAAATTCCCCCACGGCCTCCGTCATGACATTAAGGGACCCGGTGGCGCCAGACCGGCAATCGGCGCTGAGCGGCCGGAGGGCGCTGGCACTCCCCCACGCGGCTTCCGGCTTCCTCCGCCGTTCTCGGATGCGACATCACTGGGCCCGAACGGTTTTGGCTTGAGATCTGCGGCTGGCCTTCTGCTCCTCCCGCGCCAACTGCTCGGGAGGTGTAAGTGTGGCTTGGAACGCCCGATCAATACTGACCGAAATAGGAATCGCCTCAGTGATCTGCCTCTCGATGACCTTGACTTTCAGCATGGCGCCTCGCCGTGTTTCGGGCGCCTTCTGGTCGAAAACGAGATTGCCTAGGCTGTAAGCGATCCAGCGCCCGCGGTATCGTTCAAGGGGTTGAACAACGTGCGGATGGCTACCCACGAGGAGGTCAGCGCCGGCATCAACCATCTGGTGAGCGATTTCCACCTGGCCACGCTGCGGCTGCGGGGCGTACTCGGTTCCCCAGTGCAAGCTTACAACCACCAAGTCAGCCAGCGGGCGCGCAAAACGAATATCGGCCAAAACGCGGTCGCGTTCCAGCCAGGCGACCCCGGGTTTGTCGGGGGCGGCAATCGCAGCCTTCGGCTCCACATTCACATAGGCCAGGAAGGCGAGTTTCAGATCGGCGAGATTGACTAACTGAGGATAATGCGCCGCCAGGTCATTGGCGCCTGCGCCCACCGGCGCAATTCCGCTCTCGCGCAGACGCCGCAAGGTGTCCAGCAACGCCGGCGGGTCCCAGTCATACATGTGGTTGTTGGCCACCGACATCACATCGAATCCCGCAAGTTTCAGGCCCTCGATGGCTTTGGGGTCGGCACGAAAGGAATAGAGGTGACGCCGGTCGCGCCCGACATCCGAGACCGGACACTCAAGGTTGCCAAAGGTCAGGTCGGCAGCGGAAAGCACCGAGGCCAAGTCACGAAAGGGCAAGGTCCAGTCGCCTTCCGCTTTCATCTTCGCTCCGACACCGCGCGAGAGCATCACATCGCCGACAAACAATAGGGTGTGCTCCAGCGGCGCTGGAGGTGTTTGCTGGGCGAAGGCCACGGACTCCAGGGACAAGAGTCCGCCCAGGGCTACGACTACGCGCAGTGTGGAACGAAGGGAAAGCATCGTCCGGCCCCAAAGGCAACGAGGCTACCGCCGGGCGCTCGGCGCTGCCAGCTTACCCTACTAGGGGCGCGCAACCCAGCGGTTTGCCAAACTACTTCAAGTTTTCAGAAATCAGGTATTCCACCAAAACCAGATCGTGCCACTCGTTGCCCAGCTTGCCGTGCTTTTCGTGGACGCCTACCTCTTTCCAGCCCATCAACTGGCAAAGTTTGCGGGCGGGCTGGTTGTCAGCCATGACGCGCCCCACCAGTTTGTAGTAACCCTTTTCGCGTGCCACGCCCTGCATGGCCTTCATCAATTCCGGGCCCACCCCGTGGCCGCGCAGACTGCGGTCAATATAGATGGAAAGTTCGGCAATGCCGTCGTAGCAGTGGCGCGGGCTGTAGGGTGTGAGCGACGACCAGCCCATCAGCGTGTGCTTGACCTCCGCCACCAGCACCGGATATCTCTCCGGCCTCGCCACCAGCCACAGGTAGCGCTCCTCGGGCGTCACGTAGGCATTCTCAAACGTGGCCGCGCGATCCTGGACACCCTGGTTGTAAATGCGCGCAATCTCCCGGGCGTCATCCACTCGCGCGGGCCGGATGTTCAACGGGCCACTCCACTCCGTCATGGCTCACCTGCCAACCCTCAGTTTAGACTGCAAGCTGCGATTCTAGCGGGGGTTCAGACGAAGAGCAACTGTGACTGCTTGACTCCATAGGCGTCCTGGCATAACTTCTGCCCGACTGGCCCGATCGCTCAGCACTCTCCGTCGCTGACGCGCGGCCCGCGGAAGGGCTGACTTAGGTCTCAGCGCACCTCGTCGGCGAACATCTTTCGTAAGGACACCTTCACACCGGCGGCGACTAAATACCGCTGCCACCCTGGGATCAAGGCCCTGCTACGCGGCGCCGGGTCCGGGCGCAGTGTCTGTTCTGCACCGCCCAAGTTCTGAAGGGAAGCGCGCTCTGGAGGTGAGAGGTGCTTGACACGCGAGCCAAAGCAGGCTAGAGTAGTAGGCGAATAAAAGGCGAAGATGGCGCCCAAACCATTGCCGCGCCAAATCCGTGTCGGGCCGGCGGGATGGTCGTATCCCGACTGGGAAGGTATTGTTTACCCGCGCCCCAAGCCCCGCGATTTCCACGAAGCCGAATACCTGGCGCAATTCTTCGACACCATCGAAATCAACAGCACCTTCTACAGTCCGCCCAGCGTCCAGGCAGCGAAGGCGTGGGTTCGACGGATCGCCCATAATCCAAACTTCAAGTTCACGGCCAAACTCTGGCAACGCTTCACCCATGAGCGCAACGCGAACCGGCAGGCCGAGAAGGTTTTCAAGGAAGGTCTGGCCCCCTTGTGGGAAGCCGGCCGGCTCGGTGCCCTGCTTTTGCAGTTCCCCTGGTCGTTCAAGAACACGCGGGAAAACCGCGAATACCTGGGCGGGCTGGTGGTGGAATTCATGGAGTATCCGCTGGTGCTGGAAGTCCGCCACAACTCCTGGAACGAGCCGGAAACGTTTCGGATGCTCGCGGAGTTGGGCGTGGGCTTCTGCAACATCGACCAGCCGGTCATCGGACGCTCGCTCGGGCCCAGCGACCACTCCACTGCCTCCGTGGGATATGTTCGGCTGCACGGGCGCAACTATGAGCACTGGTTCATGGCCGAGGACCGGCCGGAAGAGCGTTATAACTATCTCTACAGCGCGGAAGAGCTGGAGCCCTGGGCGCAAAGGATCAGGAATATCGCGGAGCGCAGCGACATCACTTACGTGATCACCAACAACCATTTTCAAGGCAAAGCGGTCGCCAATGCCCTCCAGTTGATCAACCTCCTGTCGCACCAGCCTGTCCATTTGCCGGAAACGTTACTGGCGCGCTACCCGGAACTGGCGAAGATCATCGAGCCCGGAAGCGTTACCCTACCGCCTCGGCAGACTGACTTGGTTTTTTAGCTCTCGGTCCCTCGAAAGAAGGATCCCTGCCGAATGCAGGAAAGGCTTGATTTTCACTTCAGCAATCCCTAAACTTTATACGGCTAGGAAGGAAACCCCGGTAAAGCTGGGTCAGGATGCCTGAGGTCAATCGTCGTCGCACTGAGCGCTTGCTTCTGACCTTCCCCATCCGTGTCGAAGGGGCAGATGCCAGGGGCCAACCGTTCAGCGAGAATACGCGCACGCTGGTGGTCAACCGCCACGGGGCACGGATTCGGCTGAAGCGGGTCGTCACGGTCGGCCAAACCCTGCACATTGTTAACCTGGTGGGAAACCGCGCAGCCGACTTTCGCGTGGTCGGGCCCACGCAACCACTGACTGAACAAGGGGGCGAGTGGGGCGTGGAGTGCCGCGACGAGCAGCACAATATTTGGGGAATCGATTTTCCCCCACTGCGCGAGGACCAGCCCGCCTGCAGCGTCCTCCTCGAGTGCCGACGCTGCCACCAGGTCGGCTTGACACCGATTTCCCTGGTGGAGTACGACGTGCTGGAAAGTGCCGGCGTGCTGCCGAAAGAGTGCAAAACGTGCGGCCAATTTACCTCCTGGGGGCACAGCCAAGGCCAGGTAGGAATGCCTGCCCCCGAGCAGATTGCGGACGCTTCGCTGAAAGAGGTTTTGGAGCCTCCGCCTCCTACAGCCGAACGGCGAACCAACCGACGGGCCTCGCTGCGGCTGCCTATACGCGTCCGGAATTGGTACGGAACCGTGGAATGCGCTAAGACCGAGAATGTCTCTAAGGGCGGCCTCGCCTTTGTCAGCGAGAAGCATTTCGAACTGGGCGAGGCTCTACTAGTGACTTGCCCGTACAGTCCTGGTGTGGAATCGATTGAAGTCCGCGCCAGCGTTGCGCGGCGTTTGGAGATAAAAGGCTCTGGCCGCTTCCTTTACGGCCTCCGCTACGAAAAAGAAGCTTGAGGGAAACGAGAAAGCCGGGCACGCGTAAGGCAGCGAAATCCCCGCCGCGGCCAAAGAACTATATTACCTTCCGCTGAGCCGAAAGCCCCCAGGTCAGCGTCTACCTGCCAGTACAAGCCATCCGATCAGCCTACCCGCTCGGCTAGCCACGGTACCTAGGGGGCGAGCCCAGAGTCCAGCGGGGGCTCATCCGCACGTAACGAAGTGCCGATAGTGCAAGTGAAGGGTGGGGATGAGCCACCCGGCGGTGGCGTGTGCGTTCCGTGCCGCCCTGGCGGCATGCCTGACGGCGCGTCGGGCAATCAACCCAGCCATGTCGGTGTTGGCACCAGGAGGGGTCTCAGTGAAGTTCGCCGGCACGGTCCTGCAGTCCTTCCTCGCGCCAGCGAGGTCTATCGCACGCGGGCTGACCCATCTCAAGGGGATCCGCGGCGGAGAAACCTGGGCCTACATCCTGGCTTCTGTGGTGGTGGTTCTGATCCTGGGGTTCTTCCTTCGCTTCCACATTGTACGCTCTTACCAGAATGAAATGGCCTACTGGCGGGAGCGGCAATCCAGCGTCGCCGATGATCGAGCCCAAAGGGTATCAGCGTGGCTCGAGGAACGTCATGCCGATGCGGAACTCTTCGCCACGCGTCCTTCGGTCCGCACCGCTTTGCGGACGCGCTATGCTTCGCGCCGGCCTTCGACCGAATCTGCTGCCGTTACGACCTTGACGACCATCCTCGACGATACCGCGCGCCTGTATGGGTACGCGGGGGTGTACTTGCTAGACCGCGAGGCAAGGGTGGTGGCGCAGTCAAGCAGTTATGTGAATGTGAGCCCCCAACTCGTGGAAATTTGCAAAGCAGTGGCCCGTACAGGCGTGTTCCGAATCGATCTGTTGGGCGACGCGCCGGATAAGACGCTGATCAGTTTCAGCGTACCGGTGTTTCCTGGGCGCAGTCCAACGGAGGGGAGCCGCTCCTCTCGTCAGTCTCCGGGCGTTGGAATCCTGGTGGCGGAGGCATCGAAAAGATTGTTTCCGATTTTGACGCGGGACGCTGTCCCGACGCGCACCGGCGAAACGGTCCTCGTCCGCCGCGAGGGGAACGAGATCGTCTTTTTCTCTCCGCTCCTGGGCGTTCCAGCGGGTTCTCCAAGCCTGCGATATTTCGCAGCTAACGCTCCCCTCCCCGCGCGCGCCGCACTGGAAGGGCGTGCGATCTTTTTGGAAGCCAAAGATTATCGGGGCGTTCCCGTGCTGGCGGCGACGCAGCGTATCCCGCTCACCGGTTGGGGGCTGGTGCGCAAAATCGACCGCGCGGAAGCCTTAGAGAGATTTCGCCAACAGGCGATCGTGGAGGGGCTGGCAGGGGGTCTCCTGGTCCTTGTTCTCGCCAGCCTGCTTTGGAACCATCGCCGGTACGTTCTGACAAGCGTGCTGAAGCGGGAAGCGGAGAGGTTTCGGGCGCTTCTCGAGTCGGCGCCCGACGCCATGGTCATCGTCAACCGCATGGGCCGGATTGGGCTCGTCAACGCCCAGACAGAGAAGATGTTCGGTTTCGACCGTACGGAACTGGCGGGGCAGCCGATTGAAATCCTGGTGCCCGACTGGGCGCACGTGAAGCCAGGCCAAAGTGGTCAGGGGGATTTTTCCGAGGTTATCGCGCCGCACTGGGGAGAGACCGTTGAGATGCGTGGCCGGCGCAAAGATAGCTCCGAGTTTCCCCTGGAGGCGAGACTCGGCCCCATCGAGACAGTTGAGGGACCTGTTTTCTCGTGCGGCTTCCGTGACATCACCGCCCGCAAGCGGGCCGAGGAGGAATTGCGCAGAGTCAACCGGGCGCTCAGGACGCTCAGTGAATGCAATCAGGCCGTGGTAAGAGCCGAGGGGGAATCCGAGTTACTTCATGCCATATGCCAGATACTCGTAGAGGAGGGCGGCTATCGCCTCGCCTGGGTTGGCTATGCCGAGCATGATGAGGCGAAGACCGTGCGACCGGTGGCACAAGCGGGTCACGAGGATGGCTACTTGGCCTTGGCTAATATCGAATGGGGGGACACGGAGCGTGGCCGGGGCCCCACCGGTACCGCGATCCGGACCGGTCAGCCTTATGTGGCGCACAACTTCAAGATCGACCCCTTGTTCGCACCCTGGGTCACAGAAGCCACGCGTCGCGGCTACGCCTCTTCCATCGCTCTGCCAATGGTTTTGGATGGCCAGCCCCTCGGGGCGCTGATGCTGTATTCCCAGACGGCGGATGCCTTCGATGATGCGGAAGTCCGACTGCTCGCTGAACTGTCTCATGATCTCGCCTACGGGATTCAGGCGCTGCGCACGCGCGCCGAGCGCGAGCTTGCGGAAGAAGAAATCCGCAAGCTCAACGCAGAACTAGAGCAGCGCGTCGCCCAGCGCACCAGCGAGCTGGAGGCGACCAATAAGGAACTGGAAGCCTTCACCTACTCCGTCTCTCATGACCTGCGCGCGCCGCTGCCCCACATCGATGGGTTCTCCAAATTGCTCCTGGAAGAGTACAGCGCGGGGTTGCCGGACGAAGCGCACCATTACCTGACCCGCGTTCGTGAGGGCACCCGGCGGATGGGTCAACTGGTGGACGATTTGCTCAACCTTTCCCGCGTGGGTCGCCAGGAATTGCGCTGCCAAATCGTCGGCTTGAACCCGCTGGTAGAGGAAGTGCGGCGCGAGCTGCAGCCGGACATGGAAGGGCGGGAGATCGACTGGAAGATTAGCCCCCTCCCCTTCGTCGAATGCGACCCCGCGCTGATGAAGCAGGTCTTTGCGAACCTCCTCTCGAACGCGGTCAAGTTCACCCGGCCGCGGGAACGAGCCGTGATTGAGGTCGGCACGATGACCCGCCATGGTCAGCCTGTCGTCTTTGTGCGCGACAACGGGGTCGGGTTCAGCATGAAATATGCCGATAAGCTCTTTGGCATCTTCCAGCGGCTTCACCGCCAGGAGGACTTTGAAGGCACAGGCGTAGGACTGGCGACAGTCCAGCGGATACTCCGCAAGCACGGGGGTCGTGTTTGGGCGGAGGGTGCGCTGGACAAAGGGGCGACCTTCTATTTCGTGCTCGGGGAGCCCGAAGGCCGAAGGGCGGGAGAACTGGCGCGAGCGGGGGAGGCCATATGACAAGAGACGGAGAAATCCTGCTGGTTGAGGATAACCCCGAGGACGTGGAGCTGACCTTACACGCCCTGGAGCAGGAGAACCTGGCTAACCATATCCAAGTGGTGCGCGATGGCGAGGAAGCCTTGGACTTTCTGTTCTGCCGAGGCCTCTACGAAGGGCGTTCCTTCGAGTCTCCGCCCCGCGTGGTGCTGCTGGATTTGAAACTGCCCAAGGTGGACGGCCTGGAAGTTCTGCGCCAAATCAAGAGCGACCCGCGTACCAAGGCCCTTCCGGTAGTTATCCTCACTGCCTCGCGCGAGGAGAAGGACATGGTCAACGGGTACCACCTGGGGGTTAACGGCTACATCCAGAAGCCCGTGGACTTCGACAAATTCCGCGAGACGGTGAAGCAACTGGGGCTTTATTGGCTGGTGGTGAACGAGCCCCCGCCCCCCAGTGCGTTTCGACCTCGCTAGAGCCAGGGGAACGATGCCAATGCATGATGCTGACAGTGCAATCCTGTACCAACGACCCCTGCGGGTGCTGATCCTGGAGGACAGCCCCCAGGATGCGGAACTCATGGCGGAGATGCTCAGGCGGGCGGGCCATGCGCTGACCGTGGAAGTGACGGATTCGCCCGAGCAATTCCGGCAGCAATTGAAGCAAGCCGACTTCGAGGTAGTTCTAGCCGACTACAACCTGCACGGCTGGGATGCCAGGGATGCTCTGGAGATCCTCCACCAGGAGGGGAAGGATGTTCCCTTGATCGTGGTGACGGGGACTTTGGGGGATGAAGCAGCGGTTGAATGCATCAAGCAGGGGGCCGCTGACTACATTCTCAAGGATCGTCTCCATCGTTTGCCCGTGGCCGTGGACCACGCGCTGCGGAACAAGATCCAGCGTGCTGAGGCCGTCCGGCTGGAGGAACAGATACGGCAGGCGAAGAGGGAGTGGGAATCCACTTTTGACACCGTCCCCGACCCGATCTTTCTCCTCGACAACGACTACTCCATCCGGCGCTGTAATCAGGCCACCGCCAACCTCCTCGGACTTGACTTCCACGCCATCCTCGGACGGCCTTGCTACGAGGTGTTGCACGGTCGCTCCGAGCCTCTTGCCAATTGCCCCCACCGGCGCATGCTGGAGAGCGGGAAGAACGAGCGGGCCGACGTCGAGGAACCACGGCTGGGCAGGATCTTCGACGCCACCGCCACCCCGCTGCGCGATGCCAAGGGGATTCTGAAAGGCTCAGTCCATGTCTTACGTGACGTCACCGAACGCAAACGAGTGGAGGAGCAGCTCCGGCAGGCGCAGAAAATGGAAGCCATCGGGCAACTGGCTGGGGGAGTGGCCCACGATTTCAATAACCTGCTGATGGCCATTATCGGCTATAGCGACCTCCTATTGGCCCGCCTGCGCGATGGCGACCACCTGCGGAAACACATCCAGGAGATCAAGAAAGCCGGGGAGCGGGCTGCCTCGCTGACACGACAACTCCTGGCCTTCAGCCGACGGCAGGTGCTAGTCCCCCAAGTATTGGACTTGAATTCGGTCGTTAGCGACATGCAGAAGATGCTGCGGCGTATGATCGGCGAGGACATTGAGTTGCTGACGATCCCCGGGCCGGATTTGGGACAGGTCAGGGCCGATCCGGGACAAGTGGAACAGGTCATCATGAATCTGGCGGTGAACGCGCGCGACGCCATGCCCGAGGGCGGCAGGCTCACTATCGAGACCACCAACGTCGAGCTGGATGAGTCCTACACCCGCAACCACATTGACGTGCCGCCCGGCCGCTACGTGATGCTGGCCGTGAGCGATACCGGCTCCGGCATGGACCCAGAGACGCTTTCTCACATCTTCGAACCTTTCTTTACGACCAAGGAAGAGGGGAAAGGTACGGGCTTGGGACTGGCGACCGTTTACGGGATTATCAAACAGAGTGGTGGCCACATCGAGGTTTCCAGCGCGCCCGGACAGGGCACGACGTTCAAGGTCTATCTACCCCGCATCGAGGCTGCTGGCGAGCTGCCCGCGCCCGGCTCCGCTGTGGAGGAAATGCCGCGGGGGACCGAAACTGTCCTCCTCGTCGAAGATGACGTGGTCGTCTGCGAGTTAGTGCGCGAGATGCTTCAAAGCAGCGGCTACACAGTGCTGGAAGCGCGTGGAGCGCCCGAGGCCCTGACGATTGGTGAGCGCTATGCCCCGCGCCCGATTCACTTGCTCTTGGCCGACGTGGTGATGCCCGAGATGAGCGGTCCGCAGCTCGCCGACCACCTGGCGCGGGTGCATCCGAAGATGAAGGTGCTCTACATGTCCGGCTACACGGACGCAGCGGTCATGCGCCACAGCAAGCTGGATGCGCCGTACCTGCAAAAGCCCTTTGCGCCCGAAGTCCTGGCACGCAAGGTGCGCGAAACCCTGGACACCGTGCCGGCACCACAGAGATGATTCCCTCAACCCGCTGTTTCTTTCCCCTGGCCTGATTCAGGCTCGAAGATTTTGCACCCCGGGAGGCCCTTCTCGAATTTCACCCCTCGCGCTGATGCGCGCGGAGTACCCCGGGTATCGCCGCAACCAACAAGCAAAGCCCAGCTTGCAAGCCAGTAGGTCCTTGACCAATTCCCTAGGGCAAAGGGAGACCGTCGGTATAATGCAGGTGCTCAACTAGGAGTACGGGGTCTTCACCGAGGATGACGAGCAACTGCTCGAGGCTTTGGGCTCGCAGACCACCGTCGCCTTGGAGAACTCTCGCCTGTTCGAAGAGGTCCGCTTCACGAAGAACGGCAACGACAGCTTTCTGCGGACCATGGAGACGGGCGTGGAACCCTCAACCCCGAAGGCCGGGCAGCGTACAGCAACGGGACGGGGCTGAAAATCTAGTCGGAGGCGAAGTCCACATTTTCCGCGTCCCGGATCCTGGCGATTAGTATTTGGCGGGATTTGCCGCTGCCTGCCGCAAGGACTCAAGCCCTGCCAACCGGCCACCGCCAAGGTCCAGGGGTGTGGCCCCCCGGACCGCCAATTCTGGCCGTAAGCAGCCAACAATTGCTTGCAGAGCACCGGCAAGAGCGCATGCCCTTCTGCGTTTCCCTTGTTTTTTCAATGGATTACATCCATGCGGATTTATCTGCAACGGCAAGTGGCTTGCTCGCTCCATGGCTGAGGACCGGAGGCAGATCATGGATTACGCGGTGTCACGTGGTGGCTTGCTGGTACACGACCGGAGGGATTGGCCCTGCGCATTGTGTCGCCCGCAGGCGATCAGTGAGTGTCGGGGTTTCTGGTTGTGCTCTCGGTGCGCCCACGGGGTGATCATCGCGGCAGAAGCCGGCATCGAGGGCGCTCAGGGCCTTCTCGAAGATGTCACCGATGCCTTAATCCGCCTCGAGGGTCAATCTCTTCCGCCTGGGCTCACACCGAATTAAACGACTCCTTAGGCTCGGGGCTTTAGAGTTCTCCTGCGTGCCCCCCTGGGGCGGCTAGCCCGGCGCCCGCTCCCTCGAGAGCTTGATGCTTACCGAGAACCCGCCCGGGCCAGGATTGGCGAAGGTGGTCCGCAGCTGCGGATCCTTCTTAACCTGCCGGATGAAGTCCCGCAGTTCTTCCCTTTGACTGGCAACGTGGAGGAATTGTGGGATCCGAGGTCGAGGGGGACTCGATCGGGCTGCTCGTGCTTCAGGGCCGTCAGAACGCATTCCCGGCGAGTCATGGTCTTTACGGCTGGCAGGGTCGCCGGGACGTCAAACAAGGAGTCAGGAATGCCTCGCCTCGTACCGAACGCCGTACACTCTGCGCTGGAGTCCTTTCAGCTCCAGGCGGCGAACGATGCGCGCGCGACGTTCAATGTTCCTGCCGGTTGGACTGAAGGGGCAAGCCACGACCAGTCCCTGCCCCAGGTGGTAGTCCTTCTGGCTCGTAAAGCAAAATCCGCTCGCCGATGCATTCTCCGTCTTCGTAATGTCGGTATCGCCCTCGAAGCTGCGCACCAAAATGGGGAGTTGCAGGAGGGTTCGGCAATGCCGGCGGTGCTCGGTGCCTCTGGCTAGAACGTGGTCCTGGGCTTCGGCCATCATTTCCGCTTCTCCGGGCGGAGCTTCCATGGCGAGTTTCTGCTCCGGATAACCCCAGGAGCGCTCGCCTTTACATTTTCGGCACCGTCGAGAAAGGATACCGGCGGTGTCGAGCACTTCCACTTCGACAAGGGAGAGGCGCATTAACTCCGCGGTCTTGCATTTCCGGCACTCGAGTAACGCCGTGGGGCCGGCGTCACCCACGGGCGGAGAGGGGAACCGGATTCCCCAAATGTTGTCTTTCCCTTTCCGACATTCAATCCCGTACTCACCGCCATTCTCCGTGAATGGCGCAATCGGACCCACCACCCGGAAATCCGCCTCGCGCTGCGTGACCAGGTTGAACACTAGCACGGACTGCCCGGTGAGCAGCGGGCGGAAGATGCGGATCAAGGCACCGTCACGGTTCAGGCTGATAGTGCGAGCATCCTCGATGAAGGGGAAGCCCTTCGGATAGGCGCCCATGACCCAAAGGGGGACCGTCAGCATGAGGCGGTCGGACCGCCGTCTCTCGTCACCCATGCAGCTTCTCCTGGAACCAATCAGAGTCAAGAACCGCGTCAGTCCATTCTGAAGAGCCCGAGTTGGCAACCGGTTCCTGCGCCCTTGGCTGCCCCGCCATCAATACTTGTATTCGAGGGAGGGAACCGCCCCTGCGGGGCACGTTCGCCTGTCGCAGCAGCCGCGCTCGCAGCCGGAAGTGAACGTGCAGCTCTTCTTCCGGGCGGCAAGTCAGGGGGAAACGAACAAGCTTCCGCTCTCTGCCAGCAATGATCTCGGAGTCTATGATGCGGGGCCAGAAACAGCTTGGAAGGGACACCTGCGCCACCCCGCGGCTGGACAGGCTGGTCAGCACCTCAGCGCCGTTCGTAGAGGCGATAGGTCTTGTGTCGCTTTCCCCCGAGCAATTCGACGGAGCGAAGCATCAAAACGTTATCGTCGAGAATCCAGGACATCTCGCATTCCTGGTATCCGAGCCGCAGTCCCCGGCGGATAATCTCCGTGTAGAGGGCGGCGGCCACACCCGCCGTGCGAAACTCCTCCTGCACGCCGAGCAGGACCACGCGTATGCTGCGGATCTTCCGTCGGTAGTACAGGGCCGTCAACGCGACCAGCGGAAGGAACCGGCTCCGCGTATGTTTCACGGCCTGGTTGATGTCGGGCAGTGCCAGGAGAAATCCCACCAAGCGTCCTGAGAGTTCCGCCATGAGCACAAGTTCCGGCTCAGCTATGGGCTTCAACTCGTGGGCCAGATAGAAGCATTCCTCTCGCGTCATCGGCACGAAGCCCCAATTACGGCTCCAGGCGGAGTTGTAGACCTCCCAGACGCGCTCCACCTCCGCCTCGAAGTCCTTCATTCGGATGGGACGAATATGAATGTGACTGGCTTCCAGCGCCCGTCGCGCCACGCGGTCCACTCGTTCCAGCGTGAGCATCTCCCTGGAGAGGTAGTAAGAGTAGAGGTCTTTTACCGGCCGGAAGCCCGCCCCTTCAATGAGCTCAGCGTAATATCGGGGGTTGTAACACATCAAGATCTGCGGGCTCGAATCAAATCCCTGGACCAGCAAACCGCACTCGTAATTAGCCGAGGGATTCATCGGCCCGCGCATGAAGTGGGCGCCCCGCTCGCGCAGCCAATCCCAGGCCGCGTCCAGCAAGCGGCCCGCCACCTCCGGGTCGTTGACAGCTTCGAAGAAGCCAAAGAATCCAGCCTGCTGGTTGTGAACCCGGTTGAAATTGCGGTCGATGATGGCCGCGACACGGCCTACGGTGTGTTCTCCCCGTCGGGCCAGAAAGCACTGGATATCGGCATGGGCACAGAAGGGATGCTCGCGCGTCTCAAAGAGTTGCTGCTGGGCTGTCCACAGCGGCGGCACCCAGTAGGGGTCCTCGCGATAGAGCGTGTAGGGAAACGCAATGAACTCCCGCACAGCCTTCCTGCCGTCGATCGCGAATGTCTCAACCTTCGCCATAAGGTTGCCTGGGGCCGTATAGGTACGGGGTCGCCGCCAGCAAGGCCGCAGCCACCGCCGCGCCTGCCACCGTATCAATCGCGTAATGATAGCGCAGGTAGACGGTCGAAAAAACCATGCAGGCCGTATAAGCAGAGTACGCCCAGAAGAATCCCCGGGAGAGGCCACGGCTGCTCCACCACGCCAGAACTGTCAACGCCGTGTGGCCACTTGGGAAACAGTCGTAGTGGATGCCTTCCAGCCAGTCCAACGCCGCACGCAACACAGGGAATGACCACCAACCTTCGAGCGGCCTGGTTTGTAGATGGTCGAGCAAGTACCGCGGCCCGCGCGCCGGGACCAGAATGTAGCCTAGAAATGACGCCAGAAATCCGAGCGTGATCAAGAAGACGTAGTAACGAAACTCCCCCACTCGCCTTTGCCACCAGAGCACTGCCGCCACCAAAAGCAGCGCCGGGATGAACAGGGAATACGTAATTTGCAGAAATTCCGTCAGCGCGGTTGTCTGGATACGCTCCAGCCACACGGTGGGGTGAACTCCCCACAGCGCGATATCCAGTCGCGCCAGCGCCGCGTCGGCGTCGCTCCTGCGAATGGCAGGGATGAGGATGCCCATCTCCTTATAGGCAACACCCACAGCAAGCCACGGATACCAATGCCGGAAAAATGAGGCAACCGGCCGGAACCTGGAGGCCAAAGCCCGCTCAGCCACGACGACCAGCAGCACACCGGCAATCTGGAGAGCTATCAGCCACGCGGCGCCCGGAACCCGGCTCCAATAGAACAGGGTGAGCAGGCTGATTCCAAGAAAGTACGACAGAATCAGGGTGTCTACCGGCCAAAACCCACAAGGGGCCGTTTTAAGGACCATCGCTTACTTCCCCAGGTTCACAAAGCGCCCGACAGCGCGTCCCCAGTTGCGCCAAAGGTAGCCCGAGGAAACGGCGCCCCCGGCAAGATCTGAATCTGCGCTGCTGGCATCAAATGGATTGCCCACTGAAAGGCCGCCCCAGATTCCGGTCGCTGGAATCCGCGGGGGATCTTCAGACACCCTTCTTACCCGCCTGGCGGTGATACTGGTCGGT
>Ga0315268_10001787_pt1 | contig 24709 bp, 24 predicted proteins | sample C1_top_MG_FD_204535 | JGI IMG/M metagenome (GOLD analysis project Ga0315268, IMG submission 204535) | Sediment microbial communities from Yellowstone Lake, YNP, Wyoming, USA - C1_top | ecosystem: Environmental > Aquatic > Freshwater > Lake > Sediment | place: USA: Wyoming | collected 2017-08-01
CCTTCGGGTTCGACTTCCCCAAGACCTTGGTGATCGCCGCCGTCAGTGTGGTCTTGCCGTGGTCAATGTGCCCGATCGTCCCTACGTTCACGTGCGGCTTTGTGCGTTCAAATTTTTCCTTCGCCATTGTGCTGACCTCTCTCGAAAGCTTTGCTACGTTCTGGCGTCCTACTCTTCCCCGAATCCCTGGAGCGGGGGACGGGATTCGAACCCGCGACCATCGGCTTGGAAGGCCGAGACTCTACCGCTGAGTTACCCCCGCTTGCAGTGAGGCCCTGGGCCGAACTGCTCGTGGTGCTGGTTGCGCCGAATCACCCGGCGTCCAAGCTCCGCGCCTTCCGAACTGGAGCCTGGGACCGGGATTGAACCGGTGACCTCGTCCTTACCAAGGACGCGCTCTACCACCTGAGCTACCCAGGCCCGATTTCTTTTCCCTTCCGACAACGCTTCGCGTCGCGCTGCCGGAGGAGCGGCGCCGGCGCGCATTCTTCTGCGTGCCTTCGTTTGTCTGGGACCGTTCGGGTATTCTGACCTGTGGCCCGTTCCAGCGGTCGACAGGGTGGTGGACGGGGGAGGATTCGAACCTCCGTAGCCCGCAAGGAGCGGCAGATTTACAGTCTGCTGCCTTTAGCCACTCGGCCACCCGTCCCGACTTCGCACCACAGAACGCTGTTCCGTTCGAGGGAATCTGTCTGCCCCCATCAGACAGAAAGAGCCAGTGCTCTCGCATTATTCAGAGAGACACCCGCCCGCGGGTTTTCTTGTGCAGGGAACCCGTCTGCCTCGACCCTTCCACTTCCCAGAATTCCGAATCCGGTCGGCCCTTCGCCGCGGTCACCAAATCCCAGCTGGCGGAGGGATTTGAACCCCCGACCCTCTGATTACAAATCAGATGCTCTACCACTGAGCTACGCCAGCCCCGCTCAAACCTCCAGAAATTATCATACGGGGCAGCTTAATTGCAAGGCCCTTTTCTTCCACCCTAGCAAGACCGGGGCCAGTCGCCCCCTCCGCCTCTCCCCGGCTCCTTTACAGGCCCCCGTGGGCCCCCTATACTCGCAGTTTCTGTGATGAAACGCGCTCTTTATTTTCTCCTCGCCGCGATTTTTCTCTCCGCAGCTGTGTACTTTCTCCGCGGCGGCCGGGAGGACACCTCCGGGCCGGTCCCAGAAATGTTAGCGCAGTTGCCCGCCGACGCCCCTTTCATCTTGTATGCCGACCTGGCCGCCCTCCGTGCGTCCCCTCTGGTAGAACAGCTCGCTGCGCTCGCAGCGCCCGCGCAACAGGACCCTGAGTACGCTTCCTTTGTGTCCCAGACTGGTTTCGACTACACGCGCGATCTCGATCGCGTCGCCGTGGCTCTCCGGCCAGGCCCTCCAGCTTCAGGACATGGTGGCTCCGTGCAGGTCATCGCCGAAGGCCGCTTCGATCGCAAGAAAATCGCGGCCTACGCTCTGCGCACCGGGCGCAACGAGACACAAGACAATCGCGAAGTCTATGTCGTTCCCGGCGCCAGGCCCAGCGACTCAATCTCGTTTTCATTTCTTCAGCCGAATCGCATTGCCATCGCCGACACGCCGCAACTCCCGCCTTTCGCCGCCGGCACCCCGGACGCCGAGCTCCAGGAACGGGTCACCCGCGTGGCGGGTTCGGCCGTCTTCATCGTTGGCCGTGCGAGCGCCCTGCCCGCGGGTTTGGCCTCCCTCGGCTGGCAGTCCGATCAGCTCGATACTCTGGTGCGCAGCCTCCGGTGGTATTCGCTTGCCGCGCGGCCTGTCGAAGATCGCGTGAAGATTGTCCTCGACGCAGATTGCGACTCGCCTGAAAACGCGCGCCAGCTTTCCGGCGTACTGGACGGGCTCCGTATGCTGGCCCAGGCCGCGCTCGCAGATCCGAACATGCGGCGCCGGATGCAGCCCGCCCCTCTCGCGCTTGCTGACTCTCTCCTTCGCAGCGCCGATATCTCCCGGAGCGACGCCACCGTCCGCGTGATATTTGAGCTGACGGACAAGGAAATCAGCCGTGCCCTGGCTCAGCCTTCTTCAGACACCACGCCACCTCGAAAAAAATAAGTTGGAAAGAAAGAGCTAGTCCCCGATGGAGGGTGCTCCGCGCAGATACCGCCACGGGTTGACGGGGTTGCCGTAGAGCCGCACTTCGTAATGCACGTGAGGGGCAGTCGTGCGTCCGCTGACTCCCACGTAGCCAATCACCTCGCCACGCTTCACCTGCGCGCCCACTCGTGTCGCGTAGCGGGAAAGGTGTCCGTACCAGGTGGAAACGCCGAATCCGTGTTCGATCACCACCAACCGGCCGTAGCCCGCGCGTGTTTCCTCTTCTACCACGATCCCATCCGCGGTCGCCCGCACCGTGTCGCCATAGTAAGAAGAAATGTCCACGCCCGCGTGGAAGGCCCCTTCACCGCTGAAGGGATCCATTCGCTCGCCGAAGCCTCCGGTCAGGCGCCCCATCACCGGCCAGATCGAAGGGATGTAGGCTAGGTCCTCCAGGCTCCGACCCGGCATCAAGCGCAGGCCCTGTCCCACCACTGCGACCGCGCTCGCATTCCGCACTAGAAAATTGAAGCGATCCACCGCCTGTTGGTAGGCCGCCTGCGATGCCAGCGGCGCCTCGGCCAGGCCGAACGGTGTCTGCCGGAAACGCACGATCCCATAGCTCATCGCCACGTCGGTGGCCAGCGACTGCAGCGAGGAAAGCTGGCGGTTCGTGTCTTTCACCATCGTCTGCATTTGCTTGAATTGCACCTTCAGGGTGTCGCGCTCGCCGCGCACTTCGTTATAGTTGGCCACCTTCCACAGCATCCGCGTGTACGAGCTCATGGCGCCCAGCACAGTAATGCCGCCGACAAAGGCCAGAACTACCATCAAATAGAGGAAATAGACGGACACGTGTAGCTTGCGGAGCTTTCCCTGTGGGCCCGCTGCAATCAGAACTGTGTATGACTTCGGCTTCATGCCGTCTTACCGGGGTCCCCTAGTTTCCACCTGCGGGCTGGGAGCCACTCTCTTACGATTGGCTCTGTCTCACGACCGAACGATCACGTTTGAACCGCGAGCTCTGGTTCGAAACCCAAAAAAGTCTACAAACGCCGCCCAATTCAGTCAAGCGCAAATCTCCTGAGCCTGTGAATCTTCACGCGTCGCACGTGTCCGGCGGCGCTCGCCTCCTTCGGCCTCCACTCCTATAATGGACGCGTGCAGCACGCGACCCGACTGACCGATGAACTCACTCTCATTGAGCGCATCCGCCGCGCCCTGCCTGCCTCCACTCCCGCGCGGCGCGACCTGTTGCTCGGCATCGGCGACGATGCTGCTGTTCTGCGGCTGCCCGCCCTCCGCCACTTGGTCATCACCTGCGACGCCTTTCTCGAAAACGCCCACTTCCTTGCCGAAGTACACCCGCCCGCATCCGTGGGCTACAAGTCGCTCGCGCGTGCCACCAGCGATCTGGCGGCGATGGGTGCGCGCCCGCTCTACTTCCTGCTCGCCTTGGCGCTGCCGTCAAACCGCACCGGCGTCTGGCTCGACCGCTTCCTCGCCGGGATGGCCCGTGCAGCTCGAGAGTTCAATCTCCTCATCGCTGGCGGCGATACCTCCCGCAGTGCCTCAATCGCCGTCAACATTACGGTTCTGGGAGAAATTGCCCCGGGCGGTGCCGTGGCTCGCTCTGGCGCGCGTCCGGGCCACCTGATCTATGCCAGCGGCACGCTCGGCGCGGCGCAGTTGGGCCTTGAACTCATTCTCCGCGGTTACCACCGCCGCCCTCGCTGGAGAAGACTCTTGACCCCTCACCTCTACCCCGAAATCCGACTCTCCCTCGGCGCATGGCTCGCGAAAAACAGGATCGCCGCGGCGATGATTGATACTTCCGATGGCCTGTCGACCGACCTCGGGCACCTATGCTGCGCAAGCCACACCGGCGCGAGAATCTTTGCCGACCGCCTCCCCGCCGTCCGCGTACCGCAGGCGCTCCGCCCCCGCGGATTCGATCCCCTCGAGCTCGCGTTGCACGGTGGCGAAGATTACGAGTTGCTTTTCGCGGTCCCGCGCCGCCTCGCGCTCCACGTGCCGCGCGCGTATCGCGGCGTGCCGTTGACTTGCATCGGCGAATTCACCCGCGACACCAGTATCGTTCTCGCCCATTCGGACGGGCACACCACTCCCCTCACTCCTCACGGTTGGGATCACTTCCGAGGCCGTTAGACACACGGCCGGCGCCGCGCTGATCCTACCGCGGCACTCCCGGCCGCTCCGGGCGGTCCTGAGGCGGTGGGCCTTTCTTAGGAGGTGGTTGCGTGGCCGCGGGCGGAGCTTTCTCCGGCGGTTTGCCGGACGGCTCATCGTCTGCGGGCGCCGTATCGGGCGTGTCTACTTGGACGTGGTGTGCCAGCGCCACCTTCTCCAGCGATTCGACATTCGGGAAGTCTTCCACCGGCGTACCTTCAAGCGCGGCCCCCATAAAACTGACCCAGATGGGCAGTGCCGCGCGCGCGCCCGTTTCTTTCTTGCCCAGCGAGATGCGTTTGTCGTCGTGCCCCACCCAGACTCCTGCGGTCAGCGACGGTGTGAAGCCGATGAACCACGCATCGGAGAATTCGTTCGTCGTCCCGGTCTTGCCGCCCGCGGGTCGCTTCAACACTTTGGCGCCGACCCCGGTGCCAAACTCGACCGCATCTCGCAACATCGCCACCATCGTGCGTGCCGTTTCCGGTTGGATGACGTCATGCACGTTTGGCCGCGCCTCTTCCAGCGGCGCGCCATCGTAGGTGGTCACCCGCCGGATCAGGTAGGGCGTAATCCGGATGCCATCGTTGGGAAACACGGTGAATGCGGAGGTGTGCTCGAGCAGCGTGATTTCCGCCGCACCGAGCACCAGGGGAAGATAGGGCGGCAGCGGGCTCGTGATCCCGAACCGCCGCGCCACCTCGATCACATTGGCGACGTCCACCTCCATGGCTAGCTTCACTGCCGGGACGTTCCGCGACGCAGCCAGCGCCCGCCGCAGCGTGATGCGTCCCTCGAATTTTTCGTCGTAGTTCTGCGGCGAATACTCCTCTCCACCGCTCACCACGGTCAGCGGCGCATCCAGGATCGTGTCGAACGGCGAAAATCCTTGCTCGATCGCCGTGGTATAGAGATAGGGCTTGAAGGAGCTGCCGACCTGCCTCAGCGCCTGCGTCGCGCGATTGAACTTCGATTCTTCGAAGCTGTAGCCCCCGACCATCGCCTTCACTTCCCCGGTGGCGTTTTCGATGGCCACCAGCGCCGCCTGCGCGCTCGGCTTCTGCTCCAGATCGACTCGCGCCACGTCTCCCGTGATTTCCTTGATTCGAAACTCCGCCAGATCTCCCTGCTTGAAGAGTTGTGCCGGAGATTGCCGGCTCGTCCAGGCGAAGTCCGGCCGGGTCACCAGTGCGCGGTATCGCCCCAGTTTCACGGTCGCGGCGCGATCATCCACGGCCGTCACCAGTCCGGTCACGTAATCTCCAGCCGCGATCGGCGCACGCCAGTCGCTGTCCTGATAGGTCTCGAGTGTGCCCAGCTTGTCCCGCAGAATATTCTTCAGCTCACCCCGCCATCCGTGCCGCCGCTCATACGCATGCAATCCGTCGCGGACCGCGCGGTTCGCCGCCTTCTGCACGGCTACATTCAGTGTCGTTTCCACGCGCAGGCCGCGTTCGTGCACCGATTCGGTGCCGTAGGTGCCTTCCAGGTATTGCCGGATTTCCTCCACAAAATATGGGGCGAGGTCGTTCCGCGGTGCCTGTACATTCAGCGCGAGTGACGCCTTTGCGCCGCGCTGTGCTTCTTCGCGCGAAATCTTCTTCTCCGCGGCCAGCCGCTCGAGAACTAGGTTCCGCCGCGCGCGGGCCCGTTCCGGATTCAGCAACGGCGAGTACAGGGGCCCGCGAATCAGCGCCACGAGTGTGGCTGTTTCGTTCAGGTTCAGCTCGCCCACGTGTTTGCCGAAATAAAACTGCGCGGCTGCCTCGAAGCCATAGTTCCCGTGAGCGAGGTAGATCTGGTTGCAGTAGAGCGTGAGGATCTGGTTTTTCGTGTAGTGCCGTTCGATTTGTACCGCCAGCAGCGCTTCCTGGATTTTTCGGCGAAAGCTGCGGTCGGAGCGGTTCAGGAAGAGCATGCCGGCCAATTGCATGGTCAGTGTGCTGGCGCCTTCCACCTTGCGCATCTGGGTCACGTTGCGCCACATCGCGCGCGCCACCCCGGGAAGATCGATCCCCCAATGACTGTAAAAGCGCTGGTCTTCTGTCACCAGGATCGCGTCCTTCAGCATCTGCGGGATTTGCTCGTACCGCAGCAGGATCCGCCGTTGCAGCGCGAAGCTCCCGATCACCTGCCCGTCATCGGCGTAAAGCTCGGTGACCACGTTTGGCCGGAAATCTTCCAGCGCGCGAACTTCCGGCAGGTCACTCTGGTAAACGAACAGCAGCCCCGCTCCCGTCCCCAGCGCGACCGCGCACAACAGCAGGAATGCGAACACAAAGCGCTGCAACGCCTTGCTCTCGCCGATCTTCACCCGGATGAAGTGCTGATTCGCCATCTTCTTTGCATTCGAGCGGGGTGCCCCATCCCTTAGCGAAGCTAACGGGTGAGGGACCAAACGGTGACGTTTTTCTACGTTTTCTCCGCCACGAAGATCATATCGGCCGAGTCGTCAGCCAGTGGTGTACGGTCAAAGCTCCCAAACTCATCCATCACCCGCAGACCACACCGCTCGAGCAGGTGTTCCACTTCAAAACGGAAAAAATAACGCACCGTGAACGCGTGAGTCAGCCGCTCGGCCCTTCCGCCGGGGTGCTTCACGTTGAAATACATCTCCACGTCGTTCCTTTGCTCAGCGCGGTGAAATGCAACGGTGCGTTCGGTCAGTAGGACCTTTCTCCCATCGGGCAGTGTCACCTCCGGCAGTCCACCCGACTCCTCCAGAAACTTCCGATCATAAATCCGTCGCGGATCGGTTTGGAAGAAATCCATGACGAGTCGCCCACCGGGCGCGAGATGCCGCTTCACGTGCTCCAAGCACGCAAGTTGCGCTTCCACTGTGAGTAGATGCTGAAATGGACGAAAGGGGATGATGACCAGTCGGAATTGCTCTCCCAAATCGAAATCGGTCATGTCCCCTTCGACCAGCCGCGTCCGTTCCTGAACTTCGCGCGGCTCTTGTGCCAGTTTCGCGCGCCCCCGTTCGAGCATCGCTTTCGACTGGTCGAGCCCCGTAATGCGGTGTCCTGCCCGCGCGATCGGCAGCAGTACTCTGCCCGTGCCGCATCCCAATTCCAGAACCGGCCCTCCGAAAGCCTGCGCGGTGCCCAGATAGAATGCGACGTCCGGCCGTCCCGCCGTCACCGGCAAGTAGTCGTAATATTCCGCAACAAACGTTTCGTACATTCCGTTTCTCCTTGCGAAACTCAGCCCTCAGTCTGTCACCACCGCGTCCGCTTCAATTTCCACCAGCATTTCCGGCACTACCAAGCCGCTCACTTCCACCATCGTACACGCCGGCCGCACCGTCCCGAAGAACTCGCCGTGGGCTCGGCCCACTTTTTCCCATTCCTTGATGTTGGTCACAAAAACGCGCGTGCGCACCACATCGTTCAGTGTCGCACCCGCCCGGTGCAGCGCTCGTTCCACATTGGTCAGCGCCTGCTTGGTCTGCGCGTACACGTCACCCACCCCCACGATTTTTCCTTCGGCGTCCGTCGCCGTGGTCCCAGCGATGAAGATGTGGTTCCCCACCCGCACCGCGCGCGAATAACCGACGATCGGCTCCCACGGTGTCCCGCTAGAGATGTTCTGTCTATTCATCTTCGTCTCCCGGTGACCCCTGAAATCGGGTATCGCATGATTGGCCGCGTCGCCGAAGGTCGCGCGACCTCCCGAAAGCCGGCCTTGTGGTAAGCTGCCGCGACGCTGGTCCACGCAAACACGTCCGGCATCCTTCGACTCCGTGTTCCACCCGCATCTCCGGCCCGATCCTCGAACGGCAATCGTACTCTCCATCCCGTCCTCTGACTACTGGACAGGCGCGCGGTTCCCCTCTAATCTACCTTTTACTTCCCATTTGGGTGAGCAAGCATTTGGCAGACGAATTGCTCTAATTCACTGTTGTAGCCAGACTCGGAGAGAAAAGGAATGAAGTGCAACAGCATTTTGGAGGCGGTCGGCCACACGCCGCTGATCCGTCTGAACAACGTCACCAAGGGCATTGCCGCCGAGGTCTACGTCAAGGCTGACTACTTGAACCCCGGTGGCTCGGTGAAGGATCGCATCGGCATTTCGATGATTGACGACGCCGAGCGCCGCGGCCTGCTGAAGCCCGGCGGCACCATCATCGAAGGCACCTCGGGCAACACCGGCATGGGCCTCGCCCTGGTCGCCGCGGTTCGCGGCTACAAAGTCGTCTTCACCATCACCGACAAGCAGTCCAAGGAGAAAGTCGATCTCCTCAAGGCCGTCGGCGCCGAAGTCATTGTCTGCCCGACCGCCGTCGAGCCCGACGACCCGCGTAGCTACTACTCCGTGGCCAAACAGCTCGCCCGCGAAATCCCCAATTCGTACTACCCCAACCAGTACGAAAACCCGATGAATCCCCAGGTGCACTACGAAACCACCGGCCCGGAAATCTGGGAAGATTCCGAGGGCAGAATCACTCACTTCGTTTGCGGCATGGGCACCGGCGGGACCATTAGCGGCGTCGGCCGCTTTCTCAAGGAGAAAAATCCTCACGTCAAGATCATCGGTGTTGACCCCATCGGCTCGCTCTATTACGAGTTCGTGAAGACCGGCAAAGTCGGCAAAGCCCGCACCTACGTTGTCGAAGGCATCGGCGAAGACATTTTCCCCTCCACCATGGATTTCAAAGTTCTCGACGACGTCGTTCAAGTCAACGACCAGGAATGCTTCGTCTGGACCCGCCGCTTGGCGAAACAGGAAGGCATCTTTACCGGCGGTTCCGGCGGCGGTTGCGTTTCAGGCGCTTTGCGCGTCGCGCGCGAGTGCAAGCCCGGCGCTTTCGTCGTCGCACTTCTTTCCGACACCGGCATGCGCTACCTGAGTAAGATTTTTAACGACGAATGGATGCGCGAGCGTGGCTACGTGGAATCCGAGGTCCCGCTCACCGCCGAAGACGTTGTCCGCGCCAAGCGCGAAAAATCCAAGGTCCGCGAGTTGCAGATCGCGCGGCCTTACCAGACCGTCTTCCACGCCCTGCGCATCATGCAGTCCCAGGACATCTCGCAGCTCCCCGTCTTCGAGGAAAACGCCCTGATCGGCACGATAGGCGAAGATCAGATTCTTCTCCTCGCTCTTCAGGGCAAGGATCTCCGCAAGCTGGTCATCCGCGAAATCATGGGCAAACCGCTGCCCCAGGTGCCGAAAGACGCGCCCGTCGAACGTGTCACTCACCTGCTCACGAATGAAGCCCCGGCCGTGTTCGTTGAGATGGGCAATGGCCAGTATGAAATTCTCACCAAGTACGACCTGATGGGCACCATCGCCGGCTTGGTCGAGCAAATCCGCTAGGTCGTAGGACAGGTCTCCCGACCTGTCCATTCCTTCCACCCTGTCGGCACCGCTCGAATTCGTGACGCAGTCTGCCCTGTGTCACGCTTCCTCATCCCCAGAGAAGCGCGGGACACTCTTCCACTCTTCCACTCTTCCACTCTTCCACTCTTCCACTCTTCCACTCTTCCACTCTGCCTTATCTCCGGTGCTATACTGATTTTCCTTTCCCCGCAGGCATGTGCAGCTATGAAGATTGATGACTTCAATGCGCGTCTGCGTGACTCTGTGCTTGTCGCCGACGGCGCCATGGGTTCGATGTTGCACGAAGTCCTCGGCCCGCAGCGCTGCTTCGACGAAGCCAACGTCACGCATCCCGAAGCCGTCTTCCGCCTCCACCAGGCCTACGTTGAAGCCGGCGCTCAAATCATCGAGACGAACACCTTCGGCGCCAATCGCCATCGCTTGGCCGCCGTCGGCCTCGCCGACCAAGTCACGCGCCTGAACCACCGCGGCGTCAAGCTCGCTCGCGAAGCCCGCGAAGCCGCCGCCTGCGAAGTTCTGATCGCCGGCTCCGTCGGTCCGCTGGGCATCGTTCGCCACGCCCGCGAGCTGCCTCCCAATGAAGTGCGCGACATCTTTCGCGAGCAGGCCACTGCGCTCGAAGAACGCGGCGTGGACCTCTTCATCCTCGAAACCTTCACCGACATTTCTGAGCTTCTTTTGGCTATCGACGCTGTCCGCTCATTTTCCAGCGCCCCCATCGTGGCCCAGCTCACCTACTCGGATGAAGGCACCACCTTCGACGGCATACGCCCCACCGAAGCCGCCCGGCGTCTTGCCGAAAAAGACGTGCAGGTCATCGGCGTCAACTGCACCATCGGCCCGCAGTCCGTTCTGCCCGTCGTCCGGGGTCTCGCCGAAGGCACTTCTCTCCCGCTCAGCGCCATGCCGAACGCAGGCTTCCCCAAGCGCGTCGGCGAGCGCATCGTTTATCCCAAATCCTCGCCCGACTATTTCGCTGCCTTCGCGCGCGACGCCGCCGCATTTGGCGCTCGAATCGTTGGCGGCTGCTGCGGCACGACGCCCGAACACATCCACGCCATCGCCGAAGCGGTCAAAAACTTCCGCCCTGCAAAAGGCGGAGTTGCTGGAGCCGAAATCGAGATCGAGGCCCCGCCCGAACCACGTCGCGTGCCCCAGCGCGAGCCGGAAAGCACCCTCTGGAAGAAAATCCGGGCTAAGAAGTTTGTTGTGTCCGTGGAGATCGATCCGCCCAAAGGCGTTTCTCTTGAGCGAATCTACGAGCAGGTGGACAAAGTCATCGCTTCAAAGCGCGTCGATGCCATCGACATCAATAGCGGCACGCTCGCCCGCGTCGGTATGGACGCGCTCATGCTCGCTTCCGCGCTCGAATCCCGCGGCGTCGAAACGATTCCACATCTCACCACGCGCGACCTGAACATCATCGGCTTGCAGGCTTCACTGCTGGGCGCCTGGGCGGTCGGCGGCGTGCGCAACGTTCTCGCCATTACGGGCGACCCGCCGTCACTCGGCGATTACCCGGAAACGAGCGGCGTTTACGAAGTGGATTCCGTCGGGCTGGTTCGCATTCTCGCTCGGCTCAACCAGGGCACCGACTGGGCCGGCAAGACTCTCGGCGGCGCCACGAATTTCACCATTGGCGTCGCGTTGAATCCTGTCGCCGACGACCTCGACTATGAAATCCAGCGGTTCATTGAAAAGGTCGAAGCCGGCGCGCACTTCGCGATGACCCAGCCGCTGTTCGACCCCGCTCACTGGCACGCTTTTCTCAAGCGCTTCGGCGGCCGATGCCCCATCCCTGTGCTCGTCGGTGTTTGGCCGCTGACCAGTTACAAGCAGGCCATGCGGCTAAATAACGAAGTTCCCGGCATCTCCATCCCCGATTCCGTGATCAAGGAATTAGAAGGCGCGGGCGCCTCCGCGCGTACCGCGGGATTTGCCCTCGCCCGCCGGCTGTTCGACTGGGCCCGCACCGAAGTCGCTGGCGCCTATCTCATCCCTCCCTTCAAGCGCTACGAAGAAATCCTCGAAATCTTCTCCTGATTGGCACAGGCCTTCAGCTTGCCCCTGTAGCGCCGGCCTCTGGCCGGCCGAGCGAAGCGAGTCCTCTCTAGATGCTTGCGTGCCCTGCGAGGCAGGAATTCGCCGCGTTTGCTACAAGAACCAGAACCGTTTCCTCTTCGGTTTTGCCGTCGCCGCCGGTGGTTCCTCCGGCAGCTCCGGCTCGTACGGCAGCGGGCGCCCCTCGTACGCTGCCAGCGGATTGTCGTGGAAGAGCGCCTGGGCAACCGCTTCCCCTCGGCGTTTCGCCACCACTTCATACGCCGCTTTCAGTTTCGGTGGCCGCGAACTCGAGTTGTGCGCGTCGCTGGCCACAAAGTGCACCCGCCCTTCGTCCAGCCACTGCTCGGCCGCCCGCTGTGCCCCCGGCCCGAATCTCCCCAGCAGCGATTGCGCCGTCACCTGCGCGTAACAGCCGCGCTTCAGCCACCCGTCCAATCGCGCCGGGTTCGCGCACAGCAGGCCGTTCCGCTCCGGGTGCGTGATGATTGGCCGCGCTCCTGCGATTTGCAGTTGGTGCAGCGCGTCGTCCATGGCCGCAGCGATGGCAAAGTCGGCGAATTCCACCAGCAGGTAGTCCTTCTGGTTTAAGGTGTATTTCGAGGGTCTGCGGTAGAAATCCTGCAGATTGTCGACGGACATATGGAAATCGCAGCCCGTGGCGATTTCCAGCCGGTTTCCCAGTCTCTCCCGGAGTTGCGCGGCGTGGTCGCGCACTCGTTCTTCGTCGAACTTGTACCGGTCGCTGGCGTGCGGTGTGCTGATGACGTGGGTGATTCCGTCGGTGATCGCGGCTTCCGCCATCCGCAGCGATTCCTCGATCGTATCCGGACCGTCGTCGAGCCCGGGCAATAGGTGACAGTGGATATCAACCATCGTGAATTCAGGATACCCGAGCGAGCTCGCTCCAACAACTCACTGTCCCGACCCCAGCAGCCACCCCGATAGCACCTGCCACACGCCCAGCGCAAACAGGAACCCGGCAAACGCCCGCCGCATCCGCCGCGGCGAAATCTTCTGCGCAAGTCTGCCCCCTGCGTAGCCTCCCAGGAAAACTCCGGGCATCAGCAGCAGCCCTACCGTCCAATTTACATCGCCGGCGCGCCAGTATTCGACGAACGCCAGAATGCCCGTGGGCGGCACCAACGCCACTAGGCTGGTCCCCTGCGCTTTGTGCTGCTCGAAGTGAAACAGCAGCACCAGCAGCGGGATCAGCACGATTCCTCCCCCCACGCCGAACAACCCGCTCAGCACGCCCACGCCGCAGGCCGCGCCGAAAATCCCTGCCAGTCTCGCTCGCGACTCACCCATGATTCTCTTCCGTCTTCTGCGGCCCACTTTGCCGGAACAACAACACCGCCGCGACCATCAGAAAAAAACCAAACAGCGCGTGCAGATCGTGCGCCGGGATCGCTAGCGCGATGCGGCTCCCGAAATATCCACCCAGTAGAAATCCCGCCGCGCACGCCAGACCGGCCGCCAGGTCCACATTCTGTTTTTTCCAGTAGGAATAGAGCGCGCCAAGCCCGATGGGCGGCAATTGCAGAAACAGCGAAGTCCCTTGCGCCAAGTGCTGGCTCATCCCCAGCAGGTAGACCAGCGCGGGCACCAGCACGACTCCTCCGCCGATACCCATCAGTCCCACCAGGATCCCCACACCTAGCCCGAGCAATAGGATCGTCCACGCCATGTGTTCTGCTCCGTTTTTCTGCGGCCGCCATCTTCCTGCAAATGAACTTCCCCGGCAACTGGTTTGAAGCAGGAAATTCACCGAGTGGCTTCGCTTGGTACCTCGCGCCGATTCTTGTTATAGTCGGGCGTTTGGTTTTCGAATCAGATGGAGCAGTTTCGGAGAGTGTGCAGATGGCCGCAGAACGCAGCGCGGAATATTTCGGTGGGAAAAATCTGAAAATCGGCATTATCGGGTGCGGCTACGTGGGTTTGCCTCTGGCGTTGCGCTTTGGTGAGTCCGGGCACAGCGTGATTGGCTTCGACACCGACCAGAGCAAGGTGGAAAAGCTCAACGCTGGCCAGACTTATATCCAGCATATCCCCGCTGAAAAAATCAGCCAGCACGTAAAGGCGGGAAAATTCTCTGCCACCGCGGATTTCAAGCGTCTTCGGGAGGCCGACGCGGTGATTATCTGCGTTCCCACGCCGCTCGACGAACGTCGCGAGCCCGACCTCTCCTATGTTGAGCAGACCGCCCGCGCCATCAGCCCCAACCTCCAGCGCGGCCAGCTCGTCGTGCTGGAAAGCACCACCTATCCGGGCACCACCGAAGAGCTCGTCCTGCCGATCCTGGAAGCAAGTGGCCTGGGCTGCCCCATTGCACACGGCCCGCAGAGTGAAAACATCGCCACCGATTTCTTTCTGGCGTTCTCCCCCGAGCGCGAAGACCCTGGCAATAAGCAGTTCGGCCTGGCGCAGATTCCTAAAGTCGTCGGCGGGGTCAATCCCCCCAGCGGCCGCGCCGCCTGCGCGCTGTACGCCCAGATTGTCGCGCGCGTCATTCCCGTCAGCTCGACCCGCGCTGCGGAAATGACCAAGCTGCTCGAAAACATCTTTCGCTGCGTGAACATCGCCCTGGTCAACGAGCTCAAGCTGCTCTGCCTCCGGATGGGTGTTGACGTCTGGGAAGTCATCGACAGCGCCGCCACAAAACCTTTCGGCTTCATGCCGTTTTATCCCGGCCCGGGCCTGGGAGGGCACTGCATCCCTGTTGACCCTTTCTATCTTTCCTGGAAAGCACGCGAATACGATTTCGCCACTCGCTTTATCGAGCTCGCCGGCGAGATCAACACGGCGATGCCCTACCACGTTGTCCAGTCCGTGGCCGAAGCGTTGAACACGCACCAGAAGAGCTTGCGGGGCGCTCGCGTCTTGGTGCTCGGCGTCGCCTACAAGAAAGATGTGGACGACTTGCGCGAGTCTCCCGCGCTGAAGATCATGCAACTGCTCCTCGAACGCGGCGCGCGCATCGATTACAACGACCCCTACTTCCCTTGCCTGAAGAAGCTCCGCCACTACGACTATTCCCACATGCAATCGGTCTCGCTCGACCCGGCCTCGCTGGCGGCATATGATTGCGTCGTGATTGCCACCGATCATTCCAGCTACGACTACCAGGCCATCGTGGACGCCGCTCGCGTCGTCGTCGACACCCGCAACGCCACGCGCCGAATCACTCGTCACCGCGAAAAAATCGTCCTCTGCTGAGCTCTCCTCATGCCTCTCTCACTCGAAGACATCCGCTCGCAGCTCCAGGAGAGCTGCCGCGTCAAGCAGAGCTTCTCCGTCGCGCTGCTGGGACGCATCTCCAAATTTGGGGAGCAGGCTATCAGCATCCTCCAGCAGGGACACAAAATCGTTTTTTTTGGAAACGGCGGGAGCGCGGCTGATGCCCTCCACCTCGCCGCCGAATTAGTGGTCCGCCTTCGCAACGACCGCCGCGGCCTGCCCGCGCTGGCCCTCACCACCAACCCTTCCGTGCTCACCGCCGCTTCGAACGATTTTGGCTTCGAACAGGTTTTTGCACGACAGATTGAATCGCTCGTCGCCCCGGGAGACATCTTGGTGGCGCTCTCCACCAGCGGAACAAGTCCCAATATCGTTCGCGGGGTCGCCGCCGGACGCACCCGCGGCGCTTTTCTCGTGGCGATGACGGGTGAATCCGGCGGGGACTTGGCAGGCGCTGTGGATCTGCTGATCAACGTTCCTTCGCAAGATTCGCAGCGCATCCAGGAAGCTCACATCACCATCGGCCACATTGTTTGCGCGGCTATCGAGCGCGCCTTCCTCCCGAAGTAAATCGACTGCCCGGGATTTTCCCCTTTATGATGGTTCCGTTTGGAACGGGGGTGCCGCTTCTCTATATTTACTGTTCAGCACCCCAACCTGGTTTCATTTTCCTTGCCTGCAGCCGTTTCAATCGCTATTGTTGAATGAGTATGGGAAGTCCGCCAGGCAAAACTGGTAAGGATGGGCGCCGGAGCCAGCGCGTCGTCTTATCAATTCCCGTGGCCGTCTATGGCCATGATCACGCCGGTAATCCATTTCAGGAGGCTACCTCGACCACCGTCGTCAACGCTCACGGCGCCCTGATCACACTCGCCACTCCCGTACAACGCGGCCAGAAGCTGATGCTGACCAACCGCACCACCGAAGAAGACCAGGAATGCATTGTTGCCTACTTGGGTCGTTCGCCAGGGGGCAAGATGGAGGTCGGGATCGAATTCACACACCCCGCTCCTGGTTTTTGGCGGATTGATTTTCCCCCGGCTGACTGGCGTCCCATCCCCGAGTAGCTCCGTCGGGTTGTCCCCGCATCGGTTTTGCGCTAATGCGCAACCTGCGTCGCAGACTTCAATTCCACTTGCAGTGTTCCGAACGGCAGAGTCGCTTCCACCAGCACCGGCGTGCGCTTGCCATCCTTCGCCAGCCACAACCAGAATCGCGTGTCGGTCAACTCACTGCCTTGTTCAAACATGCGCACTTCGATCTTTGTCGCGCGAAAGTTCCCTGCTGGCACGCGTGCCATCTCTTCGCTCACCACAACTCGCGCGCGCATCTCATAGCGTGTGGTTCCATCGTAGACCTGCGTGCTCGCTTCACCGACGCTGTCCCAGTCAATCGTTCGCAGCCAGTAGTAGGCGCCGAGCGGATCGCGTGTGCTGGACGGAACCCGGCCGATGTGCGAACCGGCCGGCCCCTGTGCCGGGTCCGACCCCATGCGCACCGTCTTCTGTTCATTTCGTTTTTCGTGCCGCTGGAACTGTTCGTACTGGAGGCTTTCAAGTGTGCTCACGTCGCTGTAGGAATCGTACTGGTCATCCAGCTCGTAGATGAACCGCACTCCGCCCACCGTGCTTGATCTTGCCCGGAGGTGCCAGGCAGGGCGTCCCTCGAACGTGCGTTGCTCAAGGACCAGCAACGTGGCCGTTGCCGCCGTCAGGAAATTCGACCACCCAATCTGGTACTCCAGGCGCTCCCCGACGCGGAATGGTTTCGGAGCGGGCTTTGGCGCTGGCCCGATCCGGCTCTGCTCTCCCGCAATTCCTTGCACCGCGAGGAGCAGCGCTAGCCCCAGTCGTGTGGTGGCGAGTGCTCTTTGACTTGGGTGGCTCATACTTGTTGGAGGCGCGCGGCTTCCAAGTCGTTGCCCGCCTCGCCCCGGCGGGTCGGGGTCGCGCAACCTCTTGCCTCTCCTTGCTTGTGAACCTCTCTCCGCCAAGTTATATTGAGCCGCCAAAAAAAGCGAGGGGTCGCGAACCTCGCGTCACCTCAATTCACCGAACCACGCGGAGACTCGCCGTGCGCTATCTGGTTACTGGCGGGGCCGGTTTTATCGGTTCCAACATTACGGACGAGCTTGTTCGGCGCAGACACGATGTCGTCGTTCTCGACGATCTCTCCGCCGGCAAGGAGTCCAATCTTTCTGCCGTCGCCGGGAAAATACAGTTTGTTCGTGGCAGCATCTGCGACGCGGAGACGCTTGCGTCCGCCTGCCGCGGCGTGGACTTTGTCCTGCACCTCGCCGCGCGCACCTCGGTCCCCCGCTCGGTGAAAGACCCGGTGGAGATGAACCACGTCAACATCGACGGCACTCTGAACGTTTTGGTCGCCGCCCGCGACGCCAAAGTGCGCCGCGTCGTCTTCGCCGCTTCTTCTTCTGCCTACGGCGAGTCGCCCACCCTCCCCAAGGTGGAGACCATGGTTCCCGTCCCAATTTCTCCGTACGGCGTTTCGAAGTTCGTGGGCGAGCTTTACGCCCAGGTCTTCGGTCGCGTCTACGGTTTGGAGAATGTTTCCCTGCGCTACTTCAATGTTTTCGGCCCGCGGCAAGATCCCAGTTCGCCCTATTCCGGCGTGCTCTCGAAGTTCTGCACCGCGCTTCTCGCCGGCCAGCAACCGGTCGTGTACGGCGACGGCGAACAATCCCGCGACTTCACCTATATTGAAAATGTCGTGGATGCCACTCTGCGCGCCGCCGAGGCAACAGGCGTTTCAGGCATGGTTCTCAACGTCGGCACGGGCGGCCGGTACACGCTGAACCACACGCTCGCCTTGCTCGAAAAGATCTCCGGGCGCCCCGCCCGCGCAAAATACGACCCTCCGCGCGCCGGCGATATTCTTCATTCCCAGGCCGACATCAGTGCCGCGCGCCGCCTGCTTGGCTACGAACCCCGCATCGGCTTCGAAGAAGGCCTGCGCCGCACCTGGGAGTGGTACCGCAGCACTCCTTCCCCCGCCTAGCTGCTCTCCTTCAATCGAAGCTATCTCATAATTGCCGCGCTTTACAGCAACTGGGAGGGCACAGTGAAACTTGCCCCGAGCCCGCCGCGGCGGGCGAGGGAGCCGCGCCGTAGAGGCCGCATGAATGCGGGGGACTTCAGCCCCTGAGGCCACACTGCTACCCCTACAGCGATTTCCCAGCGTCTATGAGAAAAGGCGGCTCTGTTTACACCCTCCATCTTGCGGCCTCGGTCCAAGCCCCGGAGGGGCGACTGAAAGTAGCCCAGGGCGTGAGCCCTGGGTAAAGCGACGGCGCGGAGCGCCTTCCTCTCTGCCGAAGGCCGACGCGGAGTCACGCTCTGGGCGGGACGCAGCGTCCTCAACCACGATATCAACAGAGCCGGACAGGTTCTCTTTAATTCTGCGTATTCGCCGCGCCCCTTAGGCGCTCGGGCAATTCCGTCAGGCTATCCACGAGCAGGTCCGGCGGGCAATTCGCGAGTTGCGCGCTGCCCAATCCGTAGGTCACGCAGGCGGCCCACGTCCCCGCGTTTCGCGCCGTCTCCACGTCAATTTCCGAGTCGCCGACAATCATCGCCTGTTGTGGTGTCAGGCGGAAGTCGCGCAGCAACACTTCGACGCCCATCGGGTCTGGTTTTTTCTTCTCGAAGCTGTCCCCGCCGTATACATACCGGAAATAGTGCGCGATCCTCAGCCCTTCCAGAATTTTCTGGCTGAACCCCACCGGCTTGTTGGTGAGCACGGCCATCGGCCTCCCCACCAGCATCTTCAGACCCTCGCGCACTCCGGGGTAGGTCACGGTGTTGTCGAGCATGTGCGCGCCGTAATATTCGAGGAAGTATCCCAGCGCGTGTTCCACCATCTCGTCGGTGGCCTGCTCGCCGAGCGATCTGCGAATCAGCGTAGGCGCTCCATGTCCCACATAACCGAAAATCTGCTCGTGCGCCAGCGACGCCAGCCCTAGGTGCTCCCGCGTCGCATTCACCGAAATCGCCAGGTCCAATTTCGAATCAATCAGCGTCCCGTCGAGATCGAAAATCAGCGCTCGCACTTGGTCGAAGCTGCCTTTTGCTCTCTGCATTCTTCCCGGCATCTCCTCTTCGCCCGCCGATTCTAACAAGTTTCCCATGCCTCGACTTTTCCGAAGACTCCCTCCCCAAACATACTCCCCAGCCGGGCGCTCTTGGCGGTATCATCCGTGCAGCCGTAAGCGTAAACAACGGAAAGGGTGACCCACCCGCCCGAGTCCGGTGTGCCACCTGATCCCCCATGCTTGAGCGTGAAACATGGGACTCCGAACATCTCTGGTTCTTCCGCTAGGGATCGTCCTGCTGCTTGCAGCCAGCCCTCAAGCTCCGGTCGAGAATCCGCGACAGACGCGCGCGATCGATATCGAGCCCCTACTTCCTGCCCCCAGACTGAATCACTGTTGGAGGGTCGATGCTTTTGATATTTCATCTGACGGCCAACTACTTGCTCTACAAGCTAGCTGTAATCTAGACGATCCATACGTTGTGGCGATTGTGAACTTGGACACCGGCACCCGCGTGGCGACCGTCGGGTACCGCGGGGCAAACGTGGAAGAGATGATCTCTTTCACTGCCTCGGGCAGATTCCTCCTCATCAAGGATCGTGGCGAGCTCTGGCTGTATGATCCGAGCAATTTGCGCGCGTTGCGGCGCCTGGAAGTCTCTGCCACCAAGCCCTACAAACTGTGGGCGGCCTCCGCGGCCGTCGCGAAGGAAAGCAATACAGTCCTGGCGCTTTTTTACGAGACATCCTCCATGGTTCGGCAAGACTCTCTACAGAAGCGCGAGGGCCTGCCCCAGAAGCGACTGGTCGTTTTCAGCGGCCCAGAATTCGACGCAGTCAAAGAGTGCAAATTCGATTTTCTGAAGGAAACGGAAGCTGCTCTCAAGGCTAGTCTCTCGGCAGACGGCGGGCTAGCAGCAATTACGGGGGACACCCCTAACGTGTACGTCGTTGATCTCAATGCATGTCGGCTTGTGCGCAAGTTGCGATTTCCCCAGCTCGTTGGAATGGCTGAGTTCAGCCGTGACGGTCGTCTCCTTGCGGTCAGCCCGGTTTCCTACTCCGCAAAGGCCACCGACTCGGTTGTGATTTGAAATCTCGCAGATGGCCTGCCCCTCGCCGCGTTGCGTGACAAGGGGGGAATTCGGGGCACAATCGCTCTCTCGCCGAGCGCGGAGCTTCTTGTTGCTGATTCATCTGTGTTTAAGTCGCACATCTTCCGCGAAGGTGGCTCTTACACGAACAGGGGGTTCAAGATCTGGCAAATCCCCACCGGTCGCCTGCTTGGTACAGTGAGGTTTGGCGGCAGCGTGCTCCCAAGAACACGCACACCTTGGTGGGCGCCCGGTTTCCGTTTCACACCCGACGGTCAGGAAATCGTGCTCCTTACCCCTGACCTGAAGCTGAGATTCTACTCGGTTCCAAAGATGAGATAGTTTCTCATGTCGGTGGGCGGGAGCCATCAGCCGGCCCAGGTCTAAGGAGGTCGGTTTGGCCATCGTTGCTCCCACTGCTAGAATGGCTCGCTTTCCCTGTGATTCTGGCGCGCTGGACGAGGACGCCATGGCCGACATCTTTCCCTTCACCGCCTATCGCTACAATCCCGCCCGCGTTTCTCTCGACCGCGTCCTGACGCAGCCTTACGACAAAATCACTCCCGAGATGCAGGCGCGCTACTACGAGTCGAGCCCTTTCAACCTCATCGCGGTGGAAAAAGGAAAATCATTTCCCGGCGACACGCCCGCGGACAATGTCTACACGCGCGCCGCGGCGAAGCTCGACGAGTGGATTGCCGCCGGCGTGCTCGTGCGCGATTCTGCGCCCGCGATTTACGTTTACTCGCAGGACTACCAGTTGCCCGGCGCCAATCGCCGCGCGGTTCGCACAGGCTTTATCGCGCTGGGTCGGATAGAAGACTACTCAGCCGGTGTCGTCTATCGTCACGAACACACCCTCGCCGGGCCGAAAGCCGATCGCCTCGAACTCTTGCGCCAGACCCGCACGCACACCGGCCAACTCTTCATGCTCTACGCCGATCCCGCCCGGCGCATCGACGCGATGCTCAACGAAACCGCTCGCACACCTGCGTTAGTTGAATTGCGCGATGAGTACGACGTTGTCCATCGCCTCTGGCCCCTCACCGACCCAGCGAAAATCAGCCGCATTGTCGCCGAGATAGCCGACCAGAAACTGATCATCGCCGATGGCCACCATCGCTACGAAACCGCGCTCGCTTACCGTGACGAATGCCGCCGCACCCTCGGTGGCGGTCCCGACGCTCCGCACGAAAAGGTGATGATGACGTTCGCCAACACACATGCCGAAGGGCTTACGATTCTTCCTACGCATCGCCTCATCGCCAACCTGGCCAGCTTCAACTTCTCCGATTTTCGCGAACATCTGGCCGCCCTGTTCGATTGGTACGCCTATCCGTTCACCGGGCCTGACGAGCGCAGCGCCAGCCTCGAAGAGTTCCGCAAGGATCTGGTGCGGCGCGGACGTGACCGGAGAGCCATCGGAGTCTATGCCGGAAGCGGCGCGTTTTACCTTTTCTTGCTGCGGCGGGATGCGGACCTCGCTTCCCTGCTCCCGGATCTTTCACCGGCGCAACGCAACCTCGACGTCGTTCTCCTGCACCGGCTCCTGCTGGAGAAGGGTTTGGGGATCACTGCCGACGCGGTGGTGAAGGAGCAGCACATCACCTACGAGCGCGAGAGCGATGCGGCCCTCGCCGCAGTGGATGCAGGGCGCGCGCAACTCTGCTGCCTGCTGAATCCGGTACGCGTCGAGCAGGTGATGGAAATTGCCCTGGCGGGCGACGTCCTGCCGCAAAAATCGACGGACTTCTACCCGAAAATGCTGAGCGGGCTCACGCTGTACCGGCTGGATGGATGAGGGGCCGGGCCCCGATCCTCTGGCGCGGCGTCTTGCCTTCGCAGGCAGACGCCGCACCCGGATCTGGAAAGGTGGGTTACTTGCCGAAGCTCTGGATCGCCGAGGCTTCGCTGTCGAACACCTCGAAGACCGTCATCAGCTTCGTCACCTGAAGGACTTCCTGAAACTTCTGGCCTAGGTTGCACAGCTTCAGGGTGGCGCCCTGGCCGCGCGCGCTGTGGAAGGCGGCCACCAGCGTGCCAAGTCCCGCGCTGTCGATGTAGGTGACGTTCCCCATGTTCAGCACGATCTTCCGCATGTTGCCACCCAGCAGATTTTTCACTTGTTCCCGCAGGGCATTGCTTTCCTCGCCCAGTACGATGCGGCCTTCCATCTGCAGGACGGCGATATCGTCCACTTGCCGGTTCGTCATCTTCAGTGCCACGTTGCAGCCTCCTTCCGAATCCCCATTTCGGTTTTGGGCCTCTGCCGGTCTCGGGAGAGTCAGTAAAAATCCGAGCAAGACATGTAATACCCGCACGACGCGCAAACCAGCTTGCAGCTCCGCTGCCTCAACGGCTGCGAGCACGCCGGGCAGTAGTCCGAAGGATTACTCGGCACCGCTCGGTTTTCCTCCGCCGCCGCGGGCTGGCCCGCCTGGGCGAATCGTTCGTCAGGTGCGGGCTGGCTCATCGCACGGACGCATGTTTATAGCACAACCCGCGCGTTCCGAAAAGCAAGTCCCGCCGAAAACCAGTGGTCCCGCAGGTTCGGGGGGAGTCGGTGGTCAGTGATTAGGGGTCAGTGGATAGCAAATCCCAACCACCATCTGCTGCCTCCCCTCTTCCACTCTTACACTCTTTCGCCCTTCCACTTTTCCTACTTCCCCGAATCCTCACGGGAGTAGAATGATTGTTGCAACCGGGGACGCCTGCCGGGCATCCTTCTTAGTGGGCAGGTCTGACGATGAGAATTCAAGTCCAGACCGGTCTTCTCACGACGCTGGTACTGGCCGTCTGCGCCTCCGCCGGCGCCCAAGTCATCCATCAAGTGCCGATCGTGCGCCCGGGCTCCCAATTCCAGCCTGCCACCCGCGGCGTTTCGACCCTTCTCACAGACACCACCGGAGGCTTTCCGGTTCCCAGCCTCGGCTTCGATTACGTCCACCAGGCCGCGGTGAACAGCAACCTCGGCGTGCGCGCATTGATTGACCCCGTGACCCAGCAGCAGGTGGCGCTCGCGCGGCAGATCCGCCGCGAAACGCCGGTTTCGACCGGAGTGGTGCTTCCTTTCTATAACGCCCCGCAAGTGATCGTGGTCGCGCCGCCGCCGCAGGTAGTCATCATCCAGCAGCAAGCGCCTGCGCCAGAGCGCGTCGAACCTGTCCAAGCGGTTCTGCGCGAAGAGCCCCAACCACCGCCCACTCCACCGCGTGAACTGCCCGAACTCGTCCTCGTGCGTCTTGACGGCAAACTTCTGTTTGCCGTGGCCTTCTCCATCTGCGACACCGAACTGGTCTACATCACCTCCGAAGGAATCCGCCGCACAATCCCTCTGGCGCAACTCGACCTTGAATTCACCCGCCGTCTGAACGAAGAGCGCGGCACCACGCTCCACCTGCCAGGTTAGACTCGGTTGGTAGCGCCGGCATCTTGCCGGTCCTTTCGTCTGTAGGCGCGCTGCTTGCCTGTCCCGAGCTGAGCCGAGGGGCTGCGCCCACTGCAAGCTTGTTTGATGCTAGTCATTCCAGACCCGCATCCTCCTTGCCCAAGCGAAGCCGAGGGACTGCGCCGCGTCCGCCATTCCGAATATCGAGTTTCGATTTTCGAATTTCCTCTACGACGGCATATGCAGGCCGCTCTCGCGCGGCGGGCCGGCGCGCTCGAACTGGATCGTGGAGTGGTGGATGTGGAACTGGTGTTCGAGGGCTTCGCTGATGCGGTCGCGGATTTGGTCGCTTTCTTCCATGTGCATATCGGGGATGCGGACGTGGCAGGAAAGCACGTGGAGTTCGCTGGATAGCGTCCAAACGTGGACGTCGTGGACTTCTTGCACGCCCGGGATCTGCAAGATCGCGCGCGCGACTTCCTCGAGCTGTATTTCGCGCGGCGAGCCCTCGAGCAGGATGTGGCTGCTCTCGCGCAGAATGCCGAAGCTGGACCACAGCACGAGCAGGCCGATGGCGAAGCCGAGCACGGGGTCCACCCACAGCGCCCCGGTCGCGCGGATAGCCAGCGCGCCGACGAGAATGGCAACGTTGGAAAGCGCGTCGCCCAGGTTGTGAATCAGGATGCTGCGCAGGTTGAGGTCGCGCCGCCCGCGCACCAGCGCGAGCGTGATTCCCCCGTTGATGACCAGCGCGGCCACCGCGATCCAGAGCATCACGTCTTCACGAACCGGCGCGGGCGCGCGCAGCCGCTCGATAGATTCGTACAGGATGTAGCCTGCCACCAGCACCAGCACAATCGCGTTGGTAAACGCCGCCAGGATCCCCGCGCGGTGGTAGCCGTAGGTTTTTTCTTGCGTTGCCGGCCGCTCAGACCACCGCAGGGCCAGCCAGGAAATCACCAGCGTGGGGATGTCGGTCAGGTTGTGGACAGCATCGCTGACGAGAGCAATGGAGTGGCCCAAGTACCCGCCCACCAGCTCTGCCGCGACCAGCGCCAGCGTCGCCAGCATCGACCAGCGCAGCACTCCCTTCATCTGCTGCGGGTCGGCGTGGGGGTGGTGATGCATCCGGGAGATTGTAGCGGAAGAAGCGGAAAAGAGAGTGGTTAGTGGCTAGCCCGGATTTCTCACCAAGGCTGCGCTGTGTAGGGTCTGAACGCCGAAATGGGCGCCCCTCGATGGGTAGGTGACGAAGAGTCCGGCCCGAGGGGGTCGCCTCGTTGCTCGATAAG
>Ga0315268_10001788_pt1 | contig 24707 bp, 20 predicted proteins | sample C1_top_MG_FD_204535 | JGI IMG/M metagenome (GOLD analysis project Ga0315268, IMG submission 204535) | Sediment microbial communities from Yellowstone Lake, YNP, Wyoming, USA - C1_top | ecosystem: Environmental > Aquatic > Freshwater > Lake > Sediment | place: USA: Wyoming | collected 2017-08-01
GCCCGGCTGGAGAAGGCCGACTTGGCGCAGGAAGTGGCTCTGCGGGGGGCGGAAGTGGAAGTGGCCAGAACGGCGCTGGCCGAACTGGAGGCCGGCTCGCGTCCGGAGGAAATCGCCCAAGCTGAGGCCGCCCTTGAATGGGCCAAGGCGGAGGCTCACCGCGCCGCATTGGAGCACGCGCGCCAGAAAGGGCTGCGTGAACAGGCCGTCGCCACTCAACGGGAGTACGAAATCGCCGAAGCCAATCTCAAGACCACTCAAGCCAAGGTGCGGGAGGCCGAGGAGCGACTCGCCCTGCTGCGCAAAGGGCCGCGCCAGGAGCAGCTTGAGCAGGCCCGCGCCCGGCTCCAACAGGCCAAGGAGGCCCTGGGTCTGGCCCAAACGCGGCTGAGCTACGCGACTCTGGTCTCCCCGCTGGCGGGCCTGGTATTGTCGAAGAACGTTGAGCCAGGCGAATACGTGGCGCCGGGAACCCCCGTAGTGACCGTGGGTGACCTGGAACATCCCTGGCTGCGCGCCTACATCAATGAGACGGACTTGGGCCGGGTCAAAGTGGGGCAGCCCGCCGCCGTCACTACTGACACCTATCCAACCAAGCGGTATTCAGGCCGGATCACCTTCATTTCTTCCCAGGCGGAGTTCACGCCCAAGAACGTCCAGACCTACAAGGAGCGCGTGAAGCTGGTCTATCGCATCAAGATCGAGCTGGCCAATCCCAACCTGGAGCTCAAGCCCGGCATGCCGGCCGACGCGCAGATACGGCTGGGTGCGGCGGATGCCAAAGCCGCCGGGCCGCAACCGAAGCGGCCAGGAAATTGAAAATTGAAAACTGAGAATCGGAGATTTCAAATTGGACTCTGCCCCAACGGGGGACCCAGGGGAAAGGTCGCGCGCGTGCTCCGTGGGGTCTCCTCTCCCCCGCCGGGGGAGAGGGCCTCGGGCTTCTGCTCCAGGGTGATGCGTTCGGTTTTAGTCTGGCCGGCTGCCCGCAGGGCCACGGCGTGCTTTTCATCGGCCCAGTCGATGGCGACGAGGGCGGCGAAGGCCGGTTCCGGGGTGGGTTGCGGCGGGGCCACTGGGGCCGGGCTTTGGGGGCTGTGCTGGTCTGTTGGGTTCAAACTCATAACAGTTGTCAACGGGCGGTTAAACGGGCACGCTGGCTTGGGCTCGGCGAAGTCCTTGTAGTCGAGACGTCCAACGGCGACATCTGGAGTATTCGTTTCGGGCCCAAGCGCCGGGCGGGGAGCGAAGGTCTCTCCCAAGACGTCGCTACATGCGGGTCAAGGGATTCGTCTTCCCTGCCCGGCGTGACCGTGGAGCTGTTGGCATCGGCGTGGAGATTATGCACAAGCCACATGGCGTGCGCGGCAAAGTTATTCACCGTCGGCGGCGGGGAGCTGGCCCCGAGGCTCCCCTGGCCGCCGGCGAATAACTTTGGACAGGCTACAAGGATCAAGGTGAGGGGGAGATGAAACCGCCTGACTGCCGCGCTCCGACTCCGTCCGTGTTTCGTCCGTGTCCGTCCGTGGCCTGCAAACACTCGCTCGTCAGGTGAACCCAATCATCCGCACCGAGGGACTGACCAAGAGCTTCGGCGGCGTGAACGCCGTGGCCGGGTTGACGCTGGCGGTCGAGGCGGGCGAGGTTTTTGGCCTGGTCGGCCCGGACGGGGCCGGCAAGACGACGACGATGCGCTTGTTGACCGCCATCATGCCCCCAACCGCTGGCGACGCCTGGGTGGCTGGGCGCCACGTCGTCAAGGACGCCGAACGCATCAAGGAACAGATCGGCTACATGAGCCAGCGCTTCGGCCTTTATCCGGATTTGACGGTGATGGAGAACATCGAGTTCTATGCGGACATCTACGCGGTGCCGAGGGCAGGCCGGGGGGCGCGAGTCGAGCGCCTGCTGGCGTTCAGCCAACTGGCGCCGTTCAAGCGCCGGTTGGCCGGCCATCTGTCTGGCGGCATGAAGCAAAAACTTGGGCTGGCCTGCGCCCTGATCCACACCCCCAAGGTCATTTTCCTGGATGAGCCTACCAACGGCGTGGACCCGGTGTCGCGGCGTGATTTCTGGCGCATCCTTTCTCAGTTGCTCCGCGAGCAAGTGACCATTTTCGTGTCCACCGCGTACCTGGACGAGGCGGAGCGGTGCAGCCGGGTCGCCTTGCTCCACAAAGGCCGCCTGCTGGCCGTGGGCACGCCTGACGAGGTGAAAGGCCTGATGCGCGGCGCCATCCTGGAGGTCCGTTGCGCCGAGCCGCGCCGAGCCGCCGCCCTGCTCCGCGAACAGTTGCCTCCGGGCTCGGTGGGGCTGTTTGGCGATCGGGTGCATTTGGTCACGGACGCTCCCGCAACGGCCACCGAGCAAGCCGAGACAATGCTGCGCCAGAGGGGCCTAAGCGTCGCCGGCATCCGCCAAATCGAGCCAGCGCTCGAAGATGTATTTGTGTCCATGCTCGGCGAAGAGAGAAACGCTCCATCAGAGCAATGAAAACTGGACTGGGGCCGCATGGAGCGCGAAGCGTCTTGGAGTGCGCCAGCCCCCTGGCGCTTTCGGCTACGCACTGGTCGGGAAAGCGGCAGAGGACTGCCGCAGTCCAAAACGCTTCGCGCGGACCGGGCCGACGGGCATTTTCAGGTCAGTTCAGTAGCGCGCCAATTCTGACATGATGCCGCCTTCGCCAGAGAACGTTGCCGTCGCCGTGAAGGACCTCGAACGGCGGTTCGGGAGTTTCATCGCGGTCAACCGCGTGAGCTTCCAAGTTGGCCGGGGCGAAATCTTCGGTTTCTTGGGGCCGAACGGCGCGGGCAAGTCCACGACCATTCGGATGCTGTGCGGTCTGCTGGCGCCCAGCGGCGGCGCGGGCACTGTGGCCGGGTTCGACCTCCGCACCCAACAGGAGCGGATCAAGGCCCACATCGGTTACATGAGCCAGAAGTTTTCGCTGTATGAGGATCTGACGGTGGAGGAGAACATTGATTTTTACGGGGGGATTTACCGGATTGCGCCGGACAAAAAGCGCGCGCGCAAAGAGTGGGTGATCCAAATGGCCGGTCTGCGCGAACATCGGCGCGCCCGCACAGGCATTCTCTCTGGCGGCTGGAAACAGCGCCTGGCGCTGGGCTGCGCAATCCTGCACGAGCCGCCAATCGTGTTCCTGGACGAACCGACTTCGGGCGTGGACCCCATCAGCCGCCGCGCGTTCTGGAACTTGATTTACGAGCTGGCGGGCCGCGGCGTGACGGTCTTTGTGACCACGCACTACATGGACGAAGCGGAGTACTGCGACCGCATCGCTTTGATTTATCGCGGCGAGCTCATCGCCAGCGGCAGCCCGGAGACATTGAAGACGCAGTTCATGCAGGACGAGGTGGTGGAAATTGCCTGCGAGCGCCCGCACGAGGCGATGAGCGAGGTCGAACAATCGCCCGGGGTGAAGGAAGTGGCATTATTCGGCAAAGGGTTGCACGCGGTGATGACGCCTGGGGCTGAACCCGCGGCGGTCGGCGCACGCTTGCACGCCCACGGCTTCCGCGTCGAACGGGTCGAGCGCATCGCCCCCTCGCTGGAGGACGTGTTTGTGTCGCTCATCGAGACGCACGACTGCGCCCAACCGCAACCGGAGTATCGCACATGAGCCTCCGCCGCCTCCGGGCCGTAGCCCGCAAGGAATTCATCCACGTGCTGCGGGATGCGCGCAGCCTGGGCATGGGCATCGCCATGCCGGTCATGCTGCTGCTCTTGTTCGGCTACGCGCTTTCGTTGGACGTTGACCGGGTGCCGCTGGTCGTGTGGGACCAAAGCCAGTCCCAAGCCAGCCGGGAGTTCATCAGCCAGTTTACCGGCTCACGCTACTTTTCCCTCGCGGGCCAGGCGCGCAATTACCGCGAGGTGGAGCGGGCGATTGACACCGGCCTGGCGCTGGTGGGGCTGGTCGTGCCAAGTGATTTTGCCGCTGACGTGGAGGCGGGCCGCTCGGCGTCAGCGCAATTGATCGCCGACGGGAGCGACCCCAACACGGCCACGCTGGCGGTCGGTTACGCGGAGGTGGTTACGGAGAGTTGGTCGCAGGCGAAGCTCTTCCGGGCCTTGGAGCGGCTGGGCGTGCGCCGGCCAGTCGTGCCCTTGGAGGTCCGCCTGCGCGCCTGGTTCAACGCCGACATGCAATCGCGCAACTTTCTGGTGCCGGGGCTGATCGCGGTGATCATGATGATCATCGCGGCGCTGCTGACCTCGCTGACGGTGGCGCGCGAATGGGAGCGCGGCACGATGGAACAACTCATCTCCACGCCGGTCAAGGGCAGCGAGTTGGTGCTGGGGAAGTTCGTGCCCTATTTCGTGATCGGCATGGTGGATGTAGGGCTGGCGGTGCTGATGGGCGACGTGCTGTTCCAAGTGCCGCTGCGGGGGAGTCTGGCGTTGCTGCTGGGCATGGCGGCGGTTTTCTTTACGGGCACGTTGTTCATGGGGTTGCTGGTCAGCATCGTCGCCAGCAACCAGTTGCTGGCCAACCAACTGGCCATGGTCCTCACCTTCGTCCCGGCATTTTTGCTCTCGGGGCTGATCTTCCCCATCAGCAACATGCCCAAACTCATCCAAGCCGTCACCTATGTCATTCCGGCGCGCTACTTCGTGTCCTTGTTGCGGGGCATCTACATGAAGGGCGTGGGCTTGGAGACGCTGGCGGCCGAAGCGGCGATGCTGGTCGCCTATGCGGCCGTGATGGTGGCGCTGGCCGACCTGATGTTCAAAAAGCGATTGGCATAATGTTCGAGCGCATCAGACACATGGTCGTCAAGGAGTTCCAGCAGTCGCTCCGCGACCCGCGCATGAAGGCCGTGATGTTCGTCATGCCCGTGGTGCAACTGCTGATCTTTGGCTATGCCGCCGTGCGCGACGTGCGCCACATCGCGACGGCGGTATATGACCTGGACGCGAGCGTGACGAGCCGGGAACTGGCGAGCCGGTTCGAGCGCTCCGGCTACTTCGACCTGGTGGAATACGTGACCAGCGAGGCGCGCGCGCGACGGTTGCTGGACCGCGGCCAGGCGCGCGTGGTGCTGCGGCTCAACCACGGCTTCGAGGACGACCTGCGGGCCGGCCGCGCGGCTTGCCTCCAACTGCTCGTGGATGGAACGGATTCGACCACTGCCGGCATTGTGCTTGGCTACGCCAGCAAGATCGCCGGCCAGTTCTCCGAGCAGAAGCTCGCTGCCCGCTGGCGCCGGCTCCAAGGCGCCGCCCGGTGGCCGGGCCGTGTGGAGCTGCAGACCCGCGCCTGGTTCAACGAAAACCTTGAGAGCCGCAACTTTTACGTGCCGGGCGTCATCGCCACGCTTGTCACCCTGATGAGCCTCTTGCTGACGAGCATGGCCGTGGTGCGCGAAAAGGAAATCGGCACCATCGAGCAAATCATGGTCAGCCCCATCAAGCCCCTGGAGTTCATTCTCGGCAAGACCATCCCGTTCGCGCTGATCAGTTTCGTGGACGTGCTGCTGATCACCGTGGTGGGGGTGTTCTGGTTTGACGTGCCGATTCGGGGCCAAGTGGGCCTGCTGTTGGGCGGCGCGGCGCTTTACCTCATGACCACGCTGGGCGCCGGGCTGTTGATCTCCACTGTCAGCCAGACCCAGCAGCAGGCGTTGATGACGACGTTTTTCTTCTTCATGCCGGCGATGCTCTTGAGCGGTTTCATGTTTCCCATCGCCAACATGCCCCAAGTGGTGCAATGGATCACCTACCTGAACCCGCTCCGGTATTTCCTGGTGATTGTCCGCGGCATCTTCCTCAAAGGCGTGGGTTTGGGCATCCTGTGGCCGCAAATGGCCGCGCTGGCGCTGATGGGCGTGTTCACCCTCGGGCTGGCCGCCAAACGCTTCCACAAGACGCTGGCTTGATTGGCTTGTGTCCACCGCCCAATCGGCCCACAGTAAGCGCCGCACAATCGTTTCCAATGAGAAGCACCAAAATCGTTGCGACCCTCGGCCCGGCCACCGATTCGCCGGAGATGATCAGGCGGCTGGTTGACGCCGGGCTGAACGTGGTGCGGCTGAACATGTCCCACGCCGCGCACGATTGGGTGCGGCGGGTGGTCCGGGACGTGCGGTCGGCGGCCCGGGCGCGCGGGGTCGCTCTCGGCGTCATGCTCGACACCCAAGGCCCCGCCATCCGCACCGGCGACCTGCCCGCGCCCCTGGACCTCAAGCCCGGCGAGCGCTTCAATCTCACGGTGCGGGGCGAACGCAGCGCGCCAGGCCGCGGCGTGGACGTAAACTACGACGAATTCGTCAACGACATCCGCGTGGGCGACACGGTGCTGCTGGACAACGGCGAGATTCACCTCCGCGTGCTCGCCAAGGCGGCCAACCAAGCCGAGTGCGAAGTGCTCACCCAAGGCACGCTCGGCAGCCGCCGCCACATCAATCTGCCCGGCGTGCGGGTGAGCCTGCCTGCCCTCACGGCCAAAGACTTGGCCGACGTCGCGCTGGGGTTGGAAGTGGGCGCGGACTTCATTGCGCTGTCCTTTGTGCGCGAAGCCGCCGACTTGCGCCAGTTGCGCGACGTGATCGCTCGGTCGCCCGCCGGCGCGCGCCGCCCGCGCGTCATTGCCAAGATCGAGAATCAGTTCGCCGTGCAGCACTTGGCCGAAATTGTGGACGAAAGCGATGCCGTGATGGTGGCGCGGGGCGACCTGGGCATCGAGTGCCCCTATGAAGAATTGCCCATCATCCAGCGGGAGATCGTGAAGCTGTGCCTGCGCGTCGGCCGGCCGGTCATCGTCGCCACGCAGTTGTTGGAAAGCATGATCCAGAACCCCATGCCCACCCGCGCCGAGATCACCGACGTGGCCAACGCGGTGTTTGAAGAGCCCGACGCGATCATGCTCAGCGGCGAGACCGCCAAGGGCCGTTACCCGCTGGCGTGCCTGGAAGTCATGACGCGCATTGCCTGCCGCATGGAACAGACCGGCGGGGCCAATTACCATGAACAAGCCCTACTCACCGATCCCCGCCAAAAGCTGGTCAAGAGCGCCGTCCTGCTGGGCGACGAATTGAAAGCCGACGCCATCCTCGTCTTTACCATGCGCGGGAACATGCCCCGCTTCGCCGCCTGGATGCGCCCGCGCTATTCGCCCATCTATGCTTTCTGCGAGAGCTGGGAGATGGCTGACTCGCTCTCCCTACTCTGGGGCGTGACCCCCATCGTGATGCCGCTGGAGCTGGCCAATCCCGAAGCCACCATCCAACAGGCACTGGCCACGCTCCTCGCTCAAGGCCGGCTGCGCAAAGGCAGCACCGCCGTCATCATTACGCTCGTTGCCGCCGGCGCGCAGATGGTGGATGCGGTGCAGATGAGGGTGGTGCAATGAAACGTGAAACGTGATTGGTGAAACGTGAAGGGGCGAAAATGTCATCAAGTTGTCAAGTTATCGGGTTATCAAGTTGGACGGAAGCGCGCCCGGCGACGGCCCGAACCTGACAACTTGATAACCTGACAACCTGAAAACTTTCGTCGTCGGCCCCCCTCACGTTTCGCGTTTCACGCCTCACGCTTCCCGCCTCACCACCTGCCCGTCTTTGAGCAGCAGCACGCAATCGGCCAGCTTGCGGGCATCGGCGAGGCTGTGGGTGACGTGGAGGATGGTCACGCCGGTGTGGGCGCGGACGCTTTGCAGCACGCCGCACATCTCGGCGCGGGTTTCTTCGTCCAACGCGCTCAGCGGCTCATCAAGGCAGAGGACATCGGGCCGGAACGAAAGGGCGCGCCCCAGGGCGACCCGCTGGGCCTCTCCGCCGCTCAGGCCGGCGGGCTTGCGCGAGAGGAGCTTGCCCAATTGCAGCCATTCGGCCAGTTCCTGCACGCGCTGCTCGACCGCCGCCGGGGCCCATTTGCGGAGGGCCAGCGCGAAGGCCAAGTGCTCGCGCACGGTCAGGTGAGGAAACAGGGCGCCGTCCTGCGGCACGAGGCCAATCCCGCGCGCGGCGGGGGGCAGATGGGTGACCTCCCTCCCCATGAGCGAGACTTTGCCGCCGGTGATCGGGCGCAAGCCGCAGAGCGCCTCCAAGAGCGTCGTTTTGCCTGTGCCGGTCTTGCCCATCAGGAAGCCGTGCTGGCCGGTGGGGACGCTGAACGAGACGTTCGCCAGCGCGAAATGCCCGACGCGCACCGAAAGCTGTTCGACCGAGATCATGGGCGGAATGAATTCCGCGCTCCGGGTTGAGGGGCGGTCGCGCTCACAACAGTTTGCCCATCGGTTCTTCGGCGCCGTAGCAGCGGATCAGCACCAGCACGGTCACCGCCGCGGCCACCATCAGCAGCGCCACCGCCACGGCGGCCTCCAGGTTGCCTACGCTCAATTCCAGGAACACGGTCGTGGGCAAGACCTCGGTTTTCATCCGGGTCGCCCCGGCGAAGACCAGGATCGGCCCGAACTCGCCCAGCGCGCGCGCCCAGGCCAGCGTCGCGGCGGTGAGCACGCCGCGCCTCGCTTCGGGGAGCACCACCAGCCAGAATGCCTGGCTGCGGCGGCAGCCCAGCGTCAGCGCCACTTGTTCGCGCCGGGGGTTGATCTGGTCGAAGGTGGTGCGCATGGTGCGCACGGCAAAGGCGCACGCCACGGTGAATTGCGCAATAATCACGCTCGGAATCGCATAAGTGATGGGGATGAACCGTTGGACAAACTGGCCCGGCGGCGTCTGGAAGAGGATGAGCAGACTGAGGCCAATCACCAACGGGGGCAGGACGATTGGGATGTCCAGGATCGCGTCCACGAGGGCCTTGCCGGGGAAGTTGACCCGCGCCAGCAAATAACCAATTGGCACCGACACCCACAGCGAGAAGATGGTCGTGAGGCCCGACGAAGCGAGACTGAGCTTGATGGCGTAGCGGATTTCGCGGCTCTGCAACGCCCGCCAGAATTGGCCTGGGGTGGTGAACGCCGCGTCGGCGGCCAGCATGGCCACGATGAGCAGCGTGTAGAAGGCCGCCAGCAGCCAGAGGCCGGCCCAAAACGGCCAGTCCGAGCGGCGTGGTGCCGGCGGTTTGGATGAGGCGGAGGTGTTGGCGTTCAAGGCGACCGTCGGTGAATGAAGTTGTCAGGTTATCAAGTTGTCAAGTTATCGGGTTCGGCCCGTCGCCCTCCACCCGCGCAGGCATCTCCAACTTGACAACGCGACAACCTGATGGCCTGATGACGTGACAACCTGATAACCTGATAACTTGATAACCTGATAACCCCACTCGCCGCTACACATTTCACGTTTCACGCCCGACGTTTCACGGCCTCCCGGCGCCCGCTACTCCATCCATTCGCCGCCTTCGACGGTTCGGTAGCCCGCCCGTTTGAGTTCCGGCAGGCCCTTGTCCCGCGCGCCCAGGTAGCGCGCGAACCGCAGCGCCGCCGCCGGCTGCCGGCTGAAACTCAGCACCCCAACCGCCACGAGTTGCTCGCCGCTCGCCAGCGCCTCCACCCGCACCGCCTCCAGCTCCGGGTACTGCGCCACGGTGGCGTCCCAAATAAGGCCGGCGTCGGCGGTTCCCAGCTTGATGTCGTTGGCCACGTCGGCAACGGTGGGTTTGAACACCTTGGCGCGCTTGGCCAACCCCGCCCATTGGCCGGAGCGTTCCAGCAACTGGCGGCAGATGCGCCCCACCGCGGCGGCATCGGGGTTAGCCAGCGCCGCGGCCACGTCGGACCGGAGCAGGTCCGCCAAGCCGCGCACTTGGCGCGGGTTGCCTTTGCGGACGGCGATCACGGGCGTCAGGCGCGCCAAGGGGATCACCTCCGCCACGAGCCGGTTGCTGCGGGCGGTATCGAGGTAGCTCATGTCGGCGGCGAGGAAAAGGTCGCCCATGCCCGCGACCCGCAAGTTGCTCAGCAGCGTGCCCGAACCGCCGTACTGCAACTGGACCCGCGCGCCATACGCACGCTCGTATTCGGCGGCCACCCGCTCGACCGGCGGTTTCAGCCCGGCGGCGCAATAGACGATCAGCGGCGGCTGGCCGGCGGCGCGCCCCGGCTGGCGCGGGCGCACCACCAGCAGCACCGCCAGCACCCCAGCGGCGAAGACTGACAGCACAAAGAGCTTCTGCCCCGCGCTCACGCAACCTTGGTGCGCCCCGGCATGGCCATCGGCGTGATGGGCAGGCTCATGTTCCAGTCCAACTTGTCCGGCACCAGCTTGTCCTGGGAGTTGAGCGCCTGCTCCCAGGTGATTTCCTGGCCGGTGTAAGCGGCGGTGCGGCCCATGATCGCCATGAGCGTGCTTTGGGCCATCCAGTCGCCGTCGTTGATGGGCTTGCCAGACCGGATCGAGGCGAACAGTTCGTTATGCTCGATCTGGTACATGTCGCCTCCCTTGCCCTCGTAACGCCACGGGTTGGGGCCGCGAATCACCGGCGGTATCCAACCGCTCGTCCCCGTCCCCTCGGCCCCCATCAAGTAGTCGGAGTTGTCTGTGTAACAGCCACTGATCTGCCGTTGGGCCATGAAGGCGCGCACGCCGTCGGCATACTCGTAGAACACGTCAATGTGGTCGAAGATGTTGCCCTCATTGTTCGGGATTTGCCGCCCGCCGGAGGCGACCGCCTTGAGCGGCGGCACGTCCTTCATCGCCCAAGCGATTTTGTCAATGCTGTGGCAAGCCTGCTCGCCCAGCCCATCGCCGGAGAGCCACGTGAAGTTGTACCAATTCCGCAACTGCCATTCCAAGTCGCCCATCTTCGCCGGGCGCCGGCTGGCTGGGGGCATCGGCTTGACCGGCCCGGTGAGGTAAGTGGCATAGACGGCGCGGATCGGGCCAATGGCGCCGTCATGGATGCGTTTGTAGAACTCGCGCCGGGGCGGGTCATAGCGCCAGCAGAAGCCCGCCACCACCGCCAGCTTCTTTTCCCTGGCGATTTTGACCGATTCCTTGACCGAGCGGACGCCGGGCGCATCGGTAGCCATCGGCTTTTCGGTAAAGACGTGCTTGCCGGCTTCAACAGCCGCCCGGAGATGCTGCGGACGGAAGCCCGGCGGCGTGGCCAGCAACACCACGTCCACCCCGCTGGCAATCACTTTCTGGAACGCGTCGAGCCCGGCGAACATCTGCCCCGGGCCTACTTGGACTCGTTCCTTGATGGCCGCGTCGTTCTTGAGCGCCCCTAGCACGCTCCGGCACGCCTCCGGAAAAGCGTCGCCCAACGCGGTGAGGACGGCGTTCTGGTCGGCCATGAGGGCGTTCTTGGCGGCGCCCGTGCCCCGGCCGCCGCAGCCGATCAAGCCGACCTTGAGCGTGTCGCTGTTAGCGGCCAGGGCACTCTGGCGCAAGCTCAGGTTGGCGGCGAAGACCCCGCCGATGGTCGCGGCGGTGGAGGTCTTGAGGAATTGGCGGCGGGTGGTGTTTTGGTTGGTTCCAGGTTCTGTATTCATGTGCGTGTGCATCGAAATGTCGTGGGGCAGTCAATGCCACCGGCCCGCCAACGTCAAGCCTCGGTCCGTGGCGAGGATGCCAACGATGCCGACTTCGGTATTCCGTGCGGCGACGAACGGAAGCTGCACAAGCCGTCGTTTGCGTCGCCGCTGGCCGCGTTGCGCGCCACCCCGCGGCCGGAAAGCCCCACTGGTTTCCGGTCGCGGAACCTCTTTGTCAGTGAAAACGCCCTCACGCGCGTTTGCGGCGGCAGCGCGCGGCCTACCTCATGAGAATCGTGAATCCAGCCTGCTCAAAATGGTGGTCGGCCGTCAGGGCGTCAGTCAACCCAGCCTCGTTCATCACCACGAACGAAATGCAGTCTGTCAGCGACCACTCCTTGTCCCTCCGCTGGTCTTAGAACTTGAGCCCCCGCTCGAACAGCTCCTGGCTGGCTGGAACGATTCGCGTGTCCGGATCAGCTTTCAGCGATTCGACGAACGCCGCGATCTGTCGCCGGCCCGCCGATGCCGCAAACGCGTCGCCCACTTCAGTCAGCACTCAGGCAGTCGTCACCAGCCGTCCACGCGCCTGCTTGGTGGCGGCCAGCGCCGCCGCATGGCTGGCGTCGGCCCGGTTCAGGTACGCCAGGAAGTAAAACGTGTCCGCGAAAACGGCCGTCATTTCTTCGGGTGACCGTGCAGGTAATGGTCATGGTTCCGGGCCAAGTCGGCGGGCAGATCGTCCGCCATGCCGGCGAAGGCCGCCAACGCCTCATGCCAGCTTGGCTGCTTCATGGCGTCAGGCAGGCGCACTTCCAGCTCCATCCCGTCCGGCAGGCTCAGCCCCGGCGGCAAGATAACCGCCCCGTTCAAGACTTTTCCCACACACGTCATAACAGGACGGAAATTGACGGTTTTGGGGCGGTTTGGCAACCACAATTCATCGGCACTCTCGGCCAAAGGCCCCGCGGCCCCTCATGGGCCGGCCGGAGGCGGTGGGGAGACTCCAGGACTGGTTCCCGGGGGCTTGGCCTCGAAAACGAACTCGACCGTCTTGCTCTCACCTTCGGCGAGGGTCACCGTCTGGGTCTGTCGGCCAGCCTTAGGATGCACTGCCTCAAGCACGTAGCGTCCGGCGGGAAGGCCGCTCGGGAGATCAAAGCGACCGTTAGTGTCTGTTACCGCGAAGAAGGGGTGTTCGACCACACCAATGTAAGCGAACTCCCAAGGATGGATGCCGCACTTGATGCGAATCAGCACTTCCGGCTGCTCGAACTTCTGCCTGGCCACCATGCCGGTGAGCGGCTGGGCGATGTTGAACTCGGGGTTCGTCTTTGGTGTGGCAATCGGGTCGTCCATGTACGGCTCGGAGTTGCGGATCAGGAACGTCTGATTGGTCATCACGCCCATTACGTAAGGATAGAAGCCGGCGTTGGTCTGGTCCAAAACCGGGGTGTTGGTGAGGACTGGGAAGGAGCGTCCCTGCAGGCCGTCCTTTACATACACGAAGACGTTGGCCAAGCCGCCGTCCTGGCTCACGACATAGTGCCGCGTGGTGAGCTTGCCGACGAGGTGGGGGTAGGCCTTGGCGACATCTGGAAAACCCGTGAAGCTCACCACGATTTCAAGCGGCCGCGGGCCGCGCAGCATAGCCCTGCCCCGGACCTCTGCTGTTTCCCCAAGCCACCGGCCTGCCAACAGTCCCGAGGCAAGGAGCGGCACTAACCGTGTCAGACTCACCGTCATGGGTGCATCTTAGGCCGCCGACCGCCGGTTGGCAACCGCTGTGCGCCTTTCTTCCTCAGCCAATCCTGCGGTTTCTCTTTGCGCTTTGGACACGGGCTGGCCATGATGCGGCCCCGTGAACGATGCGCCGCACGTGATTGATCTGCGCAGTGACACGATCACCCAGCCGACGCCCGCAATGCGCGAGGCGATCGCCCGGGCCGAAGTGGGCGATGACGTGTTCGGCGACGACCCCACCGTGAACCGCCTGGAGGCCGAAACAGCGGCACTCCTGGGCAAGGAGGCGGCCGTGTTCATGCCCAGCGGCGCGATGGCCAATCAGGTCGCCGTGCGCGCCCACACCGAGGCGGGCGACGAAATCCTGGTGGAGGGCAGTGCGCACCTCTATTACTACGAGAGCGGTGCGCCGGCGGCCCTGGCCGGAGTGATCTGCCGGTGCTTGACCGGAAACAGGGGCTTGTTCACGGCGGCGGACGTGGAAGCGGCGTTGCGCCCGGCCAACGTGCATTTCGCGCCGACCAAATTGGTCTGCGTGGAGAACACCCACAACCGGGGCGGCGGCAGCGTGTGGCCGCTGGCGCAGATCGCCGAAGTCGCGGCGGCGGCGCGGCGCCACAACCTGCGGTTGCACCTGGATGGCGCGCGGCTGTGGAATGCGTCGGTGGCCAGCGGCGTGCCCGAACGCGACTACGCGGCTCACTTCGATTCGGTGAGCGTCTGCTTCTCCAAAGGGCTGGGCGCGCCAGTCGGTTCGGCGTTGACGGGCACGCGCGAATTCATCGGGCGCGCGCGGCGGTTCCGCAAGATGTACGGCGGCGGGATGCGCCAGGCGGGGATTCTCGCGGCAGCCGCCCTCTACGCCCTGGAGCATCACCGCCAGAGACTGGCCGAAGACCATGCCAACGCCCGCCTGCTGGCCGAGGGTCTCGCCCGGCTGCCGGGCATCGAACTGGACCCCGCGCTGGTCGAGACCAACATCGTGATTTTCCGCGTCCGCGCCATGCCCGTGGCGCAACTGGTGGAGAGGCTCAACCAGCGCGGCGTCTGGATGCTGGCGGCTGGGCCGGACACCGTCCGCGCCGTCACCAACCTAATGGTCACGCGAGCGGATATGGCGGTGGCGCTGGCGGTTTGCGGTGAGGTGTTGGGGGCCGGGAAACGTGATGCGTGAAACGTGAAACGTGAGCAAAGGAAGTTGAGAGGTGAATGAGTTGAGAGTTGAGAGAACGGACGAAGTGGCCGCCATGCGTTTCCCAGCTCTCAACTCAAAACCTCTCTCAGCTCTCAACTCAGACCCCCCTCAACTCTCAACTCAAATCTCTCTCAACTCTCTTCCGCATGGATGCCAAGGAAGCCCTGGTGGCGCTGAACATGGTGGAGCACGTCGGGCCGGTGCGGGTTCGCCAATTGCTGGAGCACTTTGGCGACGCGGCCAGCATCCTGCGCGCCTCCAAGGCCGAACTGCTGCGGGTCCAGGGCATTGGCGAGGAGACCGCCGAGGCCATTGCCAATTGGGAGAAAACGGTTGAGTTGGCCCCCGAACTGCAGCGCATCAGCGATTTCGGCTGCCACATCCTCACCCAGGCCGACGCCGACTATCCCAAACTGTTGCGCCAGATTTACGACCCACCCATCGTCCTCTACGTCAAAGGGCAGTTGACAGCCAAGGACAACAACGCGGTGACGATCGTGGGGTCGCGCCGCACCACGCACTATGGGCAGGAGGTCGCGCGGCGGCTGGCTTACCAACTGGCTTACGTCGGCGTCACGGTCGTCAGCGGCGGCGCGCGGGGGATTGACAGCGCGGCTCACCAGGGAGCGCTCACGGCCAAGGGCCGCACCGTGGTGGTGCTGGGCACGGGCATCAACATCGTTTTCCCGCCGGAGAACGCGGAGCTATTCGAGCGCATCGCCGCCAACGGCGCGCTGGTGACCCAGTTCCCCTTTAACCGCCAGGCCGACCGGCAGTCTTTCCCCATTCGCAATCGCATCGTAGCGGGGATGAGCCTGGGCACGGTGGTCGTGGAAGCCGGGATGAACAGCGGCGCGCTGATTACGGCGGGCATGGCCGTGGACAACGGGCGGCAGCTCTTCGCCGTGCCGGGCCGGATTGACTCGCCGCAGAGCAAAGGCTGCCATGACCTGATCAAGAAGGGCGCCAAGCTCTGCGAAAGCGCCGAGGACATCCTGAGCGAGTTCGAGTATCTCTTTCCGGCGACGAACCGGCCCCCGGCCCTGGCGGAGAACGGCACGCTGCCGGCCATCAGCCTCTCCGAAAACGAGCAAAAGGTGCTTGACACCTTGGGCAAGGAGGAATCGAGCATTGATGAAGTCATCCGGCAGAGCGGGTTGCCGGCCTCGGCGGCCTCCGTCGCCCTACTGGGGCTGGAGATGAAACGGCTGATCCGCCAATTGCCGGGCAAAGTCTTCGTGCGGCTATGAACCCTCGTGGCCAGATGCTCAGGAATCAGGCCTCCTGTCCTCTTGTCTCATCTGTTGCCCTGCCAGGGCATGCCGGATGGCCGTTCCCGAAGGGAACCAACCTGAATAGCCGCGGGCGTCAGCCTGCGGAAAGGCGTGTAGTGTGGGCCACAACCCTGAAGGGGTTGGACGGGGCAGGCGCGGGCGTGGTTCGACCCCGTTGGCGTCGTTTCCCATTCCACCCGTTTCCCGTAGGCTCGCGCCTAGGGCTATTCACGTTTTATCCCTTCGGGATGGACTCCCTGGACTTTGGCAAAAGTCCGTTCTATGCCGCGTGGAAGCCGGCAAAGCCCGAATGCCGCAGTTTTGATCGCCGCCTGCCTTTCCTCCCGCCATGAAACTCGAAATCATACCCGTTCCCTGCCGGCCTCCCGCCTGTGGCTGCGCGAACCCATTGGACCGCCGCGGCTTCCTTCGCCTTGCCGGATTGGGCGCCGCCGGGCTGGCGGCTGTTCCGTGGCGACCGGTGGCGGGGCCATTCGATGCCGCCGACTTTGAGAAGCTCGTGCCCGCCGACAAAAAGCTCAGCCCCGAATGGGTGAAGTCGCTGTTCGCGCGCGGCTCGCCGGAGGTCTATCGGGGCGCGGACCTGGCGAAGATCGGGATGCCGATTGGCGGTCTGTGCGCGGGCCAACTTTACTTGGGCGGCGACGGCAAGCTCTGGCACTGGGACATCTTCAACCAGGTAGTCGGCACCGGGGACGGCCACTATGCGAAGCCTGTGCCGCCGTCATCGCCGCTTGAGCAGGGCTTCGCGTTGCGGCTTACCGCCGGTGGGAAGCCGCAGGTCCGCCCCCTGGACCGCACCGGCTGGAAGGACATCACCTTCAGGGGCGAGTACCCGATTGGCTACGTCGAATACCGCGATCCTGAGGCGCCGGTGGCGGTTTCGCTGGAGGCCTTTTCGCCTTTCATCCCGCTGAACACGGAGGATTCCGCCTTGCCGGCCACGGTGATGCGTTTCACGGTCCGGAACACCAGTGCCGCGAAGGTCGCGGTTGAGTTGGCGGGCTGGCTGGAAAACGCGGTTTGCCTGCATAGCGCCTCGACTCATGATGGCCGGCGGCGCAATCGCATCGTCCGCCGCGGCAAGTTGACTTTTCTCGAATGCCGCGCCGAGGCGGCGCCCGAAACCAAGCCCGCAGCCAGGCGGGCGGACATTCTCTTCGAGGATTTCGAGAAAGAGGCTTACGGGGGCTGGACGGCCACCGGAACCGCCTTTGGCAACGGCCCCATCGAAAAGGCGAAAATGCCAGCCTACCAAGGTGACGTGGGGGCGCAGGGAAAACGGCTGGTCAACACTCACAACACCCGCCAGGGCGAGGATGTCGCGGGCGGCGACGCCCACACCGGCACGCTCACCAGCCGGCCCTTCATCATTGAGCGCGACTACATCACTTTCTTCATCGGCGGCGGCGCGCACCCGGGCAAGACCTGCATCAACCTGCTCGTGGACGACCAGGTGGTCCGCTCCGCCACGGGCAAAAACGACAACCGGCTGCAACCGCACAGCTTCGACGTGCGCCCGTGGGCCGGCAGGCCAGCCAGACTGCAAATCGTGGACAACGAGACCGGCGGCTGGGGCAACATTGGCATTGACGACATTGTGTTCAGCGACCAACCGCGCGCGCCGCTGACGCCGTTGGCCGAAGCGCCTGACTTTGGCACGATGGGCCTGGCGTTGTTGGACAGCCGAGGCGTGCGGGCATACGCGGCGGTCAATCGCGCAGAGCTTCCCGCCATTAGTCCGGTCAAAGTGGCGCCTGGGGCCGTTACTGCACCGAGCCAGCCAACTGCCCAGCAGCCCACCCATGAACCGCACCCCCTCACTCCATCCCTTTCCCCCAGCGAGGGAGAGGGTGTCCGAGCCTTTCCCGAACGATTGGTGGGCGCCCTCGCCAGGGAGATGACGCTCCGGCCCGGCCAGGCGGCGACCGTGACCTTCGTAGTGGCTTGGCACTTCCCGAACCTCAAGCTTGAGGGGCTGCGCGATTGCCGGGGCCGCTGGTACGGCCAGCGGTTCGCCAACGCCTTGGCCGTCGCCGAATACCTCGCCGAACACTCCGAGCGCCTCAGCGCGCAGACGCGCCTTTGGCACGACACCTGGTATGACTCAACGTTGCCCTATTGGTTTCTGGACCGCACCTTCCTGACGGCCTCAGTGCTCGCTACGAGCACCTGCCATTGGTTTGGCAACGGCCGGTTCTACGGCTGGGAAGGCGTGGGCTGTTGCGCCGGCACCTGCACGCACGTCTGGCACTACGCGCAGGCGGTGGCCCGGCTGTTCCCCTCGCTGGAGCGGTCGCTGCGCGAAATGGTGGATTATGGCGTGGCGTTCGACCCGGCCACCGGGCGCATCCGCTTCCGCGCCGAGCACAACGACCATTGGGCGGTGGACGGCCAGGCGGGGGTGATCCTGCGCACCTGGCGCGAACACCAAATGTGCCCCGATGGCCAGTTCCTTCCCCGCGTCTGGCCGCGCGCGAAGAAGGCGCTGGAATTCCTGATCGCTCGCGACGCCAACGCCGACGGCGTGATCGAAGGCCCGCAACACAACACGCTGGATGCCGACTGGTTTGGCCGCGTTGCCTGGCTGAGCGGCCTTTACCTGGCTGCGTTGCGCGCCGGCGAGGAGATGGCCAGGGAGATGGGCGATGGGGCCTTTGCCAGCCAATGCCGCCGGATTTTCGAGCAGGGCCGCCGCCAAGTTGATGAGCAACTATTCAACGGCGAATACTACGTGCAGTTGCCCGACGAGGCCCACCGCAAAACCGTCGGCTCCTACGACGGCTGCGAGATTGACCAGGTCTTCGGCCAGAGCTGGGCCTGGCAGGTGGGCTTGGGGCGCGTGCTGGACGCGGGCAAGACCAAGACCGCCTTGCGCTCGCTCTGGCGCTACAACTTCACGCCGGACGTGGGGCCTTACCGGAACGTGTATAAACCTGGCCGCTGGTACGCGATGCCCGGCGAAGGCGGCCTGCTGATGTGCACCTGGCCCCGGGGGGAGGCGCAACGGGTGAAGGAGAGCTTCGACTATTACTTCAACGAGTGCATGACCGGCTTTGAGTACCAAGTGGCCGGCCACATGCTCTGGGAAGAGATGCTGCTGGAGGGCCTGGCCATCGCGCGCAGCATCCACGACCGCTACCGTCCGGCGCGCCGGAACCCCTGGAACGAAGTTGAATGCGGCGACCATTACGCCCGCTCGATGGCAAGCTATGGCGTCTTCTTGGCCGCCTGTGGGTTCACCTACGACGGCCCGAAAGGCCGGCTTGGCTTGGCGCCGCGCCTGAACCCGGCCGAGTTCAAGTGCGCCTTTACGACCGCCGAAGGCTGGGGCACTTACTGCCAGCAAAGTGGAAGCTCAGGTCTGAAAGCCCAACTCACCGTGAAATGGGGCAAGTTGCGCTTGCACACGCTGGCGCTGCAACCGGCGCCGGGCCTCAAGCCGGCGAAGGCGAGCGTGAAGGTGGCCGGGAAGGCGGTCTCCGCCAGTCTGAAGCTCAATGAGGGGCTGGCCGAGCTCCAGTTGGGAGCCGGGTTCGTGCTCCAGGCGGGCCAACGGCTCGAAGTTGTGCTGGGGTAATCGCAAATTGAGAATTGCAAAATGCAAATTGCAGATTGAGTCTGCACCACACGCCGGATGAGCGATCAGTTTGCCATTCGCATTCTGCAATTCCTGTGTCCTTCTGCCGCCATGCCCGGTCCACGCTGCTTTTCAGATTGAAAATCGCTGGCGTCCTGCCATGCTGGCATCGGTGAACGATACCGATGAAACGCAGCGCAGAACCGCTCCCCGGCGGCTGCCCAAGACCAACCAAAAGTGAAACCGACTGATTTGCGCGGCATCCTCCAATACGTGCCGCGCTTCCGCGAAAAGACCTTCGTGATCAGCGTGGACGGCGCGATTGTGGAGGAGGAGAACTTCGCCAACATCCTGCTGGACATCGCGGTGTTGCGCTCGCTGAACATCCGCGTGGCCCTGGTCCACGGCGCCGCCGCGCAGATTCGCGCCCTGGCCGAAGAACAGCACCTCCAGCCCTCAGACCTGGAAGGCAGCGGCGTGACCGACGCCCAAACCCTCAAGCTGGCCCTCACCGCCGCCAACCGCCTCACCCACGAAATCCTCGAGGGCTTGTCCACCCACGATCTGCGCGCCGCCTGTCCAAACGCCATCGTGGCGCATCCGTTGGGCATCTTGCAGGGCGAGGACCACTTGTTCACTGGCAAAGTGGAGCGGGTGGACGTGGAACTGCTCCAGACGCTGCTGGCGAACGACGTTGTGCCGGTGATCCCCCCGTTGGGCTTCGACGGCGAGGGGCACACTTACCGGGTCAACTCCGACAGCGTGGCGGTGGCGGTGGCCGAGGCGCTCAAGGCCCTCAAGATCATCTTCATCACCACCTACGACGGGCTGGTCCGGCAGGGGCAAATGTTCCGCCAGATGCTGGCCAGCGAGCTTGAGCAGGTCCTGGCCCAGCACCGCGAAGAGGTCCCCCCCGAAAACCTCTCCAAGGCCACCCACGCTGCCGCCGCCTGCCGCGCCGGTGTCCAACGGGTTCACATCATCAATGGCCGGTTGGACGAGGCCCTGCTGGCGGAAGTCTTCTCCAACGAGGGCGTCGGCACCCTCATTTACGCCAATGAATACCAGCAAATCCGGCGCCCCTTCAAAAAGGACATTCCCAACATCCTCAAGCTGATCCAGCCCTCGGTGGCCAACGAAGAACTCATCAAACGCAGCCGGGCGGCCATTGAGAAGGCACTGGGCGACTATTACATTTTCGAGATTGACCGCAACCCGGTCGCCTGCGCCGCCCTCCACGCTTATCCCGAATTCCGCAAAGGCGAGTTGGCCTGCCTCTTTGTCAGACCCTCGCACGAGAACCAGGGCATCGGGCGCAAGCTCATCCAGTTCATCGAGAACAAGGCGCGCGAGCAGGGCCTGGGCGAATTGATCGCGCTTTCCACCCAGGCCTTCACTTACTTCATGTCCAAGGGCGGGTTCGTCGAGGGCACGCCCGATGACCTGCCCCCGCCCCGGCGGGAGAAATACGAACAGAGCGGGCGCAAATCCAAGGTGCTGGTCAAGAAACTGGACAAGTGAGGGGCAGATTTGCGATTGCCGATTGCCGATTGCCGATTGCCCACACGACCGGCCAGTGGGTGGAGCTTGGCAGCGCCACGGACGTCCGGCGCGTCCGGCCTGTCCGGCTGGTCAGACATGTCCGCCGCGCCACGCCGTGGCACGAGGTCTGACTCGCAAATCGGAAGCTTGCGCCCCGCCCATGCCTCGGTTGCCCCAAGCCTTCTGCCTGGCCTGCCGCCGCACGGGCCACCGGCCGACCCGTTTGGTGTTGGTGGTGGACATTCTCCGGCAGCGGATGACGCTTTGGGAGGCTGAGCGGGCCGCGAGCTGGTCCGCGCCCTCCATCGGTGGCCTCCCGCCCAGATCACCCCTTGCGCCCGCGCCCACTTGCCGCTCGTCACTCGTCACTCGTCACTCGTCACTCCCCTTCAACCCTTATCCCTCAACCAGTCCGGGTGCTCCTTGCTACGTTCGGCGCGCCGCGCACGTCATTTCCACTTCCCGTTTTGGCATTGGCCAGGTGGCCGGTTCCAACTGCACGCCGCTCGGTTTGCACCGCGTGGCGGTCAAGGCGGGCGGCGGCTGGCCAATCGGCACGGTCTTTCGTGACCGGCGGGCAGTGGGTTTGACGTGGCGGGGCCGTCCGCAGGCGCCCATTGCGCATCGGATTCTGTGGTTAGAAGGGCTGGAGCCAGGGTTCAACCGGGGCGGCGTGGTGGATTCCTTTGCCCGCTGCATCTACATCCATGGAGTGGGTGACGAAACCGGACTGGGCCGCCCCGCCTCGCACGGTTGCATCCACTTGGCCGCCAGCGATCTGCTTCCGCTCTACGAACGTCTGCCCGTCGGCGCCTTGGTGTGGATTAGCGCCGGTTGAGCGGCCAGCCCCTCTCGCCCGGTGGGGGCGAGAAGATTCTCCGACGCAGCGGCGCAATCCCGGGCGCACGGCCGGGCCCCCTGAATTCATCACGACCCTGCCTCGCTTCCTCCCTTTGGGGTCAACCTCTGCTTGTGCTTGAGCGAACGGCGAGTCTGCATTATCTTCGCGGGGTGGGGCAGCGCGAGTGCCTGGCCCACTGGACGCCCAGCCGACAGGCGTTGGCGGCTGGCGAACTGGAACTGAGAGTCAGTCTATGCCGCTTTACGAATACGAGTTGTGTGAAGGCAGTTGCGCCGTGTGCGGCGGCAGGTTCACCCTGCGGCGCCCGGTCAACGCCCCGCCCTTGACCAAATGCCCGGCGTGCAAGAAGCCGGTCCGGAAAGTCATCTCCACCTTCAACACACCCAAGATCCTCAAGCCGGTGTCCATCACCGATGCGAAGAAGGCGGGTTTCACCGTGCTCAAGCGGCTGGGCAAAGGCGAATACGAGCGGCAGTGAGCGCGGGCTGCGCCCCTGTCCGTGTCTCGTCCGTGTGCGTCCGTGTCTCGACACGTTCTCAGGCAGGACAACATGCCAGCCGGCGCGGCGGCACGAGGCACGAGAACGGGCAGAGGACTAGAACGAGCGCGAGGACGAGGACGATTCTCCGCTCAGGCAATCGGCAATAATCTTCGGGTCGGACGCCATGCCGCACACCGCGCCGCGAACGATGAAAACTGGATGGGCGACGGCTAGCGCGAAGCGTCTTGGAGTGCGCCAGTCTTCTGGCGCTTTCGCCGGCGCACTGGTTGAAAAGCGGCAGAGGACTGGCGCAGTCCAAAGCGCTTCGCGCGGACCGAGCCGACGGGCACTTTCTGGTCAGATTTGGCTGGCCAAAGCGCCCGCCTTGAAGCACTTTGGGGTAAGAAGATGAGCGATTTGCGGCTGATTGAGTCCACGCTGGCAAGCGCGGGACGCCGGCGGCGCTGGCAGCGCGCATGGCGCGGTCTGTGGCGCGGTTTGCTGGTGGGGGTGAGCGTCTGGCTGTTGGCCCTGGCGGCTTACAAGGTGCTGCCCGTGCCGGCGAGGGTGTTGACGACGGGCGCGCTGGTTGCCTTGGCGGCAGTGGTTTTGGGTTCGGGTTTCGGCGGCTGGCGGCACGACCGGCTCTTGAACACCGCTCGCTGGCTTGACCAGCGCCAGCAGTTGCAGGAACGGCTCAGCACCGCCCTGGAGCTTGGCTCATCTGACCAGGCCGGGCAGTGGCCGCAACTGGTCGCCGCCGACGCCGCCAATGCGCTCAAAGCGTTGGACCTGCGCCGCCTGCTTCCTTACCACTTGACCCCCGCCAGCCGCTGGGTCCTGGTTGGATTGGTTTTGAGCGCCAGCTTGGGCTTCGTGCCCGAATACCGCAGCAAGGACTACCTGCGGCGGCAGCGCGAGAAGGAAGCCGTCCGCGAGGTGGGCCGACAGTTGGCCGGCCTGAGCCACCGGAGCCTCGAACGCCGCAAGCCCGCCCTGGAGCCAACACGCCAAGCCATTCAATCGGTCGGCGACCTGGGCGGCCAGTTGGAAAGGAACCCTGTTACCCGCACGGAGGCCATGCGGGACCTGGCGAAGTTGACCGAAAAGCTCCAACAGCAGGCCAGAGAGCTGGGCAAGAACCCGCCCCTCAAGTCCATGGAGCAAGCCGCCCGTTCGGCCGGCAAAACCAGCCCCGCCGAGGCCGACGAGCTGAAGCGGCAGCTTGAGGCGCTCCAGAAAAACCTCGGCAGCAGAGAGGCCAACGCCGACGCGCTGGAGAAGCTCAAGCAGGAACTGCAAAAGGCCCAGCAAGCCGCCGCCAACCTCTTGGGCAAGGACGCCAAAGCGGCCGAGGCGGCCCGCGACAACCTCTCCAAAGCGTTGTCGGACCTGGCCAAACAGGCCCAGGACATGGGCGCCGCCTTGCCCTCCTTGGAAGAGGCGATTGCCGCCTTGGAGGGCGGCAAGATTGACCAAGTGCTCAAGGATCTGCAGCTCGCCGAGAAAGACCTCGACAAGATACGCGAAATGGCGCAGACGCTTCAGCGGTTGCAGCAGCAGGCCGCCAAGTTGGGCAAGGACCTGGCCGAGCAATTGCAGAACGGTCAAGGCGACGCGGCCGTGCAGACCCTCAGGAAGATGATCGAGATGCTCAAGTCGGCGGACTTGTCCGAGGACCAGCTCAAGGCGATTACCGATGAAGTAGCCAAGGCGGTTGAACCGGCGGCGCCGTATGGGAAAGTGGCGGCCTACCTGAAAGCCGCAGTCAAGCAGATGCAGCAGGGGCAAAAAGGCCCCGCTGCCGAGTCCCTGGCCGGGGCGGCCAAAGAGTTGACGGAATTGACGCAGCAAATGGCCGACATGCAGGACCTGAAAGGGCTGGCCGACGCCTTGAAGCGAGCGCAGGCCGCCGTGGGCAACGAGGGTCGGTGGGGCAGCGTGCTTGGGTTAGGTCCGCCGCGCGCGGGCAAGGGCGGCAAACCTGGCCGGGGCGTCGGCACCTGGGCGGACGAAGAGGGCTGGATTGAGCCGCCGCAGCAAACCGACAAGTGGGACAACTCCGGGCTGGATCGGCCCGACACTGCCGCGCGCGGTCTGACCGACCGTGGGCAAGGCAAGCTACCGGAGGGGATGACCCCCACCAGGGTCAAGGGGCAGCTTTCGCCCGGCGGCCAGTTGCCCAGCATTACCCTCAAGGGCGTCAGCATCAAAGGCCAGAGCACGGTGGCCCTCCAGGAAGCCATCACCGCCGCCCAGAGCGAGGCCCAGGCGGCGCTCAGCCATGAGCAGGTCCCCCGCGCCTACCAGGGAGCCGTCAAGGACTATTTCGGCGAGCTGAAGAAGTAAGCACCCGTGGTTGTGACGTTATCAGGTTATCAGGTTATCAAGTTGTCAGGTTATCAAGTTATCAGGTTTGTCTGGTTGGTTGGTCGCTTCTTGGGGGAAAGGCAATGGCCAGCGCAGTCAGGTTCGAGGAATTGGAAGTTTGGCAGGATGCCCGTCAGTTGGTGAAAGAGGTCTATGCGGCCACGAGTCAGGGTGCCTCCACAAAGGATTTCGAGATGCGGGGCCAGATTCGCGCGGCTGCGCTGTCTTCCATGAACAACAT
>Ga0315268_10001789_pt1 | contig 24701 bp, 23 predicted proteins | sample C1_top_MG_FD_204535 | JGI IMG/M metagenome (GOLD analysis project Ga0315268, IMG submission 204535) | Sediment microbial communities from Yellowstone Lake, YNP, Wyoming, USA - C1_top | ecosystem: Environmental > Aquatic > Freshwater > Lake > Sediment | place: USA: Wyoming | collected 2017-08-01
CGGACATGCCAGGAAACGGGTCGTACCTTGGAAACAGCTTGAAATCGACCTGGCTATCGAGCGGGACGCCAGCCACCAGCAAAACCACCGTGGCCGAGCCGGCAACCCGCAGCTGCGGCAGCAGCGACTGCGCCAGGTGATAGCGGCTGAGGTAGTTGACGGCGAAGATCGGATGCAGCCCGTCACCAGTGCGCAGGTCCTGCAGCGTCAACACGCCCGCGCCCAGGATCAGCCCATCGATGCGCGGGTGAGCCGCCGCAACCCGTGCCGCAGCGTCGCGCACGCCAGCGTGGGTGGACAGATCCGCGGACAAGAACTCGGCCTTGCCGCCCGCCTGCTTGATCGACTCGACCGCAGCATCGCCCTTGGCTTGCTCGCGGCCGAGCAGGATGACGTGATGGCCTTGTGTTGCCAGCTGCCGGCCCGCCTCGAGACCGATGCCGCTGTTGCCGCCGCTGATGACGATCTTCTTTGGCATGACAGTTCCTTTTGGCCCTGCACGGAGAACCGTGAGCGCGCATTCGAGTGAGGGCGCCGTCGCTGGATGCAGCGTGCTGCTGCAGCGCCAGTCGCTTCGGATATAACGCTACTCGCAAAACATGCGACCGCCCGCCACAATTTCTATTGGTTTTATAAAATCAATCAATCCCGCGAAGATTGCGCAACCTTGCCGGACCTGGCTCTATGCAATCGTCGGCTGGCATACTCCGCCGGCCAGGCATGAGACGCAGCGATGCTACTGATCGGCTGTGAATTGCGCGTGCTCGATCCGCAGCAGCGGGAACAAGCCGTTGCCGGACTCCAGAGCGAGCGCCCGGACTCGCCACTGCTGGTCCTCAACACCTGCCAGCGTCTCGAGTGCTACGGCTGGCGCGAGCCCGAGAGCTCCAGCATCGCGATCCACCGGCGCTGGCACGGCGCGGCAGCGGTCGAGCGACTGGCACGCATTGCCAGCGGACTCGAGTGCCGCGTGCTCGGCGAGCTCGACGTGCTGGGCCAGGTGCGCAACGCTTACCGCAAGTTTCGCGATCGTCGTGGCGACCGGCACGCCGACCTGGATCGCCTGTTTCAGGACGTGCTGACGCTAGCGCGCCGCGCGCGTCGCAACAGCAAGATCGATCAGGATCTGGTCTCGCTGGGCGCTCTGGCGACCCGCGAACTGGTGGCGCGGGTGCCGATCGGCGCCCCGATTGCAATCGTCGGCACCGGCTCGCTGGCCAGCAGCGTGGCACACCATCTGGCCGAGCTGGGCTGCGGCGACCTGCGGCTGATCGGCCGGCGGGTCGACAATGCGCTGCGGCTCGCCGGCGAGGTCAACGGGCGCGGCGGCGGCCTCGACGCCATGCGCGAGCTGCTGACCGATGTGGCCGGCATCTTCACCGCCACGGCAGCGCCCGCTGCGGTCATCCACGCTGCTGACCTGGAGCGGACAGCGCAGCCGCTGACCATCGTCGACCTAGGCGAGCCGCCCGACTGCGAGCCTGCCGTCACCCTGTCGCCACGCTGCACCTACGTCGGTCTGCTCGAGGTCGAGAGCCGGGTGCGCGCCAACGTCGAGCTGCGCCTGCAGCGCGCGCAGCTGGCCGCGCAGATCGTGCACGAGGGCGCCTGGCAGCGCTATCCGGACAGCGATACTCTGGTCGTCGCCGCGTCGTCGCTCGCGGCCGAAGCGGTTTGCGGGGCGACCGTCTAGCAATGGGGGTAACCATGGAACGGCCTTCCAAGCAGGGTCCTGCCCTGTTCAGGACCGAAGATCTGTGGGCCATCTGGCTCGGGTTGCTGGTGATCGCGCTGGCGCTGGGCTTCTTCTGGGCCGGCAGCAGTCTCAAGAGCTGGATCGTGACCCCCGGCCTGTGGAGCAACGGCGCCGAGCTGCTGGCCGACTTCAAACAAAACGCGCTCGGTTACCTGCTGATCTATCTCGGCCTCGGCAGCGTGTTCACCGTCAGCGTCGTGATCATGGGCCGCAGCGCCAGGCAGTTCGTCGTCGGCTACACCATTCTCTTTGCCAGCGCGCTGTTGATCTCGTACCTCGCGGGCTGGTCGGTGATGGACCGCTGGGATCTGGGCGCACCGCTGCTGGCGCTGCTGATCGGGTTGATCATCGGCAACATTCGCGCCGTGCCCGAGTGGTTTGTGACCGCGCTCCGCACCGAGTACTACATCAAGACCGGCATCGTGCTGCTCGGGGCCACGCTGCCGCTGACGCTGATCGCCGAGGCTGGTCCGATCGCCTTCGTGCAGGCCACCATCGTGTCGGTGACGACGTGGTTGACCATCTTCCTCGCCGCCACGCGGCTGTTCAAGCTGGACCCGCGTTTTGCCGCGGTGCTCGGCACCAGCGGCGCGGTGTGCGGCGTGTCGGGCGCGATCGCCATCGGTGGCGCGGTCAAGGCCGACAAGGAGCACATCTCGATCGCCATTGCCGTGGTCTCGATCTGGGCGATCGTGATGATCTTCTCGCTGGCCTTCTTGACCAAGATCATGATCCCGGCCGACGGTAGCGCGCCAAGCGCCTGGTACGAGATCTCGCCGGGCGAAGCCGGCGCCTGGGTCGGCACCTCGGAGTACGCCGATGCGGCTGGCTTTGCCGTGGTGGCCGAGCTTGCCACCCGCTTCGGCGAGGCGCCGATCCACACCTTCACGCTGATGAAGGTGATCGGCCGCGACATCTGGATCGGCATCTGGGCCTTTGTGCTTTCAATCGTATCGGTCGTCTTCTGGGAAAAGAAGAAAGCCGGCGAGCCGAGCGGCCGGGTCGGCCTGTCGGTGGTGTGGCAGCGCTTTCCCAAGTTCGTGGTCGGTTTCTTTGCCGCGTCGGTCATCATGAGTCTGGTCGCGGCCAGCGCGCCGTCGGACTACTTAGGCAGCTCGCCGGTCAAAGGCGTGTTCAAGTCCAAGGCCGGCAAATCGCCGTACCAGGCTGACTTTGCCAGCTACCAGGCGCCGACCGCGCTGGCCGACCGGTTCCGGTTCGACGCGGCAAAAGGCGTGGTCACCTTCGTTGGCAAGATGCGTCGCGACGAGCTGGATCAGCTGCTGACCGTGGCCGATCCTCAGCAGGCGCTCGCCCTGAAGAACTTGCAGGTCCACTGCGACTGGTTCGAGACCGAGCTCGGGGCCAAGGCGATCGGCCCGATCAAGAAGCTGCGCACCTGGGCCTTTGTGCTGTGCTTCCTGTGCATCGGCCTGGCGACGAGGTTTCGCGAGCTGGCCACCTTTGGCCTCAAGCCGTTCTGGGCTTTTACCATCGGCGTCGCCGTCAACCTGCCGCTCGGCTACCTGCTGACGACCAAGGTATTCGTCTCGTTCTGGCGGGCCATCCATTGAACGCGCGTTGGACACCGCTGGCCGCAGATCGTGGCCCAACCGGACCAGCAGATGCGGGTCGTCGCTGCGGCAGCTGTCTTCACTTCGTCGACGATGGCCGCGAGCTGGAGCGGCAATTTCCTTCGCTGCTGGCGCTGAGCTCGGCGCATGGCGACAGCCGCGGCGATCAGGGGCTGTGCCGCGTCCACGGACGCTGGTTGTTGCCTGGAATGCGCTGCGAGCGGTTCAGCCCAGCGCGTTGAAGATCCGGTCGCGGATCTCCTCGACCTTGCCAATGCCCGAGACCTTGACACAGCGCGGAGCCGACTTGTCGCCGGCGCCGGCCCAGCCCTGGTAGAACTTGACCAGTGGCTCGGTCTGGGCGTGGTAGACCGAGAGCCGCTGGCGCACGGTCGCCTCCTGGTCGTCGTCGCGCTGGATCAGGTCCTCGCCGGTGACGTCGTCCTTGCCCGCCTGCTTGGGCGGGTTGAAGACGACGTGGTAGGTGCGGCCCGAGGCCAGATGCACGCGACGACCCGACATGCGGCGGATGATCTCGTCGTCGGAAACATCGATCTCGACCACGAAGTCGATGGCCACGCCCGCCTTCTTCATCGCCTCGGCCTGCGGGATGGTACGCGGAAAGCCGTCGAACAGGAAACCGGACTTGCAGTCGGGTTGGGTGAGCCGCTGCTTGACCAGGCCGATGATGATGTCGTCGGAGACCAGCCCGCCCGCATCCATCACCTTCTTGGCCTCCAGGCCGAGCGGCGTGCCGGCCTTGACCGCGGCTCGCAGCATGTCGCCGGTCGAGATCTGCGGGATGCCGAAGCGCTGCTTGACGTAGTTGGCCTGCGTGCCCTTGCCCGCACCCGGTCCGCCCAGGAGTATCAGTCGCATGGTGGCTCTCCTCGATGGTTGAACGCCGAATTCGAGACGTTTAGGCGATCCCCAGGGCAAAGCGAACTGCCTTTTTTGTGACGGCGGGGATCCAATTTTCTTATCGCGAGCGGCGGGTGACGCTGTCAGTGCTATATCTAAAAAAATCATGGGCCAACGGTAATCCTTTTCGCGAGGCGAGCCGATGATTGTCAAGAAACCCAGCGAAGAAGTGCGCGCCAAGATGCAGTCCCCTCGATTCGAGACGTGCATGGGCTGCCCCCTGGACCGCAACCGTGCCACCTGGTGCCGTGGTCTGTGCAAACCATTGCATGGCCTTGGCGTCTGCGGTCGGTTGGCGCCGCACGCGCTGCGCGGGCGGACCCAGCGCGCGATCGCGCGCCTCAAGCAACAACCGACGGCAGCCTGATCGGCGCACCGGGCGTCGCGCTCCCGCGCTTTCTGCATCGCCATCCGCACAATTCGGGTTTTTTATCGGCGCCATCGAAAATCACGTCGACCTGACGACGGTCGGCCGTGGCATGCTTGACGGCACGTCGTCGGGGGATGGCCATGCCAGAATGCAAGGAAAACGTGCGGCAGACGCACGAGATCTCGATGCTGGAGCGGTATGCGCTGCGCTGGTCCGTGCTGGCCGCATGGGCCGACGAGCTGCGCAGCCGCAAGATCCCGGTCGAGCTGTCGGTGGGCCAGAAGTTCGAGGCCACGCGCGTCAAGCTCGCCTCGGGCTGCTATTCGAGCTGCGAGGTGGGCAGCGACCTGGGCTACATCGAGGGCGTGCTGGTGTCGTGCGACGCCTCGACCTCGCACACCAAGGTCGACTTCTGGCTCGAGTTGCTCGGCCGCGCCATGGAGGACACCGGCTCGATCGAGCGCCTGCTCAAAGTGCCGGCGGTCAAGTTCCAGCTGTCGAGTTGCGGCGTCAACTGCAAGTGCGCGCAGTGACCTGATCGGCCCGCGCCGCGATCATGGCGCGCACCACGTCTGCCGCCGTGGCCTCGGGCGCCAGCTCGCAGGCGTGCGCCCAACCCAGTGCCCGCGCCCGCGCAACCGCCAGCGGCGATCGGCACCACACACGCTGCTGCGGCATGCGCTCGGGTCCGCTCGCCTCGACCGCCACTGCATCGACCTCTTCGGAATTGCCCAGCAGCCAGCCGGTGACCGGCAGCGCCGCCAGCACCACGCGGGCCGCCGGCGTGATCGGTCGCGGCAGCGCAACCACCTCGACGCCATGACGCTCGAGCTGTTCGACCAGCGCCGCCGAGACCGAAAAATGCGCCAGCCGTTCGCCGTGCAGCGGGCGGCGCGAAAACCAGTCGAGCTTGGGGCCGTGACGGACCGACCAGCCGATGACGAAGATGGCGGGCGAGCGCAGCCCGGCCACGGCGACCGCCTGCGGCAACTGGCCGAGCGTCGCGTTCACCGAACGCTGCTGGGACGTGGTCCCGCGCTCGATCATGGCGGCCGGTGTCTCGGGATCCATGCCGTACGCCAGCAACCGGTCGACCACGCCCTGCAGGTTGCTGACACCCATGTAACCGACGACGGTGGCGCCGCGGTCGGCCGCCAGCAGATCCCAGCGCACGCGCGCTGGTTCGGCGCGTGTCTTCTCGTGCGCCGTGACCAGCGTCAGCCGCGAGGCATCGTCGCGATGGGTGGTGGGGATGCCCGCATAGGCCGGCACTGCCACGCCGGCGGTGACGCCGGGCACCACCTCGAACGGGATCTTGGCCTCGACCAGCGCCTCGGCCTCCTCGCCGCCGCGTCCGAACACGAAGGGATCGCCGCCCTTGAGCCGCACCACGCGCTTGCCGGCGCGCGCCAGCCGCACCAGCACCTCGTTGATCTGCTCCTGCGGCACCGGGTGATGGTCGGGTTGCTTGCCCACGTCGTGCAGCTCGATGTTCCGGTCGAGCTGGGGCGGCAACACGCTCTCGGCCAGCCGGTCGTAGACCACGGCGTCGGCGCGCAGCAAACGTTGCCAACCGCGCAGCGTGAGCAGACCGGCGTCGCCCGGCCCGGCACCGACCAGCGAGACAAAGCCGACGCCGGACTCGCCGGGCACAGCAGCCTCGACCAGCAAGCGCTCCATCTCCGCCGGCGTCGGCACGCGCACCGCGAGCCGCGCACCGTCGACGGTGTTTTCGAAAAAACGGTCGAAACTGCGTTCCTGGGCACTCTTGGGCAGGCTCGAAGCGCGCACCCGGCGCCGGAACTCAGCCGCTGCCTCGGACCAGGCCGCCCACTCGGAATCGAAGCGCTGTTCCAGCACCTGCCGCAGACGACGCGCCACGAACGGCGCCTCACCGTCCGAGGCGATGCACAGCTGCAGCGCGCCACGGCGCAGCCGCGCCGGCAGATGAAAGGAGCACAGCGCGGGCACGTCCGCGACGTTGACCCAGAGGCCCGCGCCGCGCGCGTCGTCCGCGACCTGCTGGTTGACTGCCGGATCGTCGGTGGCGGCAAAGATCAGCACGTGGCCAGCGATGTCCTGCGATCGATAGGCGCGTGTCTCGAGCGCAACGCGACTGGCCGCAGCGAGCTGCCGCAACTCGGGCAACGGTTCACGCGCCACCACGTCGATGCGAGCGTGCTCGTCGAGCAGCCCCTCGATCTTGCGCAGCGCGACCGCGCCGCCACCCACGACCAAACAACGTTGGTCGCGCACATTGAGCATGACGGGATACATGTCAGTCCTCGGTCGTCGCGTCGGGATCGGCCGGCAGCAGACCGCTCTCCTGCATCCAGTACCGGCCGCCGCCAGCATAACGCGCCGCGATGCCCGCAGCCTGCAAAACGCGCACCGCCTCGGCCGAACGTCCGCCGCGCGCGCACACCACCAGCCAGTCGCGGCCGCGCAGCTCATCGACACGACGGCGCAGCTCGGCCAGCGGCACGGCGTGGCTGGCGCCATTGGCCAGCGGTCGCTCGGCGCGTTCGGCGGCATGCCGCACATCGAGCAGCGCGGCGTCTGCCGGCAGCGACGCTGGCGCCACGGCGACCACGCCGTCCTGCTGGTTGAGCGCCACGAAGGCGGCGCTCGCCAGCGGGTCGATCGCGGGCGCAAAGGGCGGCGCATAGGCGTGCTCGAGCTGCGCCACGTCGTGCAGGGTCGCGCGGCGCGCGATCAGCTGGGTCGCGACGTCGATGCGCTTGACCACGTCCCCCTGGCCGACCGCCTGCACGCCCAGCAGCCGCTCGCTGCCCGGCTCGTAGCTCAGCTGCAGCAGCAGCTCCTTGGCCTCGGGCCAGTAGTCGGCGCGATCGGTGGCCGCGAGCCAGACCGAGCGCACAGCGATCCCGGCCGCTTGCGCCGCCGCCGGCGTGAGCCCGACCGCAGCGGCTGTCCAGTCGAAGATCTTGACCACTTGGGCGCCGGCCACCGGCGGCAGCTGATCGACCCGGCCGGCCAGGTTGTTGGCCAGCGTGCGGCCCTGGCGATTGGCCAGCGACCCGAGCGGCAGATAGCACGCGCCGTCGGTGACGACGTGGCGCGACTCGATGCAGTCTCCCGCGGCCCAGACGTGCGGCAGCGAGGTGGCCAGCCGCTCGTCGACCGCGATGGCTCCGCTGCGGCCGATGGCGACGCCGGCGGCCGCCGGTAGCTCGACCGCTGGCTCGACGCCGACGGCGACCACGACCAGGTCGCCTTCGATCTGCGCGCCGCTCACCTGCACGCTGGCCCGGTCGTCACTGGCCGCGATCTGCTGCACTGGCGCACCGGTGCGCAGATCGATCCCGTTGCGGCGCAGCACCTGCGCCACGACCGCGCCGGTCTCGGGCGCGAGCAGCTCAGGCAGCGGCGTGGCCGCGGCCTCGACCAGCGTGACCTGGGCACCCCAGAGCGCGCCAAATGCCTCGGCCAGCTCGCAGCCCACCAGCCCGGCGCCGACAATGACCACGCGCTTGATCGCGCTGCGCTGCAGGCCACTGAGCACCGGCTCGAGGTCGGCGGTATCGTGAAACGAACGGACGCGCGGGTGCTCGGGCTGACCGGGCAGGCGGCGCGGCCGAGCGCCGGTGGCGAGCACCAGCTCGTCCCACTCGAGCGTGCGCTCGCCGGCCTGGTCGGCCACGCGCAGCCGATGTCCGACGACGTCGATGGACAGCGCGCGACAACCGGCGAGCACGGCAACGCCCTTGACGGAATCGAAGTACTCGCGATCGCGCAGCGTGCCGTCGGCGGTCTGGCGCAGCGCGGTCAGCTCGGCGATGTCCCCGGAAAGAACGTAGGGCAAGCCGCAGGCGGCGACCGAGAAAACGGGCCGCTGCTCGACGACGGTGATCGACCAGGTCGGTTGCAGGCGTTTGAGGCGCGCGGCGCAGCGCAGGCCGGCGGCCGAGGCGCCGACGATCACGATCTGACGAGCTGACGTTGACACGCGCGTCCCTCCGACGTCGCTTGCTTGGAAGATTTGCATAGCACGGGCGCGCGCGCTTGATAACAGCTATGCCGGGTCGCGCGGGCGCTGCTGCGCGCTCTTGATCAGCTCGACCAGCTGGTCGATGGGATGCGGCTTGAACACATAGGCAAACGCCCCCGCGCGCAGCGCGGCCGCCTCGTCGTCGCAGGACAGGTGGCCGGTCATCAGCACGACCGCGATCGCGGGCGCAATGCGCTTGACCTCGCGTAGCACCGCCAGGCCGTCCATCCCCTGCATCTTGACGTCGAGTAGCATCACGTCGACTGGTTCCTGCGCGATGCGCGCGAGCGCTGCCGGGCCGTTGTAATTGGTCTCGACCAGGTAGCCGCGCCGGCGCAGCACCTTGGCCAGCGCATCGATGAAGGGCGCCTCGTCGTCGACCAGCAAAACTCGCACCGCGTCCCTCGTCAGGGACTTCCCAGGGTCGTCCCTGGTCAGGGACTTTTCGGGGTCGGCCATCAGACGTCCCCCTCTGCCGCCGGCGCCGGCGGAACCGCCGGCAGCACGACGCTGAAAGTCGTGCCCTGGCCGAGCGTGCTGTTGACCTGGATGGTGCCACCGAGTTTCTTGACCAGCCCGTAACAGATGGCCAGGCCCAGGCCGGTGCCCTGCCCGACCGGCTTGGTCGTGAAAAACGGCGTGAAGATCCGCGACAGGTTGTCCGGCGCGATCCCGCAACCGTTGTCGATCACGTCGACGCAGACAGCTGTGTTACGCCGGTGCGACCGGATGGTCACCCGGGCCTGAGGTCGGCCAGCGACCGCATCGAGCGCATTGTTGACCAGGTTGACGACGATCTGTTGCACGTACAGCGGCGACGCCAGGATCAACGGGACATCGCCCAGCTCGGTCGCGATGGTCGCCCCCTCGACCCGCGCGCGAGCGCGCGCCATGGTCGACAGCTCTTCGAGGATCTCGTTGAGATCGATCTCCTCGGGGCTGGTCTCGACGCGGCGCGAAAACTTGAGCAGGCCGAGGGTGATCGTCTTGCAGCGCTCGACCTGCTCGCCGATCTTGCGCGCCGAGTCGAGGATCTCGATCAGGTCCTCGGCCGAGACCGCGCTCTCGCTGGCCAGGTCGCGGATCCAGGTCTGCAAGGTGTCGATCGTGGCCAGCGGGTTGTTGATCTCGTGCGCCACGCCGGCCGACAGCTCGCCCACGGCCGCGGTCCGGCCGGTGACCAGCAGCTCCTGCGTCAGCGCCTCCTTCTCGCGATCGGCCTTGTGGACGATGCGCACCTGGCGGCGCGCCACCACGATGGCCAGAGCGGTCGCGACGATCGCGCCAAGCAGGAAAAGCGCGATGCCCGACGCCGAGGCGCGCCAGAGCGGCGCATAGACATCGGCGAACTCCTGCCGGTAGATCAGCAACCAGCGCGGGTTGTCGAGCCAGGTCGCGGTACACAGGTAGCGCCGGCCGTTCCAGTTGACCTCGTGCACCTGTATCCCGTCGTGGAAGGCAAGGTTCGGATAACCCGACGGTGTCAGGATCGCGCCGCCGAAGCGGGTCTTGGTCTGGAAGACGCCGGTGCTGTTGATGATGAACGTCTCGCCGGTACGGCCCGAGCTCACGGCGTCGACCAGCTTGCTGAAGTAGTCGGTGTTGACCGTGGCGCGCAGGATCCAGAAGTCGTTGCCCTCGACCCGCTTGACCGCGATCACGAAATGCGGCTCCGCCCGAAAGCCCAGGAACATGTCGCTGATGAAGAGACCCTGGTCGACCACCTGCTTGAACCAATCGGCCTCGCGGTAGTTGCGCTGCGCCAGATCATAGGGCCCGATGTACATCAGGTGCTGGCCGCTGGAATTGATGATGCCGACGTCGGTGAAGACCCCTTCTTGCTGCCGGATTACCTGAAACGCGCGCTCCAGGTCGCCGGCCTCGAGCTCGGCCAGCGAGTACTGGTGCGCCAGGGTCGCCACCTCGGTCGCCAGATTGTTCAAGAAGGCGCTCAGCGACTCGCGGTGGTAGCGCAGGAAATTGGCGTGCTGCTCGACCACGACTGCCCGGTTGTGGCGAAAAAAGATGTAAAAGTTGATGCCGCCGATGGCGACCAGCGGGAGCAGCGACACCAGCACCATGCGCTGCACCAGGTGGCGAAACATCGACCGGTAGCGGTCGTGCACGGTGTGGGCTGGCGTCGCCTTGCTCACGGCGCACCTTCTGGCAGCTCGAGCTCGCGGCGATTTTGCGCGGCCGCCTTGATCACGTCGACCAGCCAATCGATTTCGACCGGCTTGTGCAAGAAGTCAAACGCCAGGCCCCGGATCGCCTGCAGACCGGCCTCGACGCTGCCGTGACCGGTGAGCAGCACGACGCGGGTGGTCGATCGCACCTCGCGCATGCGCTCGAGCGTGGCGATTCCATCCAGGCCGGGCATCTTCAGGTCGAGCACGACCACGTCGCAGTCGTTGGCAACCAGGTAGGCAATGCCCTCCTCGCCGCTGCCCGCCGCCGCGACCAGCATGCCTCGGCGCTGCAGCACCTTGGTCAGCGTCGTGCGAAACACCTCGCCGTCGTCGACCAGCAGCACCCGGATCGGTCTGCCAGCGGCAGCGCCAGCGCCCTGTTCGGTCTCAGACATGCTCCCCCCCGGTCAGCTCGAGGCGCGGTCTGTCGCTCGCTTGGGCGCGCAGAAACCGCACCAGGCGGCGCCCGCTCTTGCGCCAAACGGCGTCGATCCGAACCACGTCGGCGGCGGCCAGCGGCGGCGCGGTCTCGACCTCGTACCACGACGTCGGCAGCAGCAAGCCGTGCAGGACGCCGGCGGCGCCAAGCGCGATCAGCACCACACCGGTCACCTGCAACCAGGGTCTGGCGGCGAAGGCCAGGACGCAGATGACCAGACCGGCGATCACCTCGCCCAGCCGCACTTCGCGCCGCCGCCTGAGCTGGCGGATCGCAGCGTACTCGAACTGGTCGAACCGGCTGCCGTCCTCGTCGTCACAGCGGTAAGGCCGCCCGGCGACCAGCGTCGTGCGCACACGCAGCAGGCGGCACTCGGTGGCAAACAGGCTGATCGCCTGCTGGTCAGGCTCGCGCAACACCGATTGGTTGAATTTGAAATGCGAGTGGACGACGTGGTGCTCCTCGCGAACCGTCTCGCCCTCGACCAGCCGGTCGCGAATACAGGCGCGGCACAGATCGACCGAGAGCGCTGCCAGCTGACGCTGGAAATCGTGGTCGCGCAGGTCGCCGCGACTGTGCCGCGCGCCGAGCTCCCGGATTTCGCCGCGCAGCCCTGCCAGGTCAGTCATCGTACGGATAGGCGCCCGGCGATACCTGCGCCACATGCAGCGCCGGGACCAAGCTGATGATGATCGCCAGCAGCAGCACGAACGCGACGACAAAGGCAAACCACGGGTCCCACTCGCCGAGCGTCGAGTCGTACAGCAACCAGAGCAAGAACGCGTAGAGCGCCCCGTTGATGCCGTATTGCCAGAATTTGTTCATGGTCTCTTCCTACATCCGGTTTTTAAGCCAGATCTCGTAAATGACGGTCGCGCTGCCCAGCGAGATGATCAGCAGCAAGATCCAGTAGCCGAGCATCGAGTTGACGAACCACTTCATGACGGACCTCCGTTTTTAACGCGCCGCTACCAGCGCCGATCAGACCAGCAGCGACGGCGCCCAATCCGGAACCCACAGCTTTTTCCGGTGGCGGGTCGCAAACCAGACCAGCGACACGATGAACAGGCAGAGAAAGATCATCTCGCCCAGGGTCAGCATCACGGCCAGCAGCGACAGCCATTCGATGGTCTGGCCGCTCAGGACGTAGACCAGGCGCAGCACCGCGCCGCAGGTCGCCAGGATGAGCGAATAGCTCAGGATGTAGCGGATGGCCGGACCGCGCACGAACGAGGTGGCCATGCTGCCGAACTGGGCGCCGAGCATGGCGCCGCTGATCATGAACAAGACGGCCATCATGTCGACGTGGCCCTCGATCGAGTGGCGCAGCGCGCCGTAGCCGCCCGAGAAGATGATCTCGACCAGGTCGGTGCCGACCGCGATGTGGGTCGAGGCGCCGACCAGATAGACCAGCGCCGGCACCCGGATGAATCCGCCGCCGACGCCGAGAAATCCGGCCAGCACGCCGGTCACCATGCCGACCACGACGATGACCCACATGGAGACGATCACGCGCGCGGTGCGGCAGCGCACGATCGGCGCCAGCGGGATGTTCTGGAAAAACTTTGGCAGCGAGCTGGTCTGCACCTCGCGCCCCAGGTCTTCGCCAGCCTTGGTCATCTCCTCGATCTTCTTGTGCGCGCGCCGGGTCTCGAACTGCGTGTAGAGAAAGAGGCTGAACATCACCACCACCGACGTGATGAGCAGCGCGATCGCCGACAGCCCCAGGTGCTTGAAGTAGACCAGCAGTCGCACCCCGAGCTCGACGCCGAGCATGGTCCCGGCCACCATCGAGAGCGCCATGGTCCAGTCGATGTTGCCCAGCTGGCGGTGGCGGATGGTCGAGACCACGCCCTTGCCTGCGATGTGGGTGATGTCGATGCCCGAGGCCATGTAGCCCGGAAAACCGAACACGATGAGCGCCGGCGTCACCATGTAGCCGCCGCCGACGCCGATGAAGCCGCCGACCGTGCCGACCGTGAAACCGACCAGCACCAGCAAGAATATCGGTGCGATGATGCCGGCCACTGTGAATTCGAACATGTTGCCCTCCTGCTGCCCCGTCGCTGCGGTGCTGCGCGGTGATCAATGACCTTCGAAGTGGCGGATTTTTTCGACTCGCATACCGAGCAGATCGGTGAAGCCCTCGGCCATCAGACCGAGCGCCAGGCCGAGAAAGATCACCATCAGCACGTTCCAGACCGCTGCCCAGGGATTGGTCTCGACCCCCTTGTGCTTGAAGGTGTCCTTGAACTTGAACCCCTTGGCGTCCTGCATCTGCCACGGCACGCTGACCTTGAGCGTGCCGCCCTCGACCACCGCGCGCTTGCCCGCCTTGAGGATCTGGTCGTCGATGATGCCGTTGGCGTTACGCGGCATCAGGTCGCCCTTCTTGACCGGCACCGCGACCAGCGACTCGATCTTGTCCACCTGGCTGATCGTCAGCACGGCCGGATGGTCCTTGGTCGCGTCGGCAAACAGATCGGCGTTGATCGCATAGCCGTCGGCCGCCGCCCGGTGGTAGTACCAGGCCGCGAGCTGGCCATTGCTGTGCAGCATGCCCGCGTGCGTGAACAGCGCGGCCGCGGTCGCGGTCCAGAACAAGAATTTGATCGCCGAACGTACGCGTGATTTTTGAGCGCTCATCGTACCCTCCTGCTTGGTCTTGTCCTCAGATGCGGAAGATGAACCGCAGCCCGACGAAGTGCTCGCTCCCGACCTGCTTGTTCTTCAGCGTCGCATCACCCAGCTCGGAGTTGCCGGCCGAGACGATGCCGCCGCTCTTCTTGTCGGCGTCAAACGCGGGCGCCCACTGGTAGGTGTAGTTGAGCATCACGCGCGCGTTGTAGCTGAGGAACCAGTTGACGCCCGCCGTGGCCTCGTAGAACGCGGGCGCGCCGTCGAGCACCGCCGCCGTCACGCTGGCCCCCTCGCCGACCGCCGACCCCTTGAGCGCGGCATCGCCGCTGGTGTCAAAGTCGGTGCCCTTGTAAGCCGCCACCTTGGCCGAGTCGAACAGCTGTTTGTCGGTGTAGGTCGCCGAGACCCGGCCGAGCACCTCGAGCGCGCCCAGGCCGTTGCCGTCCCTCTTCAGGGACTTCCCAGGGTCGTCGAGCGTCAGTGGCTTGCTGGGGGTGGGCTGGCGCCAGCCAAAGTTGTCGAGCGTCTTTTTCTCGCCGGTGATGAAGTAGCTGGCCCACAGCGCCACGTTGTGGACGTTGCCTTCGCGCACGAAGGCGCTGCCGTCGCCAGCAGCGATCTGGTTGTGCTTGAGCCGCTTGGTCCCCTGCCAGAAATCGTGGTAGATGCGCACGCCCGAGTAGCGCAGCATGGCCCACTCGCTGCTCAGGGTGAACGAGCCAAGCATGTAGTGCAGCTCGGCGCCAAACCGCGTGCGGCTGTCGACCGTGGCGGCGATGACGTCGCGATTGCGGCCGTTGTCGCCCAGCACCTGCTCGGTGCGCCAGCGCCACACCTGCGACTCGTAGTCGGGAGCGCTCAGCCCCCTGGTCTCGAAGCGGCGGGTCGGCGAGCTCTCGAGCCCCCAGGTCCCATCGCCGGCGAGGTAGATGCCCTCGATCCACGACACGCCGAGCAGCTTGAACGGCTGGACAAAGACGCGCCAGGCGATGTCCTTGGGCGTGTCGATGTCGCCCTTGTTGGCATCCATGTCGACGCCGGCGCCGGTGAACGCGCCCAGGTTGTAGCTGATGGTCTGGTCGAGCAGGCTGCCCCAGAGCAGCACGCCGCGGTCGAAGAACGGGTAAATCGGCTCGGCCGTGGCCCGTTCCATGAAGTCGACCTGGTTGTCAAAGGCCAGCCAGCTGCTCGAGAAGGGCACCTTCATCTGACCGACGCGAACGTGAAAGGCGTCCACCACGCGCAGGTCCGCCAGCGCATTGCGGATGTACGGGCTGTCCTCCATGGCCGCCTGGATCCGGACCGTGAGCAGATCGCCGAACGCCTTGCCGTTGAAGTCGAGCCGCGCGCGCCGGATGTCGAACGACATCGGTGCCACGCTGTCCCCGAAGTAGCCGCGCGTGTCGAGCTGGGCGCTGGCCTGGGGTTTGAGCTCGAACTTCTTGTCGAGCGTGCGCAGGATGAACCCGTCCTGATAGACGGCCTCGGCCGGGAACGTCGGCTTTTCTTTCTTGACCGGTGCCGAGGCAGCGGCCGGCTTGGTCTGCGGAGCCGCGGCGGTCGCGGTCGACGCAGCGGGTTCGGCTGGGGTGGCGACTGCGGCGGATGGCGTTGCCTCGGGCGTGGCCGGAGTCTCGGCCGCAGGCGTGACCTCGGCCGCTGGCTGGCTGGCGCTGACCGCTTCTTCTGCTGCTGCATCCGCACCCAGCGCGAGCGCACCCACCAAGATCGCAAACAGGCTCCATCTAAAGTTCACTGTCGTTCCCCTTTCATCTGCTCTCGACCCGCAGCGCCGCCGCGACTTTTCGGCCCGGCCTGGTCATGGCCGGCGAACTCGCGGCGACTCGAGGTCCTTGATGCGTTGTTCGCCGCGTCGCTTGCGCGCGCAGGCGTCGTTGATGACCGAGGTCAGCTCGTCGTCCGAGACCGGATACAGCAGGATCGTATAAAAGCCGTCTCGCAGCGCCTGGACGGCACCCTCGATCCCTGGGTTCGAGGAAAGCGCCACGATCTCGACCAGCGGGAAGCGCTCGCGCGCACACTCGACCAGCGACAGCTCGGCGTCGCTCAGCTCGTCAGCGTCGACCAGCAGCACGTCGACTGCGGCCAGCGCCCGGTCGCTGTCCAACGGCGTTTCCGGCGTCAGCTGCCAGACCGAGACTGCGACTCCGCGCTGTTCGAGCGAGTCCTGCAGGCTTCGGGCATAGACCAGACCGTGCACCGCGATCAGCACGCGGGTGGTTGTGCTCGGCTTATCTGGTGCGCCCTGGTCCATGTCGCGCCGACCAAGAGCAACAAGAGTGCCATGCGATCCGCACGCGCAGACCGCGGCGAGACGCGGCCAGAGCGCGCGACGGACACGGCGTGGTGGGACAAAAGATCACATGTCCCGCATGAGACACCCCGGAGACAGTCGATTGACGAGGTGGAACGCGGCCGTGATCGTTGTGAGACAAAACGTCCCACCTCGCTCACGTGTTGTCCTGCCTACGAGACAGTGAAGTGTCTCATTCTGGCTCGTTCGCTGACGTGGCGTTGTACTTGCGCAGCTTGCGGTACAGGGTGCGGCGGTTGATACCGAGGACGCGCGCCACCCGCGACTGATTTCCGTCGCACTCGCCGAGCAGATTGAGGATATAGGTGCGCTCGATCTCCTCGAGCGAGCGCCCGCTCGGCTGCTGGCTCGAGGTGGCGCTGATGACCTCCTCGGGCAGATCGCGCGGCTGGATCAATCCAGCCTTGCGCAGGATGACCGCGCGCTCGATCGCGTTCTCGATCTGCCGTACGTTGCCCGGCCAGTCGTGGTCGACCAGCAGATCCAAGGCGTCCTGGCGGATGCCCTCCACCTGATAGTCGCGGTTGAACTTGCGAACGAAGTGGTAGGCCAGCACCGCGATGTCCTCGCGCCGATCCCGGATGTCCGGGATGACCAGTGGGATCACGGCGAGCCGGTAGAAGAGATCCTCGCGAAACTGGCCGGCGCGCACCATGGCCTTGAGGTCGCGATTGGTGGCCGAGATGACCCGCACGTCGACCGACCGCTCGTCGACTTCGCCCACGCGCCGCAGCTTGCGCTCCTGCACAAAGCGCAGCAACTTGGCCTGGGTGGTGGCCGAGAAGTTGCCGACCTCGTCGAAGAACAGCGTCCCGCCGTCAGCCTGCTCGGCCAGCCCCTGCTTGTCGCTGACCGCGCCGGTGAACGAGCCGCGGCGGTGACCGAACAACTCGGACTCGAACAACGTCTCGGGCAGGGCGTTGCAGTCGACCGCGACAAAGGGTTTGCCGCTGCGCGGGCTGATGTTGTGGATGGCGCGCGCCAGCAATTCCTTGCCGGTGCCCGAGCTGCCGATGATGAGCACCGACGCGGCACTGCTCGCCACATCGCGCGCCAGCTTGAGCAGCTCGACCATGGCAGCGCTGCGAAAGACGATGGGAAAGAATGCATCGCCCTCGGTCTGCGGGCTGCTGGTCTGACGCTGCTGGCGCACGCGATCGACCGCGCTGGCCGTGATCGCGAGCAGGTCCTCGATGTCGAACGGCTTGGCCAGGTAGTGAAAAGCGCCGTTGCGCATGGCACGCACCGCCGCCTCGATGTTGCCAAATGCCGTCATCATGATGATCGGCTGGCGCAGGTTGCGCGCCATGGCACGGCGCAGCAACTCGCTCCCGTCCGGGCCGGGCATGCGGACGTCGGTGAGCATGAGATCGAACTGACCGGCCTCGAGCAGGGCCAGCGCCTGGTTGCCGTTGCGCGCGGCCAGCACCTGGTAGCCCTCGTCGGTCAGCACGCGCTCGAGCAGATCGAGCATGCTCTCGTCGTCCTCGGCGACCAGGATCTTCATCGGTTGATCGTTCACGACGCCCATCCCCTCACGTCCGCGACGCCTCTTCGACCGCTGCACCGGCTCTTGCGGCCGGCTTGCTCACGGCGGCAGCGGCCCCTGCCACCGGTTTGAGCCTGACCGTAAAAACCGTACCGTGGCCGACCCGGCTGGCCACGTCAATGCGGCCGTCGTGTGCCTTGACGATGCGGTCGACGATGGCCAGCCCGAGGCCGGTGCCCTGACCCGGCGGCTTGGTGGTGAAGAATGGCTCGAACAGGTGCGCCATGTGCTCGGGTGCGATGCCGCTGCCGCTGTCGACGACGCGGCAGCACACCCACCACTGCTCGGCGCCGGCCACCGACGCTGGCTCGAGACCGGTGCCGACGATGATCGACAGCGTTCCGCCGTCGGGCGTGGCCTGGCACGCGTTGACGATCAGGTTGAGCAGCGCGTGCTCGAGCAGCTTGGGGTCGCCGATGACCGGCGGCGTCTCCGGATCGATGTCGACCCGGAGCTGCAGCTTGCGGGTCATGCCGGTGACCATCTCGAGCGTCTGCTCGACCACGCGCGACAGATCGATCGGCACCAGCCGCACCTCGGTCGGCCGGGCAAAGTCGAGCAGCGAGCGGATCAGTCCAGCGATGCGCTCGGCCTGCCGCACGACCTGCTGCAGCGTGCTCCGGGCCGGGTCGTCGGCCGCCAGCTTGCGCATGGCGTACTGGGCGTTGCCCGAGATCACGTTGAGCGGCGTGCCGATCTCGTGCGCGATGCCCGAAGCAAGCTGCCCGAGCAGCGACGACTTTTCGGCGTGCAGCAGTTCGCGCTCGGTCGCCAGGTAGACCGCTTGCAAGGCATTGAAGGCATCGGCCAGCTCGCGGTACTCGGCGATCTCGTAGGTGGCAGCCGACACCGGCAGCAGCTTGCGATGCTGGCCGCTGCTGCGCAGCGCCTGGACGAAGTCGAGCAGCGGCCGGACCAGGCGCCGGCTGGCCCAGACCTGGATCGCCGCCACGGCGAGCAACGCGAACACGATGGTCCACCCCAGCACCAGGTAGCGACTGCGCACATCGAGGAGATGGGTGCCGAGGTCGGCGCTGACGATCACGCTCCAGCCTGTCCCCTGCACTGGCCGCACCCAGCCCAGGCGATCCTTGCCCGAGACCACGCTGCGAAAGCGCAGCGGTCCCTGCTCGCCGGCCAGGTGCATCTTGACCGGCGGGTTGTTGGAGAGGTCGACTCCGCGGTCCGAGATCGCGCTCTCCGAGTAAAAGATCAGGCGGCCGATCTGATCCACCACATACACATGCCGGTCGACCTGGGCCCCTGACCAGGCGGTCAGCTCGGCGTGCAGCGCCCGGGGGTCGATCACGGCGACGAGAAATGCCTGCCCGTGCTGCGCCGGTACGGCGAAGACAGTGGTGGGCGGCAATGCAGCCAGCCAGCGATCGACCGTCGACCAGCCGGGTGCGGTCGTCGCGCGCGACTGGTCGAGGTAGCGCTGGTAGCCGCCGGGCTGTCCGACACGAGTCTGATCGATCTGCGAGGCGACGACGTCACCGCTGCGGGTCGTGCGCTCCCAGCGGACTGCCCGCAGCTGCGGTGGCAAACGGTCCAGATCATCCGCGACGATGCTCGCATCGCTGCCCACCTGCGCCAGCAACTCTTCGAGGTAGATGGCACCGAGGTGGGCGACCTGACGGTTGGTCTCGCCGATGTCGCGTTCGATGCGTGCCGCGTCCTGCCGGTAGCCCGACCAGGTGAAGTAGCCAAGCGGCAAAAAAGGGATCAGCGTGCTGAGCACGAGCGCGCTCGCCAGCACGCGCGTGATCGATCTCGAGCGAATGCCTGGTCCGGGCGTCGGTGCCCGGTGCGATCCAGACGCACGCGATTCGCTCTGCGGCTGCTCGTTCATTGGACAACGGTGCGGTGTCTGTTGCGGTACCCGCAGTGCGTTGTATAGCGTAACCAACTGCCGGAGGACAACGCAATCGCGCATTGCTGCGGGCGCATTGCGCGGGAGAGCACCTGCCGTGATCGTTGACGGAGCGACGGACGGGCACCGGCCCGACGCAGGTCCGCTGCGGCGCATCGGGCGCTCGCTGTGGCGCGCCTGCCTGCTCTTTGTCGACGTCATCGGCCTGCGGCCGGCGCCGCCAGGCGACCAGGCCAGCCAGCTGGCACGCTTTCGCCTGTACCATGCCGAGTTTCGCAAGCTGCTTTCATCCAACGATGGATTTCTCGTCGGCATGGCCGACCTCGAGCGCAAGCTGCTCGGACAGATGGCGTTTGATGCCACCTACCTGAGACGCCGGGTGGTGCGCCTGATCGCGGACGTGCATCGCATGATCGAGAGCCTCGACGCCATCTCCGACGAGCGCTATCGCAGCCTGCACGATGTGCACCAGCGCATCTCGCAGCAGCTTGCCAGCCAGCTCGATGTGCCCGGCGCAGCAGCCGGGGCGACGGTCGACCTGCAGGCGCTGGTACTCGACCTGCCGGACCTGCGGCGCGCGCACGCGGACCTGGTGGGCGGCAAGATGGCCAACCTGGGCGAATTGCACAACGCGCTGCAGCTCCCAACACCGGACGGATTTGCGGTCACCTGCAACGGCTATCGCGAGCTGGTCGCGCGCTCGGGTCTGGACCGCGCCATCCGCCAGGTGCAGGGAGAGCTGTCGTCGCCGCAGAGCGTCGGCCGGGTCAGCCAGGTGCTGATGGCCCAGGTGCGGGCGGCGAGCGTGGATCCGACGCTGCGCGACGCCATCGCCGCCGCCTACCAGCGTCTGGCCGGACGCCTCGGCCGGCGGCCGCGCCTGGCTGTCCGCTCGAGCGCACTGGGCGAGGACGGAGCGCGCTCGTTTGCCGGGCAGTACCTGTCGCTGCTCAACGTGGGCGAGGACCAGCTGGTGGCGGCCTATCTTGACGTGGTGGCCAGCCTCTACTCGCCCGAGGCCGTTCATTACCGGCTGCTGCACGACATCGCCGGCGACACCGCGGCCATGGCGGTCGGTTTCGTCGCCATGGTCGACGCCAGCGCGAGCGGCGTCGCCTACTCCAAGGACCCCAACCGGCCGCATTCGGGCAACACGCTGATCCACTCGGTCAGCGGACTCGGGCCGAGCCTGGCGGATGGCAGCACTTCGCCCGAGGAGATCGAGGTCGACACCACCGGCGAGCAGCCGCGCATCGTTCGCACCGGTTCGCAGCAGGTCAGCCGACTGGTCTGCCGCAGCGATGGCGGCGTGGTCGAGGAGAGGCTCGACTCTGCTGCTGCCGCGCAGTCGGCGCTGTCGGACGCCGCTGCCCGCCAGCTCGCGGTCTGGGCCAGCGCGCTCGAGAAGCACTTTCTCTGCCCGCAGGACATCGAGTGGGTCGCCGACAACGATCGCTCGCTGCTGCTGGTGCAGGCGCGACCGCTGCGGCTGGCGGTCGAAGCGGTCCGGCGCAGCGAGCCGGTCGCCGGCGCCAGGGTGGTGCTGGACGGTGGCGAGGTCGCCTGCGCCGGTGTGGGCTGCGGTCCGGCCGTCCTGCTCGACCCCGACGCTGATCTGGACGCGTTTCCCGCCGGCGCGGTCCTGGTGGCCAAGCGCTCTTCGCCCAAGTTCGTGCGCGTGATGGACCGGGCGCGCGCCATCGTCACCGACGAGGGCAGCACCACAGGCCACATGGCGTCGCTGGCCCGCGAGTTCCGCGTCCCGACGCTGCTCGGCACCCATACGGCATCCCGCACCATCGCGACCGGATCCGTCGTCACGGTCGATGCCCACAATGCGCGGATCTATGCCGGCGAAGTCGCGCTGCCGATCGGCGACCCCCACGCCGGCGCCGGGCAGGCGGCACTGCTGCCGTGGGTCAGGGAGTCGCCCGACTTCAAGCTCCTGCAGCAGGTCGCGGCGTTGATCGTGCCGCTGCGACTGAGCGATCCGCAATCGCCAGGCTTTGCCGCAGACAACTGCACCACCCTGCACGACCTCGCCCGTTTCGTGCACGAGAAGTCGTACCAGGAGATGTTCAGGCTCGGCGCATCGCTCGGCGACTTCAGGAGCTCGAGCTACCACCTCGACGTGTTCTTGCCGATCGACCTCTACATCATCGATCTCGGCGGCGGCCTGAAGACACCGATCGAGCGGGCCACGGTCAAGGTCGACCAGATCGCATCGGTGCCGCTGACCGCGCTGCTGCGCGGCATGTTGAACAAGCAGATCCCGCGTTACGGTCCGCGGCCCATCGACGTCGGCGGCCTGGCCTCGATCATGATGCGCCACGCCGTGACCAACCCCGAGGCGGACCGCACCTTTCGCGACCCCTGCTACGCCATGGTGTCCGAGGTCTATCTCAACTACACCGCGCGCGTCGGCTACCACTTTGGCGTGGTCGACACCTACTGCGGCAAGACCGCCAACAAGAACTACATCAATCTGCTCTTTCGCGGCGGCGCGGCCGACTTCGAGCGCCGCTGCCGCAGGGCGCAGGCCATCGCTCTGATCGCCAAGGAATGGGGATTTAGCGCCCAGCGCGAGAACGACTCGGTCAACGCACGCCTGGGCAAGGCCGAACGCGGCGACATCGTGCACCACCTCGAGATGATCGGTCGCCTGCTACAGTTCATGCGGCAAATGGACGCCGCCATGGCCAGCGACGCGTCGATGCGCCGCATCGTGGCCGCGTTCTTGCGCGGCGACTACGGGCTGGTCGGCCAGGCCGGAGCGGGCTGACAACCGGTGGCGTACGCGCCGGAGATCTCGGCCATCACTCCCGCTGCTGCGCCGCCATCGCGACCGCGTAGTGCTTGCGCTCGGCCGCGTCGACCAGCGCCGCGTGCAGCAGCTCGAGGTCGCACGGCTTGAGCAGAAAGTCGGTGGCGCCGGCCTGCAGCGCCTCGGCCGTGCGGCCAAGGTCGGCGTGGCCGCTCAGCATCAGTACCGGCGTCAGCCGATCGCGCGTGCGGATACCACGCAGCGTGCTGATCCCGTCGCTGACCGGCATCCGCACGTCGAGCACGATGACATCGAACTCCTGCTGAGCCACCGCCGCCAGCGCCGCAGCGCCATCGTGCGCCAGCTCGACCAGCAGGCCACGCTTGCGCAGCACCTTGGCCAGCGACTCGGCGAAAACCACCTCGTCGTCGGCGAGCAGTACGCGGATCGGTTGCGTCATCGCGTCCAGTCCACAGGTTGCCCCGTCCCGCCGAGCGAACTTTGTCCGAGAAATTGCGATTGCAAGGAGTGCCGCCCCACCAACGACCTGCCAGTCAGCATGCCATGCTCGACGGCCGTCAGCGCGATGTGATTTTCGATGGCGCTGATAAAGAATGCGGATTGTCTGGTGGGCGACCAGGCAACCCTAAAAATCTCGGAGCGGTGCTGACGTCCGTCTGGTGAACGTCGCCAGCAGCGGCAGATGGTCCGAGCGCCCGAGTTCGAGCACTTCGACAGCTATCGGCTCGAGCTGTCCGTTGTAGACGACGTGGTCGAGGCAGCTGCCGAGAGTGCCCACGCCGATCTGCCAGCGCCAGGTTTTTGCACTGGGCGAGAATTCTGGTAGCGCACTGCGAAAGCCAGCGACTTGCAGCTTGTGCAGGGCGCGTCCACCCGCGTCCTCATTGAAATCGCCGACGACCAGCGTCGGCAGCGAGGCGTCGAGCGCGCTCATGAAAACGGAGATTTCCTGTTCGCGTATCTTTGGCGTCGTGAAGTAGCCACTGACCACGCTGCCGTGCTCGCCAAGGGGCGGTCGCAGGTGGACGTTGAGCACCTGCACGGTGCCGAGCGCCGTCTGCGCGTGGACGACCCACGCGGGAAACCAGCTTTGCGCGGGGAGCAGGCCATGGTCTTCGAAAGGCCGCCGCGACAAGAGCGCGAGCCCGCCGGCGCCAGCCCCGTGGCGAAACTCCATGTGCGGATAGTCGGCGCCGAGTTGCTCGCGCAGCGCACGCTCCCAGTGCGGGGTTGTCTCCTGTAGCAGCACCAGGTCAGCATCGGCCACGCGGATGGCCTCGATGCCGGCGCGGTCGCCAGCCAACCCAAAATTCACGTTGTAGCTCAGCACCGTCAACACCGGTTCGCCAGGAGTGGGCGGTCGCGTGGTGCGTGCCGGGCCGCTACAGGAGGTGATGAGCAGGGCGACCAGCAGCGGGCGGGTCGAGCGGCGGGCAGCGCGATCGTGAGCGTGGGCCATGGTCTGTCAACGGCCAGGGCTGCCGCGCGATCTGGCGCGCTGGATCGAGGGCAGCGGCGTGACGACCAACGCGCTGCGCCCCCCGCCGCCTGACCACCGGGGACTGCACCCGGTGTGCGTTTACTTTTACTCGTCGGTGCGTTATCGGTTTTTTTTGCCTTGCGCCGCCGCTCGCGACGGCCGGGTCGGGGAGAACATCGCCATGGCACATCGCCTCCTGATCGTCGCATTGCTGGGTTGCTGCGGGCTGATCGTCGGCTGCGCCTCGAGCAAGGGCAGCGCCAAGACTGGCGGTGCGACGGCCACCGAGGGCGGCGGCGGGGCCGCAGGGCCGGCCGACGACGGCGCCTACCTGGCCAGTGTCGAGGAAAAGGTCGAGGCGCGGATGGACGCCGTGCAAGCCTGCTTCACGGCCCAGCAGGCGCGCGAGAAGACACTGGCGGGCAAGGTCAGGCTCGAGTGGACCATTCGCAGCGACGGCAAGGTCGACCTGGTCGAGGTCAAGAGCTCGACCATGAACAACGGCATCGTCGAGGACTGCATCAAGCGCGTGATCGGGGGCTGGAGTTTTTCGGCACCGCCGCGCGACAACTTCGTCGCCAGCCACAGCTTCGTCTTCGCCGAGAAAAGCAAGTAGCTGCGGCGGAGCGTGCCAGGCGACGGCCCCATGCCCGGATCCCGACTGCGCGGCCTGACCCTCTCGTTTCGCGGTCGCCTCGTCCTGAGTTTTGTCTTCGTCATCGGCGCGACCGGTCTGGTGGCGACGATCATGGGCGCCTACCTGATCGACCAGCGCGTG